>Ga0256840_1001304_pt1 | contig 23799 bp, 21 predicted proteins | sample 355202metaG_FD_185969 | JGI IMG/M metagenome (GOLD analysis project Ga0256840, IMG submission 185969) | Hydrothermal vent microbial communities from Mid Atlantic Ridge, Atlantic Ocean - 355-202 | ecosystem: Environmental > Aquatic > Marine > Hydrothermal vents | place: Atlantic Ocean: Mid...
TCAATAGAACCATAGAGTTTAATAATCTCAACACCCACAGCTTTTTTAGCAAAATACTGTTCTGTAATGTTTACCATTTTAGTGGCTATCTTAATGTTAGGCTTTGACCAATCAAGTTCATCTTCATTTTTAATCCCAATGGAGACTTTACACTTTCCCATTTGCATGTCTAAAAGTGTTACAATGTCTAACTCTTTTTCAGTAATAACATCAAGCCCCACCACACCAATGTCGGCTGAACCATGCTCAACATAAGTAGGAACATCTTGGTTTCTCACATTTAAAAAACGGAAATTACCCACTTCCATAATAAGCTCACGCCCTTCAAACTTGAACTCTCCTCCAAATATTTCAGCGAAAATCGCCAAAGTATCTTCTGCTATTCTTCCCTTTGGAAGTGCGACTGTTAACATGTTCTAACCTTTACTTAATACGTTTTTCATACCTTGAAAAATCAATGTTTCATCAAAAAGTGCATTTTCAAAAAACCTCTTTAAAAATGCTCCATCTCCACCAGAGATGTAGAGCTTTTTATCTGATTGATATTTTTCTATGAGTAATTTTATAGATGCGATTATACCAAAACTTATCCCATCTTTAGTTGTGGAGGGTAAGGCATCTAAAGATATATTTCTATTGAGTTCAATCGCCAAAGCAGGAGAAATGTGTCCATACGCTTCAACATATGCTTTTAAGCCAGGCAACAAAAAACCACCCACATAAACACCCTTTTCAACTACATCAACCGTAATGGCAGAACCAGCACTCACAAAAATGCCATTTGCATGAGAGAGACACAAGGCTTTTCGGTCTATTCCCATGGTGTTATATTCATTTTCTATTTTTATTAAAGGCGAAATATCTTCCCAATTTTCTAAACTTTTAAGCTTCTGTGTTAGTTCATGCTTTACGCTAATATATTTTACTTTTTTATCACCATACTTTTCTATGGCTTCTTCATGCTCCAAGTGAATGACCTCTTTTCCATTGTAAATGTGTATTCGGGTGTTTCCTATGTCAGCGAGTAGAAATTTTTTAGTAAACAGCATCATGACTTCCTATATCAATCAAAAAAATCACCTCATCTACAATAATAAAATCAATGATTATTCTGTATTTCATATTAATAGAGACCGAAGAGAAAGTAGCCATTTTCCCTTGTAATTTATGCAATTGTAATGAGGGATGATGTGGATTATGTTGTAAAAGCTCTATCGTTTTTTCATATTGAGGGTAAACATCTTTATGTTTTTTCAAAAATTTAATTGCTCTTTTCTCATAGCTTTCAGAAAACTTTATCTCATACATCTTTGAGGGCTTCTTTTATGCTATCAAAATGTTTTTGCGTACTGTTATGATATTTTCCTTTTTCAATATCTTCCATCACCTCTTTATGTGCCATATCAAGCTTATAGGCTCTATAAGCTTCATACTCATCAAAAGGAATGACACAATATTTATTTTTCCCACGAACATTAATGATAACTTCTGAAAATTTTTCAAGTAAGGTATCAAAAACCGAAACCCCTTTAGTCTTAACTTCATTTGCCATAATGGTCATAATAATTCCTTCAATAGTACTTTTAAGAGTATTTTAGCATAGTTTTCTAAAATTAATTATCCACTAGGCTTTACAACTTCATCCCAACTTGAGCTGACAAGGCTTGACGTACATAACTATTTAAAGAAATCCCTACTCTTAAAGCCTCTTGGTAAACACGTTTATGGAGTTCTGGTTCTATACGAACATTAAAAACACCCTTATAAACTTTTTGAGGTTCTCTTCCAAGTATTTTACAAGTCTCTAAATAGTCATCAACAACGTCATGAAAATTATCTTCAAGCTCTTGTGCATTATTCGCTTCAAAAGTCACGAGGTCATCTATCATTTCTAATTTACCAAAGAAACATTTGTCTTCTGAAGAGTATTCAATACTTCCAATATAACCTTTATACTCTATCGTATTAGCCATTACATAGCTCCTTTAATTTTTCTTGTATCTGTTTCACTAGATACGTTTTAAGTACATTATCGGGGTGTGGCTTATGTAGATTTATCAAGCTGTCTTTCTCTTCATTAAAAAACTTTACAGCTGAACCTTTACCCTCTAACTTGACATATCCACATGAGACCAAAAGCGTTTCCAACTCATTAAAAGTCAAATCCTTTTTAGGAGGAATTTCTAAAAACTTTTTTAATAATTTCTCTTTTTTACTCATAATAATAGTACCATTTTTTAGTTACACAGTCAATACAAATTTCCATTACAAACCTTTCTTTTTCTAATTATATTTAAAATTGTTTAAATATATTAAAAATGTGTCAAATTGTCATACTTTAAATTTTAAGCTATAATATTTTAAAATATTGGAGAAAGTCATTATTTACCTAAAGATACTATATATCATCTATGATGTTGAAAAATACTATGAAGGTTTAAATATTAATAATCGAAAAGATAAAGGATGGTGTAATAAAAAATAGTTATATTACTAAAATACCTTAGCCATTTTTTTGACCAATTTTTCAAAGCCCTAAATTTCGGGCTTTGATATTTTTAATTATTTTTCTTAAATCCCTAAAAATAGGACTTTACTATTTCAGATATTTTTTTGGCTAAGGTATTGTTACTAAAACATCTATATAAAATAATGTTTATGACTAAAGGCACACCATGAAAACCCCCTACTGGCAACTAGAAGAAACCCTATTAGAACAAAACCTAAAAACCCTAGCTCACATAAAAGAAAAAACAAATGTGAAAATTTTACTTGCCCTAAAAGGTTATGCCCTTTGGAAAAGCTTTCCATTGGTTTCCAAGTACCTTGACGGCTGTTGTGCTTCTGGACTACACGAAGCACAACTCTCACATGAACATTTTGCTAAAGAGACCCATACTTATAGCCCTGCTTTTAAAGAAGAGGACATTGAAGAGATAGCCAAAATCTCTCATCATCTCGTCTTTAACTCCCCTTCTCAATTTGAATGCTTTTCCTCTTTGGCTAAAAAGCATAACCCAAAAATCTCTTTGGGATTGCGTGTAAACCCTGAATACTCACAAGCCCCTGTGGAACTTTACAACCCATGTGGAGTCTATTCGCGATTAGGAACGACACGTGAAAATTTAGAAATATTACTTCAAAGTGAAAAGGTTAAAGAGCTAGAGGGATTTCATTTTCATGCCCTTTGTGAACAAGATAGCCTAGCACTTGAAAATGTTTTAAAGGCTTTTGAGGAAAAATTTGGCAAATTTTTAGCCAACTTAAAATGGGTCAATTTTGGAGGGGGTCATCACATTACGCGTAAAGGGTATGACACCCAAAAGCTCATTCAAATCTTAAATGACTTTAAAAGCAGACACCCCCACCTAGAAGTTTACCTAGAACCAGGTGAAGCTGTGGGGTGGGAGACGGGAACCTTAGTTGCTTCGGTGCTTGACATTGTTCACAATGGCTTAGAGATTGCCATACTCGACACATCAGCCGAAGCACAAATGCCTGACACCATCATAATGCCTTATCGTGCAGAAGTTCGTGGAGCTGATATTGCTCACAAAAAAGCTTATACCTATAGATTGGCAGGAAACACTTGTTTAGCTGGTGATGTGATGGGAGACTACTCTTTTGACAAACCTTTACAAATAGGTGACAAAATAATTTTTGAAGACCAAATGCACTACACCATGGTCAAAGCAACAACTTTTAATGGTGTGCCATTGCCATCTATTGTCATCAAACGACTTGATGGCACATTAGAAGTCGTACGTAAATTTGGGTATGAGGATTTTAAAAATAGACTTTCTTAACCCCCATACAAACTCAAACCATAAACCCACTCTTGCAAAGGCATCATCTCTTCATAGATTTTAAAGTTCTTATAGATAACTTTTTCAGAATGAAACGCTTTATTGGGCTTATAGCTCGTATACATATACATCGAACGAAAAAGTGATAAGTAAGCGTGTTCATCATCTTTTTCAAAGCCTTTGGGGTAGCGTTTAAACGCAGGTTCTGGAAACTTGTAACCTTTGGCTTTTAAATCTTCTACAATCTTGTGAAGCTCTGCTCTTCGTGTTTTCTCTTGAATATACTCACGGTAAATGGCTAACATTGGTGGCTTAAAATTGCGTATGCCTGTGGCTAGAAAAACCTCATTTGAATTAAAGTGCATATAAAATGCTGAACTTTGCATTCTATGGGTTTGACCTTGCCAAAAGATAATACCAATGCGTTCTTTGATGGGGTCTGCTAGATGAAAACGTGCATCACGATAGATTCTAAAAAGCGATTTGTTTACTTTTGGAATGGCATTAATGGTTGGAACTAAAATCTGTAAATGCTCCCCCATTTCTGCCACATAAGCTTTACTGGGTTCAACAATATATTTTTCATAACGGTCACGATTGGCATCTAGCCATTCTTTTGAGTTGTTGGTAATAATCTCATCTAAAAAGTCTAAGCCCTCTTTGGGAAAGCCTTTGAAGATGATTTTATCTCTCATAACACGCCTTAGTTTAAATAATCTTGCAAGGCTCTAGGCTCTAACTCACCCTTGGAGTTTTGAAGCTCTTTAATTGCCAATGCTGTGGCTTTTGCAGCGGCGATGGTGGTAAAGTAAGCGATATTTTCACGCAGTACCGATTGACGAATTTTTGTTCCATCAATCTTTGCTCCTTGCTCATCAGAGGTATTAATGGCTAATGCTATCTCATGATTTCTAATCATATCGTCAATATTTGGGCGACCTTCTGAAATTTTAAGTACTTTATTAGAGGCAACACCTCCTTCTTCTAAGATGCTATGTGTTCCTGCTGTGGCATAAATCTCAAAGCCTAAATCGACAAATGTTTTTCCAATGTTTGCTGCCTCATTTTTGTCAGAGTTAGAGAGTGACAAGAAGAGTTTTCCCTCTAACGGAATGTTGTTTTTCGCAGCAAATTGACTCTTGGCAAAGGACATTCCAAAGTTCTCTGAAATACCCATCACTTCACCTGTTGATTTCATTTCAGGTCCTAAAAGTAAATCAGCCCCTGGTAGTTTGTTGAAAGGGAAAACTGCTTCTTTTACAGCCACATGACCTTTGAGATTTGGTTCCATGATTTTTTTGTCAAAGTTCACCATGTTAAAGGTATCGTAAAACTTCAATGCCTCTTTTAAATCGCCTTGAATCATGACTCTTGTTGCTACTTTTGCCAAAGGAACACCTGTGGCTTTAGAGACAAATGGAACAGTTCGTGAAGCTCTTGGGTTCACTTCAATAAGGTAAACCTCATCTTCAAAAATGGCATACTGAATGTTCATAAGCCCCACAACCCCAAGCCCTAAAGCAATGGCAGCTGTTTGCTCTTTTATCTCTTCTAGCAATCTATCTGAAATAGAGATAGTCGGTAAAGCACAAGCTGAATCACCCGAGTGAATTCCAGCCTCTTCAATGTGTTGCATCACAGAACCAATATAGACATCTTTCCCATCACAAATAGCATCAACATCAAGCTCAATGGCATTGTTCAAAAACTTATCAATAAGCACAGGGGCATCGTGTGAAACACTGACGGCTTCGTCCATGTATTGCTTTAACTCTTCATCTGAATAGACCGTTTTCATACCACGTCCACCCAAAACAAATGAAGGACGCACAAGCACAGGGTAACCGATACGATTTGCAACTACCACAGCTTTTTCTTTTTCAACTACGGTATCATTGTTTGGTTGTTTTAATCCCAATTTATTAATGAAATCAGAGAAGAGTTCTCTGTCTTCTGCAAGGTCAATTACTTTTGCCGTTGTCCCTGAAATGTTCGCCCCAATAGAAGTTAATTGTTTGGCTAACTTTAATGGTGTTTGCCCTCCAAAGTGAACAATTACGCCATCTGGCTTTTCAAGTTCAATAACATTTCTAACATGTTCAAAATCAATCGGTTCAAAATACAAAACATCAGAAGTGTCATAATCCGTAGAAACCGTTTCAGGGTTACAGTTGTACATGATGGACTTAACACCCATGTCTTTTAGTGCAAAAGCAGCATGAACACAACAGTAGTCAAACTCAATTCCTTGACCAATTCTGTTTGGTCCACCACCAATGACCAATACTTTTTTCTCTTTTTGACTAGGAACCGATGGCTTTAGCCTCGTACTATTCGGGGCTAAAGCCTCCGATTCCAATGGAAGTTTTGTAATATTTGTTGTAGAATAAAGATAAGGTGTTAATGCTTCAAACTCTGCTGAACAAGTATCTACTTCATTGTACTCTAAGTTTACCTCTAGTTTTTCTCGTGCGTTGTAGATGTCATTTTCAGAGAAATTCATACCCTCATTTTTGTTAATAAGATGGGCTATCATCTCATCAGAGAAACCATCGGCTTTTACTTCTCTCATGCGTGTGGCATCTTTAAGAAGTACTACATCCATAGTTTTTTCAACAGCTGCCAACTCTTCAAGCTGATACAAGAACCAAGGGTCAATCTTACACCACTCAAAAATCTCTTCAACACTTTTTCCTCGTCTTAAGGCTTCAAAGACATATAAAGCACGACTCTCATTGGAACGTCTAATTTCACGAATAAGTTCCTCTTCATCACACTCAATCGAATTAAATCCGATAAGTCCTGTCTCCATTGAGATAAGTGCTTTTTGAAAAGATTCTTTAAAAGTACGCCCAATACTCATCACTTCACCCACAGACTTCATGGCTGTGCTAAGTGTTGAATCAGCTTGTGGAAATTTCTCAAATGTAAAGCGTGGTATTTTAGTTACCACATAGTCAATGACAGGTTCAAAAGAGGCTGTTGTTCCTGTGATGTCATTGTCAATCTCATCAAGTGTATAACCTACGGCTAATAAGGTCGCCACTTTCGCAATAGGATAACCAGTTGCTTTGGAAGCCAAAGCAGATGAACGTGAAACTCTTGGGTTCATCTCAATGACAATCATACGCCCATCTTTAGGGTTAATGGAAAACTGAACGTTAGAACCACCTGTGTCAACCCCTACTTCACGTAAGATTTTAAAAGAGGCATCTCGCATTCGTTGGTACTCTTTGTCCGTTAAAGTAAGTGCAGGAGCTACGGTTATAGAGTCACCTGTATGTACACCCATTGGGTCAAAGTTTTCAATGGAACAGATGATGATACAGTTATCCTTATGGTCACGAATCACCTCCATCTCATACTCTTTCCAACCAACCAATGATTCCATAATTTCTATTTCATTAATAGGTGAAGCCTCTAAACCCTCTTGGGCGAGTTTCTTAAACTCATCAATATTGTAGGCAACCCCAGAACCTCCACCTGCCATGGTAAAAGAGGCTCTTGAAATGAGAGGGAAACCAATCTCTTTGGCTGCATCTAAAGCCTCTTCAAGCGTGTAGGCATTAGCACTTTTGGGTAAATCCATCCCAATTTTAACCATTGCGTCATTAAAGAGATGTCTATCTTCCCCTTTTTTAATGGCTTCTGGTTTTGCCCCTAAAAGCTCAATGCCCTCTAGCATTCCTGCTTCATGCATATCCATGGCAACATTGAGTGCTGTTTGCCCTCCCATTGTAGGAAGAATGGCATCTACCTTCTCTTTTTTAATAATTTTTGAGATAACTTCGGCTGTAATAGGCTCAACATAGGTTCTGTCGGCAAATTCAGGATCGGTCATAATGGTGGCTGGATTAGAGTTAATAAGAACGACACGATAGCCTAGCTCTTTAAGTGTTTTAGCTGCTTGTGTCCCAGAATAGTCAAATTCACAAGCTTGACCAATAACAATTGGTCCAGAGCCGATAAGTAAAATAGTTTTAATGTCACTGCGTTTTGGCATGAAGAAGTACCCTTAAGTAATAGAATTTCTATTAGAAAAATTTTGAAATTATACTCAAAAGGCACTTAAAATGGGGTTGTAATGGTGGCTATAAATGACGGCTATTTTCTTTTGGTAAAATGCTCCAATGCGTACCAAATAGAAGCGACAAAAAGTGCTAAAAATGCAAATGCCATCCATTTTTTGTCAGAAAAATAGCCAAAAAAGAGACGAATGCTCTCTGCGGAGTAGTAACTTAAAATCATAATGGTTGAGACAAAAAAGATGGAGGCAAAGATATTATAAAAAGCAAACTTCTTAAAATCATATCGTGAAAGTGCCATAGAGATAGGTACTAATGTCTTAATACCATAAAGAAACTTTTGGATAAAAATTGCCAAAACCCCATATTTACGTAAAATCAAGGTAGAGAGTGCCAGTTTTCGTTTATGTTTTTCAAAATAGGGTTTAATATCTTGTTGTTGGTATCGACCCAAATAGAAAAGAAACATATCACCAATGTAGTTAAACACAATACCCACCGCCAAAGCCAATGGTAAATTCATTGCACCCAACGCAGCTGCCATACCTGCCGCAGCTGTCCAGAGAAATGTTCCCCCAAAAGAGAAGAATGCCAATGCCACATAAGCAACAATCTGCCACTCTTTCACAAACTCAATAATGCCATCGAAGCCATCTACATTTTTTGTGAGCCAATAGATTAATCCTCCCACAATAATAATAGGTAGAAGAAGCAGTAAATCTTGTAGTGCAAATTTTTTATTTTCCAAAAATAACCTTTAATTTTTAAGAGATTATAGTATGATTTCTTTAAAAAATAGGCTCACCTCTCTATGTTTGAAACCCTACTCTCCATTGTTTTTGTTTACTTTTTCATCTTACTAGGCTACATCGCTAAACGCATTTTTAAAGAGGAGATGGATTCTAAAACATTAACACTTTTCTCCGTCTACTTCTTACAAGGCTTTGTAAGTATTTGGGGCTTTTCTACGGCTAAACTCTCAACAGAACACTTTTTAGTACCACTTTACTATGTGGGGATTATTTTACTTATTTTAGTTCCCACACTTTTCATTGGCAAAAAACTTTTTAGTGACCCAAAAGAGAGAGCCATCTTTAGCATTGCAGGGTTTGTGGGCAACACAGGGAACATCGGTATACCTTTAGGCATTGCTCTGTTTGGTATGGAGTCGGTTATCTATACCACACTCATTAACATTGCCAATGTCTTTGTGGTTTATATTTTAGGGGTTTACCTCTACTCTCGTGGCTCACTTAGCATTAAAGAATCGCTTTTAAATATTGTCAAAATCCCCATTGTTCCTGCTTCACTGGTCGCAATTTTCATCAACCTCAATGAAATCCCCATTGCTCCACAAATTCAAGAACTTTTTAAAATGGGGGCTTACGCAGGAATCGTCTTACAACTCTTTTTACTAGGAACATTTCTTTCTAGCATCAAGATAAAACAGCTTAACAAATCTCTTTTTATAGGCGTGATGTCGCATAAGTTTATTATTATCCCCTTCGTCACAGCATTTATTTTAAGTTTTACAGAACTCTCCTATTTTGTTCAAAGCATTATACTCATGGAGATGATGGTACCTCTAGCCGTAGCAAATATCAATTTGGCTTCACTTTATGATTGTCGCCCAAAGGAGGTGACGGCACTTATTCTGTTAAGCAGTGTTATTTTTATTCCTCTTCTATTTTTATTTAAAACACTTGTTAATATATTGTAATATTATAATATATCTATTAATTATATTTATATATTTAAATTTAACGAATAAGTTATTTATAAAATGCTATTATTTCAGAATCAAAAAAATCTATAATTTTCACTCCTCATAAAGATATAAAATGGAACTTCTAAAAGACCTTCAACAAATTGTTAACATTAACTCCTACACACAAAACAAAGTTGGTGTAGATGAAACCGCTGCCTACATGACGCTTTGGCTTAAAGATTTAGGCTTTATCCACAAAAGTTTTGAACGTCAAGAGCTTGGCAATCATAATCTTTATTGCTCTGCGAAAACAGAAGGGATTAAAATCTTACTTTTAGGGCATAATGACACCGTGTTTCCCCAAGGAAAATTTGAAATTTTTTCAGAAGATGACACATGGGTTTATGGACCTGGAGTTTGTGACATGAAAGGAGGAAACATGGTTGCCCTTCAAGCACTACGTAATGTTTATGCTAAAAATAAAAAAATAGAAAACATTGACTTCCTTTTGGTCTCCGATGAAGAGTCTGGTTCCGACGACAGCAAAGCACTTACTTCAAAACTCGCTAAAGATTATGATCTCTGTTTTGTCTTTGAAGCAGCAGGTGAAGACTTAGAGATAGTCACAGGTCGTAAAGGAGTTGGTACGTTTAGCATCCACATAGAGGGAAAAGCTTCTCATGCTGGAGTGCGTTATAGCGACGGGATTAACGCAAACCTTGAAGCTGCCCATAAACTCATTGAACTTACTAAACTGACTAACTTAGAAATTGGTACAACGGTCAATGTCGGTAAAATCGAGGGGGGCATTGGGGCAAATACCATCTCGCCAACGGCTACCCTACTTTTGGAATTACGTTATACCCAAAATAGCGAGAGAGACAGACTTTTAGAAGCCTTAGAAAAAATTACAAAGACCTCTTATGTTCAAGGCACACAAGCCACCCTTTCTGGTCAAATTCAACGTGATGTTATGGAAGCCAATGAAGCCCAAAAAGCACTTATAGAAAATATCGAGAACATTACGAATATAAAGATTAAAACAGAATCACGTGGTGGGGTAAGTGATGCCAACATCGTCGCTTCACAAGGGGTCACTACCCTTGATGGCTTTGGCCCTTTTGGGGATGGTGACCATACCGTAAAAGAGAGAGCCTTAAAAAGCTCTTTTGAACAACGCATTAACTTAATGACCAACATACTCATGCACCATCAAATCCATCATAACTTTAACATAGGAGAAGCAAATGTCAGATAGACGAACCATTGGAATGTGGCTCTACAAAAATGGTGGAGGGGATGCCATTGGAAAAAAAATTATTAAAAAACTTAGAGAACGTGACATCTTAACCATTGATGACATTAACTTACGCGATGCCACAGCCCGAAATAAAAGCATTATTCACAATGGCATTAAACTCAATAAGCTAGACCTCTTTTTCTCTTACAATGCAGGAGAACAAACCATCTATCAGACCTATCTCTACCAAGCACTTAATCGTCTTATCCCCATGATTAACTCATATGATGCATTTCAACTGACAGAGGACAAATTTCAAACCTCCTTCATCTTAAGAAATGCTGGGGTTAAAACAGCTGACTATCGTCTTTTTCATAAAAATGAAGCGAGTAAGAACCTCCATAAAGTCTTAGAAAAATGGAAAAGTATGGTCTACAAACCAACCCATGGTTGGGGAGGTACTGGACTCACTAAGATTGATGATGAAAATGCCTTACAAACACTACTGCCATCTATTAACCACTCAAACACCAGAGAAGTTTTTGTGGAAAAATTTATTAAATATGATAACTCTGACTTTAGAGTTGACATCGTTGACGGAAAATATGTAGGATGTTATGGACGAAAAGCCCCTAGTAGTGATTGGCGAACCAATGTCACTTCTGGGGGTTCTGTCTTCATGAGAGAGTGTAATGACGATGTTTTAAAAGTTGCCATCAACGCAGCAAAAGCTTGTGGTACAGACATTGCAGGAATTGACATTATTTACGACCAAGAAAAAGAGGAGTATGTTGTCTTAGAAGTCAATGGCATTCCAGCCTTTGCCACCCCAGAACAAGAAAAAATGGGTCTTGACTTCAATGAAAAGAAAATAGACCTTATTGTCGAGTTAATCGACCGAAAAACCCACCAAAAATAAAGGAAAAATAGATGAGCTTAAAAAATAAGGAATTACCAAAACTAGGATTTTTGTACATGGATTATGTACTTAGATTTTTCGACTACTCAAACTTTAAAGGTTGGCCAAACAAAATAGAAGCCGTTACTTATCATTGGGGAAATGATAAAGATAGATTTATTAAAGAAGTTAAAAAGAAAAAAATTGACGTACTCATAGGAAATGTACCTGCAACAGCTTATGAAACTTTTAGAGAGATTTCTCGTGCCTTGCCAAATGTCCGTTTTATTCCCTCACTTGACACCCAGTTTTCTAACAAATCAAAAGAGAATGTTACACGTTTTGCATGGAAATATGACATACCTGTTCCAAAAACCTACATTTACTACAACCGTCCAAATGCTGACAAGTTTTTGAAAAAAACAGAATATCCAAAAATTGTTAAAATGTCTTATGGACCTTCTAACTATGGAGGATATTTTGTACATAAAGTAGACTCATACAAAGAAGCCAAAGAGCTGTATGCCCAAAAGAAATACCACCCTATGTATTTCCAAGACTTTGTGCCGATGGAAGCTGACATTCGTGTCATGCTCATTGGTCACAAGCCTGTTTGTGCCTTTTGGAGACGCGCACCTGAGGGTGATTGGTTAACCAATACAAGCCAAGGGGGAAGCATGGACTACATGGATGTTCCTAAAAATGTACTTGACCTCGCCGTCAAAGTATCCAAAGCAGCTAATGCTGAGTATTGGGCATGTGATGTTGCTTATGGAAAAGACGGAAAAATTCGCATTTTAGAGTGTGCTACTGCTTTTGCTGCTTTTCCTTACATTCGTGATTGGATTGGTCAATACCTTATGTGGAGTCTAAGCGAGGGAAGCTTTAGAAAACCTCACATGCCAATGTTTAACTGGGAAGAGTTGGGTAAAATAAACCCTGATTTACTTAGAACCATGCGACACATTACTTTTGGTCAATTTAACCCCTCTTATGATGGTGCTCATTTTGGTAAAAAGAAAAAAATGTATGGCGAGGGTGAAGTCTTTTTACATGAACTTGACAAGCAATACAAAGTCTATGATGTCAAAGAGCGTACTTTTGAAGAGTGGCCAAGTGAAAAGTGGAACTATCAAGACAAATTTTCACTCAAAAACCTTAAGGGCATGAAAGTTCCAGCACTTAAAAAAGAAGTTGCCCCTGCTGTTTCTTTGCAGAGTGCTACTCCCATCATAAAAATTTCAGATGAAGATTTGGAAACATTGCTCACTTCTGTTGATGGTATTGGAAAGAAAAAACTCAACAAACTTAAAGAGCGTTTTTCGCATCAAGGCATTGTTAACATCTTAGAAAATGAGCCAAAAATTCTAAAAGACATCAAAGGGATTAAAGACAATATCATTGAAAGTGTCATGGAAGTTTGGAACAGTTATAAAAAAGCATTTTTAGCCAAAGAGAACGTAGATAAAAAAGATTTAGTTGAGTCATAAACTATAGTGATATAATTCGTTTAACATTCTATTAGAAAAACAGGGAATAATTAATGAAACAACAATACAAATCTTATAAGGAAAGCTGTGCTTTCCTTGAAGCCTGTGTCAAGAAATATCCTGACTTAGTTACCGTAGAAAATATTGGTACGACTTGGGAAGGTCGTCCCATTCTTTTAGCAACCATTACGCTTCATGTTGCCTATGCTCATCTTAAACCTGCTTTACTTTACACAGGTACAGCTCATGCACGTGAATGGATTGGGCATGAGTTGGCGGTTGAATTTATTGACTATCTTTTAAGTAACTATCAAAATAATCCCACTGTCATCGAAACACTGACCGAAAACACGCTTTATATTGTGCCGTGTCTCAACCCAGATGGATTTGAATATTCACGACAACACTTTTCCTTTTGGCGAAAAAACAGACGTGACAATGGCGATGGAACGTTTGGGGTTGACCTCAATCGTAACTTTTCAGAGGGTTACCAAAAGTCTACCCAAACAAATTCAAATGTCTATTCTGGACCTCATCCTTTTTCTGAACCAGAGACCCAAGCCATTAAAAAGTTTGTGGATAGCCATGAAAATATTACCATTGCATTGGACTACCATTCTCAAGGAAATGTCTTCTTCCCTGCCCATAAATTTAACCATGAAAGTGAAATTGAGGGTACAGACATGAATACACTCTGTGCCAACATGAACTACCAAATTCATAAAGTAACAGGACGACATTATGGGATTAACCGTGGAAAGCCACCGACTAAACTTATTTCAGGTTCGGGACGAGAGTACTACTACTCAAAAGGTATTATTGCTATTGTGGTAGAAGTAGGGACACGTAATATTCCCGACTACATTCAAAACATGTCTGAGTCAGTTAATGAAAATATTCCTGCTCTGCTTTATGCTCTTTGCGAAGCCAAAAATTATGGTCAAACTGCTCCTAAACGTATAAAGAATTTTCACATAAAGTCATACGATTCTAATAGCTGTGAAATCACATGGGAGTATAATGATGAGCAAAATGTCTATTTTGAGATTTATAGAAATCTTAACAATAAAATGGCGTGTAATCACTCTTCACTTGTAGGTACTACTTGTAACAAATACTTTAAAGATGAGAACCTAAAAAGTGGCACAATGTATTTTTACTATGTACGTGCGGTCAATAAACTTACTAAGGTTAAGTCACCCTATGCTCCTAAAGTTAAACTAAAAACCTTTTTAGATGAATCCGAATTTTCAAGAACCATCTTTCCTCGTGCTTCTGATGTTGGCTATGTTGCTGAAAAATCACCTGAAGCAAACCATGGACACTTTGGTGTAAACTCTTTAAAGGTTGGGGTTAGTGAGGGAAGAGGTATCTCTTATGGGGTGATGAGCTTTGATTTGTCTAACATTCCTAAAGATGCCATTGTCTTAGAGACGAAAGTTTCACTTTACCCTCTCAATAGGGTTTCAGCCAAAATTGAAAAGTATGGTGAATGGTCATTAAGTATCATTGATTCAGAGACAGTTCCAAACATTCGTGACTTTGAGCAAGTGCATCATGCTACACGTATTAAAAATCTTGGAACAAGTATCCCCTCTGAAAAATTAACCCAAGGAATTTGGTCGCATTGGGATTGTAATGAATTTGAAAACAAGATGGTACAAGAGGAGTTAAAAAACCATGGGAAAATCACCCTAAAACTCTCAGGTCCCACCAAACTTCCTGTGGGGCGTGACTCACAAATGATGGTTTTTGACATAGGCTACGGAAATCAAGGAGGAGGCTTACATTACCGACCCTCTATTGATATTAAATATACCATTCCAAGTACCAAAGTTGAACTTCCACTTGAAAACAGTATGACAATTAGCAATGAGGCTATTAGTAGCGATATTTTAGCTTGTGGATTTAACAAAAACGATGAAAAGATTTTTGCCTACCTCTCTTTTGATTTAAGTAGCCTACCTGATCCAGATGAAGTAGTCATTACCGATGCATGGATTGAACTCTATAACAGTAGTACCGTTAAACAAAAGGTAGACATACGTTATAACCTAGAGTTCATAGATTTAGAAGAGTTTTCTTATGATGATATTCAAGAACGTGAACGTATTGAATTCATTGGCTATGAAGTAAGTTCAGCAGAACTTGGCACAAAGAAAAAACACCATTTTCTCTTTGACCAATACTCTAAATTAGCACTTGAAAAAAAACAAAGAGAAAAAGAAGAGGCACAATTTATCATTAAACCTACCTCTGTCCTAACACGTGACCACCTCATCAACTGGGCATTTGAGGGAAAACATGCAGCCAAGCTTATGATTAAATACATCAAACGCCGTAAGTTTCCTTTGCCCTCTCCTGTCAATGTACAAACAAAGATTGAGAACAAACTGATTAAAATTACTTGGGATAGAGTAGAAGATGATGACCTAGTAGGCTACTATGTCGTAAGAAACCGTTGGCATGAACCCAAAAATCCATTTGATGGTGTAAAACTCTACGCTGGTTCAGACAATTATACCTTTGATAATTTTGGCTCAACCAAAATGGACAAATATTTTGCTGTCTTTACGTATGATAATGTTCCTAATTATAGCCAAGCTTCTATTGTTGAATATAAAACAAAATAAGAGCGAATTTACTATTTTAAACTCTACTACTTATTCTTTAAATAACGCGTAATACCTTTAGAGATACCTTCTGCTAAGAGTGAACGGTAGTAGTTATTCATAAGGTTCTCTCCCTCTTTAGGGTGTGTTATATACCCTGTTTCAACTAAAATAGCAGGCATTTGAGCCCCGACCAATACCCAAAAATTGGCTGCTTTTACACCACCATTTTGAACACTTCCATAATGCCCATGAAGCGTCTCCATCATCTTTTTATTCACATCAATACCCAATTTATGCGACTCTATGATTTTCTCTCGGCTAATTAATGAGAGGTAGGCATTTTTTGTATAGTAATCTTTTCCTTTAAACATCACCGCATTCTCTTTGGCAGCTGCTTCTTTGGCACGTTGTGTTTTAGCAGGAGATAAGTAGTAAATTTCAATCCCATTAAAACCATTGCGTAAATTCTTACTTGGGGCAGCATTAGCATGAATAGAGACAAAAATATCTGCCTTTTTCTGATTGGCAAACTCGGTACGCTTAGGTAGTTTCACAAAAGCGTCATCATCACGTGTCATATAGACACTGTACCCTTTAGTCAGCAACTTCTTCTTAAGCTTTTGTGCCACAGAGAGAACAACATTTTTCTCTTTTTTATCGCCACAACAAGAAGCCCCATTATCTTTGCCTCCATGCCCTGCATCAATCACCACAATATAGTTTTTGTTACTACTTGAATAGGGTGTTTCAGTAAAGCTATTCTCTTTACCTTTAATAGTCGCTTTCTGTCCATCTATTAATGGTATGGCTAACATTTTTCCTGAAAAGGCGTGATGTTTATCTAAGTGTTTTTGCTTTGAGACAATCACCACACGCAATTTTTGGGGAGAGTTTTGAGCAATTCTAAAAGAGTCAATGCTTCTAAAGGTGTGGTGTGAGATGCCTTTATCATCAGGGAGTATCGCTCCATGTATGTCATAGACAAACTTAGTCGTTCCATCCTCTGAGGGGAGTGCGAAAGAGGTGACTCTTTCAATATCTGAAGAGAAGTAGAGTCTCAATTCAGCTTGACGAATTTTACTTTTTATAAAGCTAGTTTGGGCTGAAAGCTCTGTTGCTCCAAAAAGTAAAAAAGATAGTAATATGAAAACTTTATATATAATTTTTTGACTAAAAATATTATTCTCCATTCATGAGTTTATCAATCAATTCCTTAACTGTAATAATCTCTTTTAATTTATAACCATTGGCTCCCGTAAAGAAAAGCCCCGTTTCGGCAATACCATCATAAGCATCAGAGAGTCTATCAGCAATACAGTAACCCACTATCTTCGCCTCTTCACCACGGTTACATGGTGCAACACAGTTTGAAATACAGGCAACTTTTGGGGCATCACCAGTTAAGATGTCTGCATGAAGTTGACTGTTAATCCCACGTGCTGGGTAGCCTACAGGTGATTTAAAGAGCTTAATATCATCTGCATCTGCTTTAATAATCATCTGCTTCATCACTTCACTTGTGTCACATTCAACTGTACCAATAAATCGTGTACCCATTTGGACAGCGTCTGCTCCAAGCGCCATCATTTTGACAATGTCATCATGGTCCCAAACCCCACCAGCTGCGATGATTGGCATGGAACCCCAGTTCTTAGCCTCTTCTACCACAGGAGGTAAAATATTTTCCAATTGATTCTCTTCCATGAAACATTCATCATATTTAAAGCCTTGGTGTCCACCAGACAAAGGACCCTCTACAATAACAGCGTCAGGTAATCTACCATGTGTTTTTTTCCAACGTCGACAAAGAATACGCAGTGCTTTAGCCGTTGAGACAATAGGAACTAAAGCTACATCAGGATAATTCTTCGTCGCTTCAGGCATGGTCAAAGGCAATCCAGCACCCGTGATAATCATGTTTGCCCCAGCTTTACAAGCATCTTCTACAACACGATTGTATTCGCTTTGAGCATAAAGAACATTGGCAGCTATTGGTCTGTCACCACAGATTTTTCTTGCATTGTCAAAGATTTTTTGCAATGCAGGATAAGAGTAAAAATTCATCGCATCAAAAGGACGTTCATCTTTACCTATCACTTTCTCGGTGTAAGCTCTATTTTTATAGACCCCTGTTCCCACAGCTGAAATAACACCCAATCCACCTTCTAAACTTACGTTTCCTGCTAATTGATCCCAAGAGATACCCACACCCATACCACCTTGAATGATTGGTTTTTCTATGGTGTATTTTCCGATTTTAAAAGATTTAAATGCCACTACTTTACCTTTACTTTTGCAAATTTTCGTTTACCTACTTGTAAAATATACTCACCTGAACTTAAATTCAACTTTTCATCTGTCACTTTTTCTTGGTCAAGGCGTACCCCACCTTGCTTAATGTCACGACGGGCTTGAGAAGTTGAGGGTTCTATCTTCGCATCTACCAAAGCTTGGCAAATCCAAATGCCCTCTTCCATCTCAAACTCCTCCATGTCAGTAGGTGTTTGATTTGATTTAAAAACATTATCAAATTCATCTTTGGCTATCTTAGCCAACTCTTCATTATAAAATCTAGCAGTTAACTCCAAAGCTAAGTTTTCTTTCGCCTTTTTAGGGTGTAAGGTTCTATTTGCTACATCTTCTTTTATTTGGGCTATCTCTTCAAGAGAACGCTCTGATAAGAGGTCATAATAACGCCACATAAGTTCATCTGAAATAGAGAGTGTTTTACCATAAATATCTTTAGGAGCATCGGTGATTCCAATGTAGTTATTTAAAGATTTCGACATCTTTTGAACCCCATCAAGCCCTTCTAAAATAGGCATCATTAAGACAGCTTGTTCTTTACCAACATTGTAAACACGTTGAAGATGTCGCCCCATTAACAAGTTAAATTTTTGGTCAGTCCCCCCAATCTCAATGTCCGATTTTAAGGCTACAGAATCGTATCCTTGAAGAAGAGGATAGAGAAATTCAGAAACCGAGATACTCTGTCCCGATTTATAACGCTTTTCAAAGTCATCACGCTCTAACATACGGGCTACATTATAAGTAGTGGTAAGCTCAATCATTCCTCTAGCACCCAGTTTTTCTAGCCACTGGGCATTCCAAACCACCTCTGTTTTAGCCTCATCTAAGAGTAAAAAGAGTTGGTCTTGGTAAGTTTTCGCATTGGCAACAATGGTCTCTCTATCTAAAACTTTACGTGTTTCAGACTTCCCTGTGGGGTCACCAATGGTTGCTGTAAAATCCCCAATGAGTAGCTGAATAATCGCCCCATGTTTTTGAAAAACGCTTAATTTATGAAATAAAACAGCATGACCCACATGCAGGTCTGCTCCTGTAGGGTCAAAACCAGCTTTTACCGTGTAAGTCTCCCCTGTCTCATAAAACTTTGTCACCAACTTTTCAATACGTTCCATGTCTATAATCTCAGCCGTTCCTCGGCTAATCTCATTGAGTGCTATCTCTATTTTTGTCATTTTTTGCTCCCTCTATTTATCTTTTTTATCTATTTTTTATAGGCATCATTCAAAGAAATCATCTCGATTAGTTTGAATTTTTGACTTAGTTTCTCTTCTAGTCGTTTTGCATTTTCCTCTTTGGTCTCCACCTCAAGCTTACAAAACTCTGCTGAATCTGAACTCTTAATCCCAAGCTCAATGTTTAAAATATTTAGCTCCATTTTAGCCAATTTACTTAAGAGTTCAGCCAAAATACCTTGACGGTTTTGTAGCGAGATAATGAGCTGATAGCGTGATGTCTTAGCATCTGCCCACGCCACAAAAACCATTGGCTCGTTGGCATCCATTTTTTTATAAGCCTCTTGACAAAGTTTATGGTGAATTATCACTTCATCATCTTCTACAAATCCTACTATCTCATCACCCATTTTAGGGTGACAACAGTAGTCAAATTCAACTTTATTAATCGCTTGATTAGAGATAATTTTAAAATGCTCTTCTCTAAACTCTTTTACTTCATCTGAACTGTTTTGAAGATAAGCTTCAATGTTACGTTCTGCCATCTCATTACAGATTTTCAGTTTTGCATTACACGCAGCACGAATTCCCTCTTTGGCTTTTGACGTTTTCACCGCATCACCCCAAGAGCAGTGTACTTTGGCATCGTCTCCTGTGTTAATCTTAACAATGTCTCCATTTTTAAGCGTCGTTAAAAGAGAAGCTTTGCGTTTGTTGACCAAAGCTGAAACGGCTTTGTCACCTATTTCAGAATGAATAGCATAGGCAAAATCTAACGTTACCGAATCACGTGGTAAGGTGTAGTTGTCTCCAGCGGGGGAAAAGACGGAAATGTCATCCACAAATAAGTCACCTTTTGCCAAAGAGTAAGACTCTTCTACTGAATCATTTTGATACTGTAAACCCTCTAACCACTCCAAGTTAACAGGTTGTTTTGTTTGCCGACCCTCTTTATATTTCCAATGAGCTGCCACCCCAAACTCTGCTGTTTGGTGCATCTCAAAGGTTCTAATTTGGGCTTCAATAATCCCATCATCATTAAAGAGTGTTGTGTGAATGGTAGCGTAACCATTCTCTTTAGGTAGTGTCACATAATCTTTAAAGCGTGAGATAATTGGCTTATAGTTTAAGTGCAATACCCCTAAAACCTTATAGCAATCTATCTCCTCTTTGACCAAAATACGAATGGCAATCAAATCTAAAATTTCATCAATACCTATGCCCTTGCGTTGCATTTTTTGATACATGGAATGGTAGTGTTTCACACGACCAAAGACCTCAACATCGCCCTCTGCAAAGCCATGCTCTTTAAGAAGTTTCTGAATATTTCTCACAAAAGTATTGAGCTTAAGATGTAGATTTTGACTATTATTCTCTATGTAATTCTCAATATTGGCGTAAGCTTCAGGATAGATATAGGAGAAACTGAAATCTTCTAAACGGTTTTTAAGTTGTGAAATACCCAAACGGTGGGCGATAGGAGCATAAACTACCATGGTCTCTTCTGCAATACGTTGCTGTTTTTCAGAAGAGAGGGCATCTAAGGTGGTCATATTATGCAATCTATCACACAATTTTACCACCAAAACCCGTACATCTTTAATGGATGAGAGCAACATCTTTTGAAATGTTTTTGCTGAAGAGATAAGCCTTTTATCTGAAGTTGAAGGAATAAGTTCAACATCACGAATATCTTCAATTTTGGTCATTCCCTCAACCATGTGCGCAACATCTTCTCCAAAAATCTCTTCAATCTCTTCAATCACATAGTCAGTATCTTCCACCACATCATGAAGCAGTGCAGCAATCACCATTGACTCGTCTTGAGAGACTAAAGCGGTAATAGAAGCTACTAAAATAGGATGAATAATATAGGGTTCACCACTCTTTCGTTGTTGAGGAGCATGTGCTTTTTTTGCTAAATTTAATGCCGTATGAAAAAGTGCCGTAGGATTGGGGTGTGCGAGAGAAAGAAGCTCTTCAGCCTCTTTTATGGTAGAGATATTCCGTGCTTTGTCTAGTAAAGCCTCCAAAACATTTACGCCTCTGTATCTATGATAATTTTACCTTCTGCAATCTCAACCAATGCAATGTCAGTAAATTTATCTATTTTTGGATCCATATCAACAACAGGTTTTGCACCATTGGCAATTGCTTCTGCTCTTTTACCTACCGCTGCTGCGAGTAAATATCTATCAAAGTCAACTCTCTCTAATGCCATGGCTGTTAATTTTTCAATTTTCATTCTAATCCTTATTAATTAAATTTTCTTTTATTCTACTACTGAACAAAGCATTCTGTCACCATTGACAATGGCTAAGAGATTACCTTTTTCAAACATGTCACAAACAATGATTGGTAAGTTATTCTCTTTTGCCAAGGCAATAGAGGTGTCATCCATCACTTTAATGTTGTCTTCAAGTGCTTCATCATACGTCAATGTTGACAACTTGACCGCATCATCAAACTTATGAGGGTCTTTGTCATAAACACCATCTACTTTGGTAGCCTTAATGATACAGTCTGCTTCAATTTCAGAGGCTCTTAGTGTTCCTGCTGTATCGGTGGTGAAATAAGGGTTTCCTGTTCCACCAGCAAAAACAACCACACGACCTTTTTCAAGATGCCTTTTAGCACGACGCACAATAAATGATTCACCAATCTCTTGCATGTCAATCGCTGAAAGAAGACGTGCATCCAATCCAGCATGTTCAAATGCTTCTTGTAAAGCAATACCATTAATACAGGTTGCTAACATCCCCATATAATCACCAGAAGTTCTTTTAATTACTCCATCAGCAGCCGCTGAAACACCACGAATAATATTTCCACCACCAATAACTACGGCAACTTCAATATCATTGTCTATTAAAAGTTTTATCTCTTTTGAGATAAAATGTAAGATTTGCGTATCAATTCCATACCCATTCTTACCAGCCAATGCTTCCCCAGAAAACTTTACAAGTACTCTTTTTTTTGCCATATTTTAAGACCTCTGTTTTAAGACGCAATTTTAACCAAAAGCTCTTAATATTGGTTGATTTTTGCTATACTGTCAAGAAATATAACACAATTTAATATAAAGGTTTTTTCATGTCAACATTAAGCCCTGAAGATAAAAAGATACTTGAAGAAAGCATCAGAGACATTCCTGATTTTCCCAAAGAAGGCATTGTATTTAAAGACATCACAACACTATTAAATAATAATCAAGCCCTCAAAACCCTCATGAACCATTTAGAAGAACGCTATAAAACTTACAACTTAGACTATGTTGCAGGAATTGATGCGAGAGGATTTATTTTTGGTTCTATCTTAGCTGATAGATTAAACATTGGCTTTGTACCTGTGCGAAAAAAAGGGAAACTCCCCTACACTACGGTGGCTGAAAAGTACGCTTTAGAATATGGAACAGATGAAGTAGAGGTTCACATAGACGCCTTTCCAAAAGAGAATGCCAGAGTCCTACTCATAGATGACCTCATCGCCACAGGGGGAACAGCCAAAGCCGCTGCTTCACTCATTGGAAAAGTAGGAGCAAACTGTGTCGAGGCTTGTTTTATCTTAGAACTTGACTTTCTAAAAGGTCGTGATGGGATAGATTGTGATGTCTATTCTGTTTTGCATATCGATTAAAAATCCCTAATCCCTACTTCACCAAACTTTAGCTAAAATTCCATAATTATTTAAACTAAGGATATTTATGGGACTAAGCATCGGACTTGTAGGATTACCCAACGTAGGTAAATCAACCACATTTAACGCCCTAACCAAAGCACAAAACGCAGAGAGTGCCAACTACCCTTTTTGTACCATTGAGCCTAACAAAGCAGTTGTCCCTGTACCTGACAGCCGTATTGATGAGTTGGTCAAGATTGTAAAACCTGAAAAAGTTCAATACTCTACTTTGGACTTTGTGGACATTGCAGGGCTTGTAAAAGGGGCTTCTAAAGGTGAGGGTTTAGGAAACAAATTTCTCTCAAATATTCGTGAAACAGAAGTTATTTTACACATTGTACGATGTTTTGAAGACCCAAATGTAGTACATGTTGAGGGTTCTATTGACCCCATTCGTGATGTAGAGATTATTGAACAAGAGTTACTCTTTGCAGACCTTGATGCCATTGAAAAACGTATTAAAATGCTTGATAAAAAAGCACGTGGAAATGACAAAGAGGCAAAAGCACAACTAGTAGTGGCTGAAGCACTCTTGGAACATGCAGGAGAGGGTAATCCTGTCTCTACTTTTAGCAACATTGAATCTGACGAATTTATCGCCATGAACAAAGAGTTACGTCTGTTAACCTCAAAAGAGATTATGTATGGGGCAAATGTCGATGAAGATAGTCTTGAAGAGGACAATGAATTTGTGACCGTTTTAAAAGCCTATGCCAATGAGCGAAACTCAGAGGTCATTAAACTTTGTGCCAAGATGGAAGAAGAGATGGTAGATTTTGATGATGACGAACGCAATGAGATGTTAGCTGACCTTGGCGTTAAAGAGAGTGGATTAGAGCAAATTATCCATAAAGGTT
>Ga0256840_1001305_pt1 | contig 23789 bp, 23 predicted proteins | sample 355202metaG_FD_185969 | JGI IMG/M metagenome (GOLD analysis project Ga0256840, IMG submission 185969) | Hydrothermal vent microbial communities from Mid Atlantic Ridge, Atlantic Ocean - 355-202 | ecosystem: Environmental > Aquatic > Marine > Hydrothermal vents | place: Atlantic Ocean: Mid...
GGCATATGCCATTTGGTCTGGTGTGGGTACAGCCTTGATTACACTCATAGGTATTTGGTATTTTAAAGAGTCTGTGTCTGTAGTGAAAATAGCCAGTATTGGGCTTATTATCATCGGTGTGGTAGGGTTACATTTAAGTGGGGAACAAAGTTCGTGAAAAGATATATAGACTTTTTATACAAATTTAGATGGGCGATAGTCGTCATCGTACCACTCATCGTACTGCTACTTGCATCAAGCCTTAAACATTTAGAGATAGATGGTTCATACCGTATTTGGTTTGAAAAAGACTCTCAAACACTCATAGACTATGACAACTTTAGAAATGAATTTTCTAATGATGACGGCATAGTCATCGTCTTTAAAGATGAGAACGGCATCTTTAACAAAAAGGCATTAGGAAGCATACAACGCATTACAGAAGCCCTATGGGAGATGCCTCATATAGACAGGGTTGACAGCATTACCAACTATCAACATGTACATAGTGAAGCAGATAAGCCAGATGATGTACTTGTAGATGACTTCATCGTAGAAGACTTATCAGAAGCTACACCTACTTACCTAGAAGAGCGTAAAAAGATAGCAACCCATGATAGCATCATAGTAGATAGATTCATCTCTAAAGATGCTACTACTACGATGATATTTGCCCGTCTTGAAGCCAATGCCAATGAAGACGGAGACATCTCTGCGGAAATGATGGGTTACTTGAAGAAAATCATAGACCCCGAAGAAGCAAAGACTGGCTATAAGTTTTGGCTAAACGGTGGTCCACCGATGACACAGGCTTTTGTAGAGATAGCGGGGCATGATGCTATGGTGTTTACCCCTATGGTATTTTTAGCTTCACTCATATTACTGTTTATGCTCTTTCGTCGTGTGTCTGGTGCTTTAGTGCCTTTGGCTGTGGTACTCTTTACTTTTCTTTCAGTGTTAGCAGTACAAACACTTTTAGGTTACAAGCTTAACAACTTTACGGCGAACATCCCTGTGTTCATCGTGGCCATTGGTATCGCTGACGCGGTACATATCTACTCACTTTGGCTTATGAATAAAAAAGAGGGTTTAGAGAACAAAGAAGCAGTGGCACATTCACTACAAAAGAACTTTTTACCTATCTTGCTGACTTCTGCGACGACTACTGTAGGATTTTCGACCTTAGCCATCTCAGACATCGTTCCTGTTGCTACGCTGGGAATTGCCACAGCTTCAGGGGCAGTGTTAGCATTTGTTATCTCTGTGCTATGGATGCCTGCAGTGTTGCTACTGCTCAAAAAACCTATAAAAAGTGAAAATATTGAGAAAAAGGTATTTAAATCATACGGCTATGGAGATTTTATAGTTAAGAACGATAAGAAAATAGTCATAGTGGGCACACTTATAGTTGCCATACTTGGGCTAGGATTACTCTTTGTAAAAGTAGACTCAAATACTATTAAGTACTTTGACAAAGAAGTAGAGATACGAAAATCTGCAGAGTTTACTATGGACAACCTTACTGGCTCGATGTCCTACATACTCATAGCAGACTCTGGAAAAACAGACGGCATCAAAGACCCTGCATTTTTACGTACTGTAGAAAGGTTTTATGAAGACTATAAACGTATGTTTCCTAAAGATGTACGTCATGTAAGTTCACTGCTTGATACCATAAAAAGATACAACAAAATCATGAACCAAAAAGAAGTCATACCTGAGTCTAGAGAACTTGTGGCACAGTATTTACTACTTTACTCTATGGGCTTACCCCAAGGCATGGAAATCACTGACCAAATGGACTTTGACCAGCGTAAGTTACGTATCACAGTCCTCACCAACATCGTGGACAACACAAAAGATATGAAGATGATAAACTTTGCCAAAGCATGGTGGGCTAAAACACCTTATGCCATGACACTTACAGGGCAAACTGCTATGTATGCCTACATGGCTAAAGATGTGACAGCTACGCTCATGTATTCGCTCTCTTTAACCATACTCATCGTTTCCATCATGATGTTACTGATCTTTAAGAGACTCAAGATTCTTTGGATACTCCTTTTACCAAACTTACTCCCAGTCATACTTGTCATCGGAGTAATGGGCTGGCTAGGGCTTACTATAGACATGGGGGTAGCCATAGCAGGGGCTATCATCATAGGGGTAGCAGTGGATGATACCATTCACTTTTTGGTTAAGTACTTTGATGCACGAAAACGGGGGCTAAGCATGGCAGACACTTTTGATGAAGTACTGCACTATGCAGGTAGGGCGATACTCTTTACTACTATAGTACTTAGTTTGTCTTTCTCTATATTTGCATTTTCTACATTTACTCCTAACCAAAACTTCGGTGTAGTTACAGCCATAGCGTTGATACTTGCACTGATTATCGACCTACTTTACTTGCCTGCTTTGCTCCATATGGCGGATAAAAATACAGATTATAAAAAGGAAATATCATGAGCAATATACTCATAATTACAGCACACCCAAGTTCTCATAACCTCACAAAAGGTATGGCAGATATATATAAGAATGAGAAAGAAGCACAAGGACATGACGTAACACTGCTTGATTTATATAAAGACAAGCAGTTAGAATATCATCACTTTGAAGATGCACATAATCCACCACCTTTATCTGAAGCACAACAATATTATCAGGGTTTGATTAAAGATGCTTCTGAGATAGTATTTGTTTATCCATTTTGGTGGGGTACGATGCCTGCTATTTTAAAAAATTGGCTGGACTCAACACTTTACACAGGTTTTGCATTTACGTATGGGGACAATGGTAGACCTGTAGGGTTACTACAAGGTAGAAGTGTGAGAGTCATCACTACTTGCGGAGCTCCTAAGTTTTTTTATGTGCTCAATGGGATCAATAGAGCCAATGTAAACATATGGAAAAAAAGTATCATAAAGTTCTGTGGTATGGACTACAATGGTTTTCATCTTTTTGGTGGCGTAGATACGTCAGGTGAAAAGGTAGAGAGCATTTTTGAGTCCGTTAAAAAACTGGCAAATTCATAAATAGTACATGTAAATAAGATAAAATGATACCCACAAGAAAAAAGGACACAAATGCACAATAAATTAGAAACACTTATGGGAAAGTTTGGAGCTTTCGTACACGATAACCCACTGAAGGTTATCTTCGTAGTTTTAGCATTGCTAGCTGCACCACTGTACCATGTTCCACAGATAAAAATGGATACTTCAACAGAAGGCTTCATGCACCCTGAAGACCCTGTACTGATAGAGTATAACAAATTTAGGGCTCAGTTTGGTCGTGATGAACGTGTAGTTTTGGCACTAAAGAGTGACAATATTTTTACACTAAAGTTTTTAAATACACTTAAAGAGATACATGAAGAGATAGAAGAAAAAGTACCCTACCTTGATGATGTCACATCACTTTATAATGTACGTAACACAAGAGGTGAGGGTGACAAACTCATCACCGATGATTTGTTAGAACCTTTTCCTACAACTGTAGAAGATGTAGCTCGTATCAAAAAACAAGCGATGGCATCACACTTTTATAAAGATTTGCTTATCTCACAAGATGGAAAGATGACTACAATTGTCATAGAAACTGATGCTTACTCTCATGAGGGAGAAAAAGAAGTATCAGATGTCGATGCCTTTGATGAAGGCTTTGGCGATGAATCTATTCAAACAGGGACAAATGAAATTGAAACAAAAGAACGAGCCTTTTTGACTGATGCAGAAAACCATGAGTTACTTGAAGCCATTCATGCTATTGTCAAAAAATATGAAGCAGATGATTTAAAAATTTACGTGGCAGGAAGCCCCGCAGTTAACAATGCACTAAAAGCTCAAATGCAAGCAGATATGCAGAAGTTTATGCGTATTACTTTTTTAATCATCATCGTCTTTTTGTTTATCATGTTTAGACGTGCATCGGCTGTATTTTATCCACTACTTGTCATCATACTCTCGTTACTAGCAACGGTAGGAACGATGGCATGGGCTGGGACAGCCTTTAAGTTACCGACACAGATAGTACCTTCTTTGCTCCTTGCAGTGAGCATTGGAGCGACGGTACACATACTTTCCATTTTCTTTGACAGATTTAACACCAATGATGATAAAAAAGAAGCCATCAAATATACCTTAGGGCATTCTGGACTTGCTATTGCTATGACTTCTGTGACGACGGCTATCGGGGTAGGGTCATTTTCTGGTTCTGAGGTGGCACCTATAGCAGACCTTGGTACATTTGCATCTTTTGGTGTGATGGTGTCACTTTTTTTAACACTTACGCTCTTGCCAGCATTGTTAAGTATTACAAAAATGAAGCAAAAAAAGAAAACAGAAGCAAGTTCTTTGGATGTGTTAATGAAAAAACTTGCCATTGTGCCTATAAAATATTATAAAGGTATCATCGTAACAAGTTTTGCTCTTGTGGCGTTAGCACTTTTTTCTGCATCTAAAATAGAACTGTCGCACAACCCTTTGTTTTGGTTCCAACCTGATGACTATAACCGCGTCTCCACTATAGAGATAGACAAAGCATTGAACGGTTCGGTAACCATAGAAATAGTAGTCGACACGAAAAAAGAAAATGGATGGAATGATCCAGAAAGACTCAATAAACTTAATGACTTTTCAGATGAGTTGGAGAAATATGTAGACAGCTATACACACATAGGAAAAGTGGTATCACTCGCAACGATAGTTAAAGAGACAAACCGTGCATTACATGAGAACAAAGAGGAGTTCTATAGCATCCCAAATGATGCTAACCTTGTTTCTCAAGAATTGCTTCTTTTTGAAAACTCAGGTTCGGATGACTTAGAAGATGTGGTTGATTCGCAGTTTTCTAAAGCACGTATCACCGTTAAACTTCCTTGGACTGACGCGGTGAAGTCTTATGAAGTGTTGAACTATGTAAAAAGTGAAGCAGCTAAAACATTCCCAAATGACACGGTAGTGACTACAGGGATGATACCACTGCTCATTAACACTTTTGCAAACTCTGTACACTCATCTGTGACTTCTTACCTCATAGCGTTTATACTTATCACCTTTATGATGATGCTCATTTTAGGCTCAGTACGCATAGGCTTACTAAGCATGATACCAAACCTTACACCGATTATATTGGGCTTACTCATCATGTCTGTGGCAAATATACCGTTAGATATGTTTACTTTACTCATCGGGAGCATCGCCATAGGACTTGCTGTAGATGATACCATACATTTTATGCACAATTTTAGGAGATACTACCTTGAAAGTGGTGATGCCAATAGAGCCATCGAGCAGACATTTTACACCACAGGTAAAGCGATGGTGATAACCACGATTGTGTTATCACTAGGTTTTTATGCGTATATGATGGCAAATATGATTTCGGTACAAAACTTTGGACTGCTTACAGGTTCGGTAATAGTCTTAGCATTGCTTGCTGACTTGTTGCTAGCACCTGCACTGATGATAGTTGCTGCTAAACGTGGTTGGATAAAGTAACGCATGTGCGTTACAATTAGAAATTAGAAATTAGAAATTAGAAATGGAGACAATTATGAATACAAAAAAAATACTCATCGGATTAACATTAGGATTTTCAATCCTTGCGACACAAGCACTTGCAGATGACCCTAAGGCAAGAGCCATCATGGAAAAAGTGGATTCCCGTGATGATGGTAAAACATTACAACAAGACATGAAGATGGTACTTATAGATAAAAATGGTAAAAAACGTGTGAGAAATCTTAAAACGTATAGTAAGGATTTTGGAGAAGACAGTTATCAAATTATGTTTTTTAAATCTCCTGCAGATGTGAAAAATACATCCTTTTTAACCTATGACTATGACAGTTCAAAAAAAGACGATGACCAATGGTTGTATCTGCCTGCACTAAAAAAGGTAAAACGTATCCCAAGTTCAGATAAGAGTTCAAGTTTTATGGGTTCAGACTTTTCATACTATGACATGACAGATAGAGATTTAGATGACTATGATTTCAAACTATTAAAAGAGACAGAAGTAAGAGGTAAAAAAGCATGGATGATAGAGGCGATCCCTCGAAGTAAAAAAGTCATAAAAGAGTCTGGCTACACAAAAACCATAGCACTTGTAAGACAAGATAACTATGTGGTAGTACGTTCCATCGGTGTGATGAAGAGTAACAAAAAGAAGTACCTTGACATGAAACGTCTACATAAACAAAATGGTGTGTGGTTGCCAGATGAGATGACTATGACCACAAAAAAAGGAAAATCTACACTTCATAAAACCATTTTGCAGTTTAACAATATAAAACTCAATAAAGCTATAGATGACAGTATGTTTAGTACACGTAGACTTGAAAAAGGTATATAAATGTTAAAGCGTAGACTATCTGGGTTATCGATTGTTGCAGTGATGTCCTTATATTCGACTGCAACATATGCTCAGGAGATTGATATGAGTGGCTTTGATGATGACCCTGTTGGAGTCCAAAAAGATAAAGCATCAGAAGATAGTTTACTTGATGGATTTAGTGATGAGACTCCTTCTGGTCATTTTGATGATAAAAATAGAAATGATATTTCTGAAGATGAAGTAGAATTGATTACAGGTCTAACTGGAAAGTTTACACAGTTTGCATCATACTCCTATAGTGGTACGAAGCCACATAACAACATTACTTCACTCAGAACATCATTGCTGTTGGATTATGAACATAAATTTGAAAATGGGTGGCGTTTTAAAATAAATGCAAAAACCTATTATGATACCATCTATGACTTAAGAGACCAATCTTATAGTAAAGATGAACTAAATGAATTTCAATCAGAACTACGTCTTTATGATGCCTATGTTGAGGGAAGTATTAGTGACAGTGTAGATTTTAAAGTAGGTCGTCAAGTCGTTGTTTGGGGACGTTCTGATACTATACGTATTACAGATATACTCAACCCCTTAGATAACCGTCGTCCTGCCATAGTAGATATTGAAGATTTACGCCTACCTATTGCTATGGCAAAAATAGATTGGTTTGTTGGTAATTGGCGTATTACACCTATTGCCATTTTGGAGCAACATTTTTCACTTAACCCACCTTTTGGTTCAGCATTTAACCCTATGCCCAATCCTAATTTAACAGAAGAAAACTATAATGATGTCAGCTATGCACTTAGTGTGGGTGGGGAGTTTTCGGGATGGGATATTAATTTTTATGCTGCACGTGTACGTGATGATATAGGGTATGTAAAATTTGCACCTGCACCTACTTTGACACATGATAAAGTAAATATGGTGGGTACTGCACTCAATGTACTTTCTGGTTCATGGCTCTTTAAAGCGGAACTAGCATACTTTGATGGACTTAAATACACCTCTACCCAAAATAAAAGTTTTCAAAGAACAGATGCACTAGTAGGAGCAGAATATAATGGCATAGCAGATACACTTATCTCTTATGATGTATCTTTAAGACATGTTAATAATTATGATACAAGATTATTAAATGAGATAAATCCTTTAGAAAAAAATACCTATCAACATGCTTTTCGTGTAAGTACAGATCTGATGAATGCAACGGTTAAGTTAAACTATCTTATCTCCCTTTTTGGTGAGAAGTTAGATGAGGGTGGTTTTCAAAGAGCATGGGTCAAGTATGAACTCTCAGATGGTATAAACATAAATGTGGGAGTGGTAGATTATATTGGAGGTTCACCTCTATTTGATACGGTAAAAGAGAGTGACATGGTATTTTCCGATATTTCATATAGTTTTTAAATGAAATTTTATCGTATCTATATAGAGCTTACCAATGTATGTGGGCTTAGTTGTAGTTTTTGTCCTACAAAAGAACTACCCAACAAGCAGATGGACTTGGTTTTTTTTGAGTCTATTATAAAGCAAGCTAAAGAGTATACAAAAGAGATTGCTTGTCACGTGGTAGGTGACCCTTTGACGCAGTCTAACTTACATGAGTATCTCGATATCATACACAAGCATGGACTCAAAGCTATGCTAACTACATCAGGCTATTTTTTGAAAAAACATACTTATGATACACTCTTTCATCCTTGTGTGAAGCAGATAAATATCTCACTAAACAGTTTTAACAAAAATGACACCTCTCTCACCTTTGAACAGTACATCACTCCTGTGCTTAGCCTTTGCCATGAAAAACTGGAAAGAGAAGAAGAGTTATTTATAAATCTTCGTGTTTGGAACCTTGATGAAATGATGTCAGAACATACATTTAATGAGATACTTTTTACAAAAATAAATGAGAGTTTTAGTACAAACTTAGTACTTAAAGACATTTATAAAGAGCGACCAAAGTCCATTCGTTTAGCCTCTAAAATACTTGTACATTTTGATAACTACTTTGAGTGGCCATCACTTAAAAATAAAAACTATGGAGATGGTACCTGCCAAGGCTTACAGTCTCATGTAGCCATACTCGCTTCAGGCAAAGTAGTACCATGTTGCCTAGACTGTGATGGCATTATAGAGCTAGGTGATTTGCATGAAAATTCGTTAAAAGAAATAGTGACTTCAAAACGTGCCAGTGCTATGATAAGTGGATTTAAAGAGGGCAAGGCCGTTGAAGAGCTGTGTCAGAAGTGTTCGTATAAAGAGAGGTTTAACTAAAGTGACTAGTCACGTGAGCTTTCTGCTGAAGAAAACGTAGCGTTAGCGTAAGTAGCTAGAACTTTGTTCTAACTACGGTCTATGATAAGAAGCTGTGTCAGAATAAGCTTAATATTCTTAGTAGCTTGTCCAAGTAGTGCTACATCTTTTAGTGGGTTTCCATCAACAAAAATAAAGTATATCACATATTTATAAAATATTTTGTTATACTGTCAATAATTTATAAGCATAGGTTTATAGGTAGTCAACATAGACAAAGGGATGCAAATATATGGGTAAAGTACTTTTTACTATATATCTCTATGTACGTATCATTTCTGTAGTATATTTAACTTTATCTTTTCAGCCTCTTATTGCAAAAGAACAGCATACTTTTTTTCTAAATCAAGACGAAGAAAAATGGCTTAATAATCTTTCTGCCCCGCTAAAAGTTGGAATAACAACCATCCCTAATCAAGTTTTAACTGATAAAAAAAGTCAATTTAAAGGTTTTTCTGTTGATTTATTTCAAAAAATAGAAACATTGTTAAACATAAAATTCAAATTCATTTACTATGAAACATGGAATGAACTCATGGAAGCAGCAGAAAATAAAAAAGTGGATATTGTCTTTTCGGCTCAAAAAACACAAGATCGCTTAGCACATTTTGATTTTACAGATGTTGTTTTGTCTCAGCAAAATAAAATTATTGTCCGTAGTAGTCATAAAGGAAATATGACGATAGATGACCTTTTTGGTAAAACAGTTGCTATTGCAAAAGGGAGTGCATTGGCTGATTATCTTAGATACAACTATCCGAAGATTGTACTTGTGGCAAGTAAGGATGAAAAAGAATCATTGTTTATGGTTACACAAAAGAGCGTAGATGCTACCATATCTGAGGCAGTGCGTGCTAGCTATTATATGGAAGAAAATAACATCAAAAATATGCGAGTTGCTGGTGATTTAGGTTATAACTATAATCTCCGTATTTGTAATAGAAACGATTTACCTATGTTAAGTATTGTGTTAAGTAAAGCAGTAGATAAAATACCGCGTGAACAGCTTGAATCACTACAATTTAAGTGGGGCTATACCAAAGACAAAATTAACTACTTTGATACACAAACCCTTATATATATTGCGATTTTATTTGGTATTATTTTGCCTTTGCTGATTTATCTATATATTGTCAACAGACGCTTCAAAAAAGCAATAGACAAACTGCATGTGGCTAAAGATGAGATTCATGCCTTAAAAGTATTGGCAGAAGATGAAGCACGTACTGATGCACTTACTAACATCGCAAATAAACGTAAAATTCAAGAGTTGTTGTATCACTACATAGAAGAGTACAAAAGAACAGATATCATTTTCTCTCTAATCATGATCGATATTGATTATTTTAAAAATGTAAATGATACGATGGGACATGATATTGGAGATAAGGTACTCATAGGGTTTGCTCAGTTAATTAAGAAGACTTTACGTCCATATGACCATTGTGGTCGTATTGGAGGAGAAGAATTTGTAATGATACTTCCAAATACAAGACTAAAAGAAGCTATAGGCATAGCAGATAGACTACGTATGACTATAAAAAATCATAGCTACCATTTGGATAAGCATATTTTTTCCATTACCTCAAGTTTGGGAGTAACAGAAGTTCAGGCACAAGATAGTCCATTATCTATCATGCAACGTGCAGATAAGATGTTATATAAATCAAAGAAATCTGGTAGAAATTGTGTGAATGATATATAGTATTGTCCATTATTTCTACTTTAGACATATATTTATCCCTCCAAGTTTCTTGTAGTAGTTGTATTAAGTAAATATTTTTCTTAATATTTTTTTATGAAAAGAGCTTGCTTAAAATATTTTTTAATCTAATGTGCTAGTCTAAATCTGGATTAATTCTTTCAAATCTTGTACCCTCCATAGAGAAGTTGCCCATCATACCAGTAGAGTCAAATACAAAACCAACCATGTTTGAGCCAAAGTCTACATCATCTAACTCTTCATCGTTGTTCCAATCTACCATTGCTACATTGAAATCGATATCTGTTTCCCAGTCATCGTCATTCATAAATTTTTTAAGTGCAGCATCTGAGGTAAATGCAATGATGAGTGAATAGGTTTGCATACCCATTTGAAAACCCATAGAAGCTGAAGTGATACTATAATATCCTTTTGTTATATCTCCAACACGTAAAGCACCTTCTCCATATTTACCTCCAACAAAAAAGCCTGCTTCTTTTACATCTGGAAATACAACATATCCTTTAGCTTTATTTAAATAATTTTTACCACCATTTACTTCACTGTAAAAAACAGATAATGCACCATTTACATCACTGTCTATCTCTCTGGCACTGTCATCAGCGAGTGTTAGGTTAGTAAGTGCAAAAAGCACAAGAAGTAGTTGAGATACATATTTTAATGTTTTCATATATTCATCCTTTTTTTGTTGTTATTGATATTTTAGTATAACATAATCCAAATATAGAATTATGATGTATGTCAATATTTCTGATGTAAAATGATAGAAAGAAAGTTTTAATGTGACAAGCCTGGAGAAGACTTGTCTATGAAGTGAATATGACTAGTCTGGTTTAATTCTTTCGAATTTTGTACCTTCCATAGTGAAACTTCCCATCATACCAGTTGAATCAAAGACAAAAGCTACCATATCATCATCAAAATCGATATCATCTAGTTCCTCTTTTGAGTTCCATTCTGCCATAGCAATTTTACCATCTACATCTGTTTTCCAGTCATCATCAAGTAAAAACTTGTTTAGTGCTGCATCAGAAGTAAAGGCTATAATCATTGCATACTGCTGTGCACCCATCTGCATACCAACTGATGCTGATTTTATACTGTAGTACGCTTTTGTTGTTCGTTGTACACGAAGTACACCTTCACCATATTTACCACCGATAAACATACCCGCTTCTTTGATATCTGGGAACACTAAAAATGCTTTTGCTTTTACTAGAAATGCATCACCACCTTTATTTTCAGCGATAAACTTGTTTATTGCCTCATTTGCATCTTTGTCAATGCTCTTGGCAGATTTTGCCATAGTTGTTGAAGTAAGTGCTAGAAGCATTACAAGTAGAAGTGCTAGAAAATTATATTTTTTCATCATTTTTCCTTAGTTAAAATTTATTTATGTATTGTAACATAATGGAACAGTTTTTTAGATTATTTTACGATACGTCTAAATTTAGTACCAGCGATGCTGATAGAAGCCATGAGACCTTTCTCTCCATAGATGAAAGCAATAATGGGTTTTTCAAAACTCATAGAGGTTATATCTTTACTTTTCCCCCAGTCTGAAACTGTAATACTTCCATCTACACCTGCTTCCCAACCATTACTATGTATAAAGTTATTGAGTGAGGCATCAGATAAAAAGGCGATAAGCATAGAATACTCTTGAACCCCCGCTTGTAGTCCGATGGATGCTGCGGTCATGTCATAATAGTGTTGTGTTTTACCATTGACACGTAAGGCACCTTCTGCATATTTTCCACCTACGATGAGTCCTGCTTTTATGACTTTAGGGAAAACAAGGTAACCTTTAACTTTGGGTAAAAAATTTGCACCACCAGGTACTTCTTGTTTAAATTTTGCAATAGCACTATCTACCTTTTTATCTAGTTCTTGAGCAGTTTGTGCAAAAGTAAATTGTGTAAAAAACAGTAGAAAAAGTATTCCTAGCTTTATCATGTTTAGTTTTAAATGGTTCATTTGTCTTCCTTAGTTAGTTTGTCATATTATATCTTATGAAAATTAATGGAGTGATGATGGAAAGAATGAGTATGAAATCCTATGCAGTAAAACATAAGCTCAGTATGTTTAATGTTATGAAAATGGTAAAATCTGGAAAATTAAATACAAAAGTAGAAGAAGAAAATGGTAAAGAAGTAACCTATATACTAATAGATGAGAAAAAAGAGAAAGAGGTGAAAGAGAGCATTATACCTTTTGAAGAGAAAGAAAATATCTCCTTGGCTGAGGAGTTTAAATTACTAAAAAAAGAAGTGTATAGACTTAGAGATGAGATTGAGATACTTAAGAAGAGACTACAGTAAAGAAGATGTGTTGGTATCTATCATCTCTGAGGGTATTAGCTCTTCTTTAAAGTACCCGTTTTTATAGAGCCATTTATAAATATCTGCAGCGATTGGACCCGCCGTACTTCCCCCATGTCCTCCATGTTCAACTAGAACAGTCACAATATATTTTGGATTATCATACGGAGCATATGTAGTTATCCATGCATGTGAACGATGAAAATAGGCAAGTTGAGACTCTTTTAAGCGTACTTTTGTAGACTGGGGGATAGAAGTGACTTGTGAAGTACCTGTTTTACCTGCAACGATGATAGGGAGTTTACTCATAGTTTTAAATGCAGTCCCCCCTCGTACATTACAAACGTCATACATACCTTTTCTTATCTCATCTAGGTAGTGTGGATCAAAATCTATATGTTTGAGTACGGGTTCTACGACTTTCCCATCTATGACTTTTGCCATATGTGGTACGGCTAAGTTTGAAGTAGCAAGCATACCTGTATAGCGTGCTACTTGTAATGGAGTGGCTAAGTCATAGCCCTGTCCTATGGCGGATATGACCGTTTCACCTTTATACCATGGCTGATTAAATCGTTTTCTTTTCCATGCTTTATCGGGCATGACTCCAGCATACTCTTTTGGTAGGTCTATACCAGTTTTTACACCCAAGCCAAAAGTATGTAAATATTTTGCCATTGCATCTATGCCAACTTTTAAACTTTTGTTATAAAAGTAGACATCACAACTTTCTCGTATGGCACGTCTTAACCCGACAGTACCATGCCCCCAGCGTGACCAACATCTAAATTTATGCCTACTAGAGCCTAGCGTAATATGTCCGGAGCAGTGCTCAGAACTATCTAGTATGTTTGGTGATGCCTTTGAAAAGGCAAGAGCCATACCCATTTTTATAGCAGAACCAGGGGGGTAGGTACCATGTATAAATTTATTGGTAAAGGGGTGTGCTAAATCTGATTGTAAATTTTTCCATGCTTTTGAGCTGATACCCCCAACAAAAAGATTTGGATCATATGAAGGGTATGAAACAGCAGCAAGCATCTCTCCATTGGTTCGCATAACTATGGCGACACCTGTGTGTTCACCAAAACGTTCATATATCATTTTTTGCAGATTGATGTCTATGTTAAGCTTGATATTTTTATTGTCTTTTGGGAGTTCCTTTTCTAGCACTTCTATGGCTTTATTGGTCGCAGTTACTTTTGAGACTTCATAGCCTAAGGTACCTTGCAGTATTTTATTATAGTAGCGTTCAAGTCCACTTTTACCTATTTTGCCTACTTCATCTACGACGGTATCTTTTGTATTTTCTTTTTTATTTGAACGTCCAGTATATCCTACTATATGGGCTGCATATCTACCATAAGGGTAGTAACGTTTTGTCTCTGCTTCAATTTTTAAATTTTTAATCAAAGAGAGTTTAGGATAGGCTCCCATCATTTTTGCATAGTGTATAAAATCCACAACTTTGATATATTTATGATTATAGGGAGAATTATGTTTTTTATAGACTTTTAGCATGACCGTTTTATTTAAATCAGGAAAGGTTTTTGTGAGGGTATCTATGGCGTCATTAAGTTGTTTACTTGTACTTTTTAGGTGTGGTGCTATGGAGAGTGAAAAACCAATTTGGTTCATAGCTAAGAGGTTATCATGGGTATCACTTATCTCACCACGTACAGGCTTTATATACTGTTTTCTTTCTATGTTTTCTTTAGCTAACCCTTCATAATAAAAATTTGATTTGATACTTACATGGTAAAGTCTTGTAATCATGACAGCCCAAAAGAGTAAAAATACTAGGATTATAAATTTATATTTCATAGTAAAACAACCACTAATAAATCAACTATAAGGGAGTAAAATAAAATACTATCTAATGTAACACTATCTAAATCAAAGATAAAATCAAAGGCAAATAACGATCCTAAATATAAAAAGTTTAGAATCAATACAGATAAGAGAGGTTTACATAATTTACAGCGTCTAAAGTGTAAAAGTGAAGGGTAGAGTGTCACATAAAAGATAAATGCAGTAATGAGAGATAAAAATAGAGGTAGAGATAGATTTATCTCCAAGTTAAGAAGGAAAATAATGGCAATCAAAATATAGGTTGTTTTTTTTTTCTCTAAACCTTGCAGGAGTATATAAGAAATAGCCCCTATAAATAGTGGGAAGAATACATAAATAGAAATAAGCATAGGGTAGAAAAGTATAAAAAATAAGATGACAATTGACAAGAGTGTATTATGTTTCACTTTTGTTGCTTGTGTCATCTTAATGGTTCCTAATTGGATAGTTTATAGACAAGTGATACTTCATTACAAATAGGAAAATGAATACATTTAATGCAGTCTGCCCATATTTTATGTTCAGGTATACTTTCTTTAGAAATTTCATGAAAATTTAATTTTTGAAAAAATAGTGGTAAGTACGTTAGCACTAGAACATCTTCTTCTACTCCTAAAGCTCTAGCTTCATTAAGGGTAAATTGAACCAATCTTTTTCCTACATCTTGACCACGATAATTTTCGCTAACAATAAGACTACGGATCTCTGCAACACGTGTTGAGTGAATGTGTAGAGCAGTGTAGCCAACAAGAATACCTTGCTCTTTTGCCAATACATAAGAACGTATGTTTGTGGCTATTTCATCTTCTGTTCGATTCAGTATAATACCATCTTTGACTTCTGTTGTAACAAGAGCCTGCATCTCTTGAATATCAGATAGTTTAGCCTTAACAAGTTCAATCATGATTTATCTTCAATCGTTTGTTTATCTGCATCATCTACCGCAAATATGGTTTGTAAAATAGTGTGATGTACTCGGTCATGCCCATTTTTCTTCAAATTTGACAGTGTGATAGATCCTGGAAACTCACGTTTTAATTTATTGCGTTCTTTTTGATTAAGTTTGTCTATCTTAGTGAAGACCGTGAGATACTTTTGATCAGGACGGATAAAGTCAGAGATATACGCCTCAACATCATCATCTATTTTTGCATGCGGGTGACGTGCATCACGTAAGTGTATAAAAAGACGAATAGAGACACGATGTTGTATAAATTCTACGAGATTTTTTTGCCATACTTCTTTGAGTGTTTTAGAAACTTTGGCATAGCCAAATCCAGGTAAATCAACAAAACGTACAGGATAAGAAGCTTCATTGTAGAGGTAGCGTGTTTCAAAAAAGTTTATGAGTTGAGTTTTTCCTGGAGTAGCTGAGGATTTAGCAAGATTTTTTCTTTGGGTTAAACCATTAAGTGTAGAACTTTTACCTACATTGGAACGACCTAAAAAAACCACTTCACTCATGTCTTCAGGAACAGAATCAGCGATACTTTGTGCAGACTTGATAAAGTTTGCTTCAACAATACGAGGGAACATATTTATTTTTCCATGCCAAAAGTCATTTTTACAGGTCCTTTTCCTGAACTTTGAACTTTACTGTTTCCTGTAATCATATCAACAGTGATTTTCTCCCCTTTAATCGTACGTTTATTAAGTTTATCTTCTACATTTGCTTTACCTATAAGAAGATATAGAGATTTTAGAGGATAGTATTTAACCTGTTTTGAGCTTCCAATGTAATGCCCTTTCTCATTCTGAAATTCAAATGTAACATTGCCTGTAGCTTCATACATCTTGGCTTGGTTTTCTTCAGTAAGATGTACGATTATTTTATCTGCATGTATCCAGTCTTTTAACTGTTTCACTTTTGCATTTCCAATGAAATGCACCTCTTTTTTAAGATCAATAGCATTCATGGAGTCAGAAGTAATCTCAACCTTTTGTGCCAATAAGAACTGAGTTAAGAGAAGCGGTGTCAAGAGTAAAAAGAGTATTGTTTTAAAAAATTTCACTAGGGAGCCTTTGTTGTGTATATCTTAAAGTATTATAGCAATACTTTACTTTTCAACCGTATAAATCACAGCATCAATCATCGTACCGTAAGCTTCTTCTATTCGTGTATTGTAGGTAAAAGTATCACCTTTTATAATGTTTTTATCTTTAAAGGCAACAAAAGGGGCAGTAATATTTAATATTTCTGTTTTTTGATTGTATTCGGCTTGTTGTGTATGATAGGTATATCCACCGCTGTCATCAAGTACAACATCACCCTCAAGATAGATACTCTCTCCCCTGTAAGCACCTTTTTTAGCAACTAAAGATTTTATTGTTTCAGTTTCATAGCGTAGATTATGTATGGTCAATACACCTTCTTCTTTCACACCATAGGTACCATATGCTCTACTTTGTAGTTTTTGTGTATCAACTTCAGTAAAAGTAGTATTTGTAAATTCCAGTTCTTTGATGAGTTCTTGATCTCTTTTGGTTTTATCATTGAGTTTTATACTTAATGAACCTCCGATGATAACGACTATGGCAACAAATAATGCCAGTTCTATTCTTACTCCCATAAAGCCAAGTACTTCTCTTCTAAACCTTCTTTGATGATGAGTTGCTCTATCATTTCTCTTACTGCTCCATCTCCACCTTTTTTGTTCAATATAACTGATGCAGTGGTGTCTACATAGGAACTTGCATCACGAGGCACAAAAGAAATTTTTGCAGCTTTTAACATTTGTAAATCATTTAAATCATCACCAATTGCAGCTACGTTATCCATAGTTAAATCTAACTTAGTGAGTAAAGTTTCTAGTACTTCTTTTTTATTGTATACCCCTTGATAAAAGTGTTCTATATGTAACTCTTTTGCTCTTCGTTCAACAATTTTTGAACTTCGTCCTGTGATGATAGCCACTTTTTTCCCAAGTTTTCTCCATGAAACAATGGCTAAGCCATCTTTGACATTGAAAGATTTTATTTCATCCCCATTTTCGCTATAGGTTATATGAGAATCAGTCATAGTGCCATCTACATCAAGCACGATAAGTTCTATGCTCACAGTACACCTTTTGTACTTGGTATACCTGCATTTTCATTCACTGTTACTGCACGTCTGAGAGCTACAGCCAATGCTTTAAATGCACCTTCAATGATATGATGTTTATTTTTACCACGGTTATAAATAAGGTGTAGAGTTAGAGGTAGGTTAAAGGCAAATGCTTTGAAAAACTCTTCAACAAGTTCTACATCAAAGTCACCTACCTTTCCACCGATAGGAAGTTCAAATACTAAAAATCCACGGTTAGATAGGTCAATGTCACAAGTGATACTTGCTTCATCCATGACCACAGTAGCATTACCAAAACGCTCTATGCTTTGTACAGGGTAAATGGCTTGACGTAAAGCCTGCCCTATAACAATGGCTACATCTTCAACTGTATGGTGGTCATCTATGTGCGTATCTCCTTTGCAGGTGACCTCAAGGTCAATATGTGCATGTTTGGTAAAGGCCTCAAGCATATGGTCATAAAAGCCTACACCTGTATTGATATTTGCTTTTCCTGTTCCGTAAAGGTTGACTTTAACTGAGATTTGTGTCTCTTTGGTTTCTCTGTTTACTTCTATCATTTTTCTTCCTAATTTCTTACTATAAATACACCTCTGAGATGCTCACTTTCTATAAAGTCATGTGCTTCTTGTTCTGAGCCAAATCCCATGAGCCATACTCTGTAAAGTGTCTGTCCATTTATAGTAAAGCGTTTTATAATCGGATTATAGCGAGAATAACGACCCATATAGTTTGCCTTAATTGTTTCTGCTCCAGTATAACGCCTAAATGCACCCACTTGTATACCAAAGTTTGAGAGTACGATACGTGTTGGTTTGTGTACACTTTTATTTCTAGCAATCCTTGCGGAGGATTCTACTTTTCCTGCAAATCCAAGTACCTCGACGGTAACTTTGGCGATACCCATTTTATCTAAACCTATTTCTTTGCCAGCCTTATAGGAACAGTCAATGATACGTCCTTTTACAAAAGGACCTCTATCGTTTATGCGTACTATGGTACTTCTACCATTTTGTAAGTTACTTACACGAACCATAGTATCCATAGGCCAGGTTTTATGTGCTGCAGTACGTGCATGCATATCATAGACCTCACCATTGCTGGTATATTTTCCATGGAAATTTGGCCCATACCATGAAGATATACCTTTCATAACTTGTCCTACCTCTACATAGCTTGGGTAGTATCGTTTGCCTAATACTCTATAAGAACGCATAGTAGCCTTGTGTCTAGCAGCACTTGTATATTTAGTAGCATTTGGCTTTATAACAGTATCTTTTTTTTGAGAACATCCAGAAAAAAAGTTACTTATTATAAAAAATGATAATAAAATAAAAGATAAATTTTTTGTTAATGCTTGTTTCATAATATTTTTTTCTTTCTTTTGGATTTAGCTTGTTAAACTTACACTACAGTGCTTTGATATAAGGAGCTTTAAAACATCAATTTCAAGTGGTTTTGTCGCATAGTCATCCATACCTTCTGACATATAGTGTTCTTTATCTCCTATCGCGACATTTGCTGTTAAAGCGATAATAGGAACATGATTTAGACCATTTTCTTTTTCATATCTTAGTATTGTGTGGGTAGCTTCAACACCATCCATCACTGGCATTTGTATATCCATGAAAATAATGTCAAAATTATATTTTTTGTATTCTTCAAAAGCTTCTTTTCCATCAGAAGCTAGGGTGACAGTTAATCCAGTTTTTTCTAAAATTATTTTAATGAGTTTACGATTGATAATATTGTCATCAGCAACAAGGGCATGTATCCCAATAAATGATTCAATATTTTCAAGTGACTTAGAGGGTTGAATATAAATATCATCATCTATTTTTTGTGTATTTTCAAGGATGCGTATGCTTTTTTGTAAGCTTATAGGCGTAAAAATAACGTCATCAAAGCGATGCTTTTTTGGATTAATACGTGCATGAAGACTACCATCGGTTAAGATGATTGTTTTACAGTCAAGTGACGCACATTGTTCAAGTTCACCTGAAAGTCGTGCATAGCGATGGTCAAAAATCATAATATCTGGTAGTTCTATAATTTTATCACTCTCAAATAAATCTTCATAGTAATACAACGAAAATTTGGCTCTTAAATGTTGCATATATATAGAAAGGTTAGTATCTAGTTGACGTTTGATACTTTTCACTGGAAGTGCCAGACCTACAGAGATATTTTCAAAATGAGGATAAGGTTCAAATGTTTTTTGAGTGTCTTTTTTTAATGTAAGTGTAAAATAAAAGCTCGCTCCCTTATCTGCTTGACTCTGAACTTCAAGTTTACCCCCCATGAGTTCAACCATTTTTCTGGAGATTGTAAGACCAAGACCTGTACCTCCATAAGTATTACTTGTACTTTTATTTGCCTGTGTAAAGGGATTGAAAATATTTTTAATTTGTTCTTCTGAAAGACCAATACCATCATCAGAGACAGAAAATTTAATTTCAGCTTCATTTGCACCATGATGCATAGATTGTACAAAAATATTTATTTTCCCATAAGGATTTGTGAATTTTACGGCATTACCTATGAGGTTCGTAAGAATTTGAGATAATTTTGTTGCATCTCCAAAAAAATAATGAGATAAATATGGATCAATAAAGACAGCAAGTTCAATATCTTTTTGCACAGCTTTTTGTGTAAACATCGCAACAGTTGACTCTATCGTGCTAATGATATCAAATGAAATATTTTCTAGCTCCATCTTGTCAGCATTTATTTTAGATAAATCTAGTACATCATTGACAATGGTGATGAGATTACGAGATGAACCTTCTATTAAAGATAAAAATTCTTCTTGATCTGGTGTAACACCTATGTCCTTTAATAGTTCTGAAAATCCAATAATACCATTAAGAGGGGTACGTATTTCGTGAGACAAAGTAGATAAAAAGTTACTTTTATATTGAGCCTCCTGTTTCGCTTCTTTAGCTTTTAGATTTAGCACTTGAAAATAATTATAAATATAAGTATATATATCTTCTTTATCTTTCGCATCCTCTAAGTTTTCTTGTAATTGGTTCGCTTCTTCTTTATTATAAGCATCAAGTGCCTGAATTTTATTGACCATGCTTACCAATGCTTGATTTTCACGGAGTGTTTTTTTATGTTGTATATAAAAATATACAAGTGCTATGATGCTCAATAAAACAATTAAAAGATAAAATAAAAAAAGATTTAAATATAAATTACTGTGTCTATCCATACGGCTATTCAGCTCATGCGAGACAACGGATATTAAGTTAGTTATCGTAGTGTATTTCTCTTCAAGTGTTTTTATCCAATCTAAGGTGTCTTTGCTTTTGTGCATAGTTCCTGTTAAAATTTGAATACGCATGTCATCAATATTATTAAGAGTTGTTTGGAATTTTTTTTGTTCAGTGATATTGAGTAATTTTTCTTTCACTGAAGGAATATATTTTATATTTTTGAAGTTTGGTAGATAGGATGTATCTATGATTTTGTCCCAAAAAATGATATTTGGAGTAGATATGGGCAGTTTTTTTCTCACATAATATGTGACAAGATAATTTTCTAATTTTGTGGCATATAGTATATTGGAAAGTAGTCCATAAGTATGTAGAAGCTCTTTTTCCTCTATATTGTTAGTTTTATATTCAACTTTATCTACATAGGATGTAACACTTGAAACAAGTTCAGGTTTTCCAAGTAGTTTTTCAATGTTAAATACAGTATCTTTAGAGCTGTTTTTTTGAATTTTTTGAATTTCCTGTACCCAATGACTCAAGTTTTCATTGGCTGAAATGATTTGTTGTTCTAGCATGCTATTGTTTTTTATATGTTCATCGCATATATTTGAGATTTCCTCTGGGTTTTCAGGTAACAATACTTTGCATAAAGATTCATCCAATAGTGAATTTTCATATTTTTGTAAAAGTTCGATATTTTTTAATGTATCTTGAATATTTGTACTCTTTTGATAGTTCTGCCAAGATTCTTTTGAAAAATAGACACTTATTGAGAGTAATATAATAAGAGGTAGAAATGTAATTAGTAATTTATAGAGTTTTTTTCTTTGCATTGTTTTCCCTTGTTAATATATGATTTTATCATAAAGAAATATATATTTTACTTTTTTATTGAGATACCTGTTCAAATATTTTTTGAGATACAGGAATGACCAAAATACTTTCTAGTTGTAAAAATGGGTATTCTAAATGGTTTGCTACACGAATTTCATCTTTGTCTGCATCGTAAAGTTGTGCTACACTCTCTAGAGATTCGCCCATTTTTACTTGATGTGTAATGATATATGATCTTTGATCTGCTTCTTTGACAGTGGGCATTTCGTAACGTAAATAAAAAGCATACACCTTTTCTATGGGTATTATCAATTTATGGTACTTTTTATTTTTAGGTAAAATACCATTTTTATACATGGCATTAAGGGCTAAAAGTTTTTTGTTATCTATGTTAATCAATTTTGCTATAGATTGTACCGATGTTGTATTGTCAATTTCTACCTCTATTAAGCCATTGTTGTTTGATACAATTTCATCCAAACCTATCAGGCTGCTTTCCCCAATCATGGCTATAAGCAATATTTTTCTAATATAATCACGTGTCTCTTTTGGTAAATATTTTGATTGATTATTGGTTAATACTGCTAAATCATCTGTTTTTGCTTTTTTAATAGCACGTTCTACACACCCCTCCCCACAGTTATATGCCATAGCAGCAAGGTACCATTTGCCAAACTGTTTATGGAGTTTAGTGAGGTATTTCATAGCTGCAGTTGTGGCACTAACTGCATCACAGCGTTCATCATAGTTTTGGCAGACAGTTAAGTTGTATTGTCTGGCAGTTGCTGGCATAAATTGCCATAGTCCTACAGCTTTTTTTGGGGAGACTATGTTGGTAGAGAAACCTGACTCTATCATGGAGAGGTAGATAAAAAGATCACTCACACCATCTTCTATAAGCAGACCTTGCATCATAGGCAAAAGAGATTCTCCTCGTGTAAGTGAGCGTTTATAAAATTTTTTAAGCCCATGCTCATTTTTTTTAACAAAGTCTATGAACTCACTATTGTATAAATAGGATATGTCTACATCAAACTCATCAAACACATAGGCATAACTTGGATATTTATTTTCTAATGAGAGTGGAAAAAGTGATGTAGTAGCGATGATACATACATATAAAAATCTATAGAAAATTGACATAAGTTAAAACCTAAAAAGCCTATAGGCATTTTTTGTACTAAGCTCTTCAATTTGACTACGTTCTATGTGAGATAGTTCTGCCATTTTTTCTGCCACTAGTGCGGTGTAAGAAGGCTCATTTCTTTTGCCACGGTGAGGGTGGGGTGTTAAGTAGGGTGCATCTGTTTCTATGAGGAGTCTATCTTGAGGAATCTTAGGATAAACATTGATGAGTTTTTTTGCATTTTTAAAGGTTAAAACACCACCTATGCCATAATAGAAGTTTTTATCTGTAAGTCTCAGTAAAGATTCATCAGCATTATAACAATGAAGTACACCACCTATCTCACCTGCATAAGTGTCTAAAAGTTCCAGACAATCGGCACTTGATTCTCGTACATGCACAATGAGAGGTTTTTTTAACTCTTTTGCCCAGAGTACCTGGTCTAAAAATACTTTTTTTTGCAGGGTTTTTTCTGCTTCTATATCTGCTTCATTTTCAGGTAAGCGAAAGTAGTCAAGTCCACATTCCCCGATGGCGACACACTTTGGATGTGTTATATATGTTTCTAAATAGCTTTTATCATAGTTATGTACATCATAAGGGTGTACGCCAACGGAAAAATAAATACTTTCATATTTTTCTGAGAGTTCTACAGCTCTTTGTAATGTTTTAGGATCAGCACCAGGGATGATAAATTTTTCAACACCTTTTTCTTTTGCATTGTGTAAAACATTTTCTATATCATCATCATATCGTTCATCATCTAAATGGCAATGTGTATCTATAATCATCTCGAACCTAATTTTTTACATATTATAACAAAATATGAATGTTAGAACATCATACTGTAAATTTAAATTGGCTATCATCTCTTATATTAAACCACCAACTAAACATATTAATTTATACTATAATACTACATGAAAAAAAGAGATGCAAGAACACTAAAAGTAGAAGTACAGCAAGAGTTGAGATACCAAATAATACGCTTGCGTAAAAA
>Ga0256840_1001306_pt1 | contig 23782 bp, 20 predicted proteins | sample 355202metaG_FD_185969 | JGI IMG/M metagenome (GOLD analysis project Ga0256840, IMG submission 185969) | Hydrothermal vent microbial communities from Mid Atlantic Ridge, Atlantic Ocean - 355-202 | ecosystem: Environmental > Aquatic > Marine > Hydrothermal vents | place: Atlantic Ocean: Mid...
CTTCCTCCCTGACTTACAAAAGGCAGGGTTATCCCGGTTGTCGGTACTAATCCTATGTTTACTCCTATATGGACAATACCTTCAAGAAAGATATAGAGAGTCAATCCTAGCGATAAAAATTTTCCCAATTTATCATCGGTTCTGTCAGCTATCGAAAGTCCTGCAAAAAGAATGGCAAAAAATAGCAGAATGATAATGACAGCTACTACGAATCCGCCTTCTTCTCCTATATGAGCATAGATAAAATCACTGAATGCTAATGGTAAGAAAGCAAGTTTCTGTTGTCCCTGTCCAATACCTACACCAGTTATTCCACCTTTTGCAAAGGAAACGAGTGCTTGTACCAGTTGATAACTATCGTGTTTTCCGGGTGCTTTGAAATAAGCGAGAGGAGCGAAGAGCATTTTTATTCTTGCAATTCTGTAAGGTGCGGTTATTACGGCTAAAAAGAACATTATGCTACCAAGGGCAAAAGGTATTGCAATATAACTTAATCTGAATCCGGTTATAAAAATAATCGCGAATATCGAAATGAAAACGATCATTGCGGAACCAAGATCTTTTTCCAGTAATATTAGAAAGATAGGGATAAATACAAGAAACATAAAGCTCATAAAAATCGTATAGCTATTTTCTATTTCGTACCATTTTCTTTCGAGATATCCTGCAACAAATAAAATTATGAATACTTTCGCAAACTCGGCCGGTTGTAACGAAAATCCCCCTATTCTTATCCAGCTTTTTGCTCCGTTAACTTCAACACCAAATATTAAAACGAAAAAAAGGATAAATATTGTTAGTCCATAAGTTGACCATAGCCATTTCTTTTCTTTAAGTTTTTTATAGTCAAACGATTTATAGGTAACAAAGCAAAGTGTTAAACCGATAAACAGAGATACTATCTGTTTAATCAAAAGATATGTGGGTGAATTTCCTCGAGAAACACAAAAGAAGTAACTTCCCGTATATATAAATACCAGACCTATAATTGTAAGAATAAAAGCAAAAACAAAAATCAATTTTCCCATTGTTGCCGATTTCATTTTAATTCCTCTACAATCAGTTTAAAAATTTTACCTCTTTCTTCGAAGTTTTTAAACATATCAAAACTTGAACATCCGGGGGAGAAAAGAACTATGTCATCTTCGGTGGCATTTTCGTATGCTTTTACAACAGCTTCTTTTAAAGATGAACATATTTTAGCTTCCGTTACTTTTTCAAAAACGGATTTTAAGGCTTCTGCTGTTTCTCCGATTGTTATAAGTTTTTTTACTCTCTTTTTTATCAGAGGTTTTAACGGGGAAAAGTCTATTGATTTATCTTTTCCTCCTGCAATTAGTATAACTTTTTCAAAACTTAATAGGGCTTTTTCAAGAGAGTCAACATTTGTTGATTTTGAATCGTTTATAAATGTTACTCCGTTAATTACTCTCACTATTTCAAGTCGATGTTCAAGTCCTTTGAAATCTTGAATACTTTTTATGAATTTTCCGGGAGAGAATCCCATCTCTTTGCATATTAAAATAGAGGCCATAATGTTTTGAATATTGTGATACCCGGAAATGGGAAAGGTATTTGCGGGAATTTTTTCATTACTAATTACTACCTCTTTTCCAGTAAAAAATATGTCTCCTGCTTCTTTCATGCTAAAGGTTAAAAATTTTGAATACTCCCTTCCTTTAAGCTGTTCATCATCTTTGTTTATTATTACTTTCCCTTTTGTATGCTTTATGAGTTTAAGTTTAGTTTTTACATACGCGTCAAATGTTTTATATCTGTTCAAGTGGTCTGGAGTGATGTTTAAAATTGTGGATATATTGCATCTGAAATCCTTTAAATCCTCAATTTGGAAACTGGAAATTTCTATTACAGATATTGAGTTTTTATCTGTTTCTTGTGCAAATTTACAAACCGGTATTCCGTAATTTCCACCTATAAATACTTTTCCTTTATGAAGTTTAGAAAGTGCATGGTATATGAAAGCGGTTGTCGTACTTTTTCCGTTTGTTCCCGTAATGCAAACAACCTTTCCTTTTAAAAATTTTCCACCTAATTCCACTTCGCCAATTATTTCTATTCCTTTCTCTTTGAACCTATCTATTATATGGTGTGTTCCTGGAATACCGGGAGATTTAACTACAAAAGCAGGATTTGATGGAATAGGAGTTTTTTCTTTGTCGTCATAGACAAATGTATTAAATCCCGCCTGTGAGAGAAGATTCTGAGCGGCTTTGCCGCTTTTTCCTTTTCCTAAAATAACAACATCCATTTTGCGAAACTCCGTTTATTTCCATATTTTATAATTCGCTTGAAGAACTTTAAAGTTTTTCTAAATCGTAAATCTATGGAGTTTCAATGATAGTTGAAAGGCTTAGTAATGGAGCAAATATTGTTTTAAGAAAAAGAACCGATGTTTCATCGGTTTCAGTTCAATTCTGGTTAAAAACCGGAGCTTTGTGGGAAAATGATAACAATCGTGGTGTTGCTCATTTTCTCGAACATATGGTGTTTAACGGAACAAAAGAATATCTTCCGGGCGAAATAGAGAAGATAGTAGAGAATCTCGGAGGTGAGTTAAATGCGGCAACTTCATACGATTATACCTTTTACTATATAACTTTGCCGGCAGTTCATTTTCAAATTGCAATTAAGCTTTTGAAAGAGCTCGTTTTTTTTCCTTTGCTTGGGTCTGCAATGGTTGAGAAAGAAAAACCTATAGTTCTTGAAGAGATAGCAAGAGCTAAAAATAATCCAAAAACTCTATTATGGAGATATTTTCTTCAGCAACTTTACAAAGAGACAAACTACAGATTTCCAATTCTTGGTTCTAAAGATACAGTATCAAGTTTCTCGTCTGAAACAGTTAAAAATTTCCATCTTTCCCACTATCATAGCGAAAACTTATCGGTTGCAGTTTCAGGTAATATAGATGAAAAGGCATTTTCTATTATAGAGGAAACGTTATCCGATATACCTTTTGGAAAAAGAAACAGCAACATAAAGCCTGATAAAACAAAGGTTCTCGAAAAAGAAATTCTTATAAAGCACCCGGCCGTTGCTAATGTCCACACGGTGATGGGTTGGAGACTTCCCGGATTGATTGAATGTTCGGATAGTGCTGTTTATGCTATTCTTGAATCGATGTTCTCTTACGGCAGAAGCTCCGTCTTCTATCAACGTATTGTTGAAAAAGGGTTGGCATACGGTATAAGTGCCGGTGTAGAGCAATTTCTTGGAGGGAATACTTTTTATGTTTACGGGATAACGGATGAAGGAAAAAACGGAAAATTTGAAGAAGAGGTTGTCTCCGTTTTAAAAATGTCCGTAGAGAAAGAGTTGTTTGATTTTGCCAAAAAGAAAGTATTAAAAGCGGAAACGTTTAAGTTAGAGGCTATTGAATCTGAAGCGGAAGAGATAGGTTTTTCTCTTACGGTGCTTGATACGATTGAACATTATTTGAATTTTATAGAAAAGGTTAAAAAGCTTTCTTTCGAAGAGTTTCTTGAAAAAATTGAGTTTTTGCATTCAGAATCTTTTAAAGTTAAATTGCTGCATGGAAAATCGGAGGTTGTTTTATGATTGATCGTTTCTGGGAGTTTCTTGCTACCGGGTTTTACAGTGGAAAATTACCAAAAATGCCTGGAACTTGGGGTTCGATTTTTGCTGCTGTTTTAATCTATTTTTTCTGGCCTGAAGATTTAATGTTACAGGTTTCTATGGTCCTTATAACTTTTGTTCTAAGTGTTCTTTCTTCCCATTTTTACTCTTTGAATTTAGGGGTTAAAGATCCCGATTCGGTTGTTGTTGATGAGATAATAGGAATGCAAATAGCCATGCTCGGGCTAAAAGCAACTTTGCCTACAGTGGTTTTGGTATTGGTGATTTTTAGAATTATTGATATAATGAAACCGCCGCCAATTAAGATGTTTGAGAGGTTACCGGGAGGTTTTGGTATTACCGTTGATGATATGGTGGCCGGATTATACACTAATATCTTTCTCAGGTTACTTATCTGGAGGAACTATGTTTAAAAAAATTCTTGTTGCAAATAGAAGTGAAGTTGCCACAAGAGTTATTCGTGCATGTAAAGAGCTTGGAATTAGGACGATAGCAATCTATTCTGAAGCGGACGTAAATTCACTTCATGTTAAAAAGGCAGATGAAGCTTATATGATTCATGGTGATGCTGTTAAAGCATATCTAAATTACTATAAAATTGTTGATATAGCTAAAAGGGTGGGAGCGGATGCGATTCATCCCGGTTACGGTTTTCTATCCGAGAGGGCTGACTTTGCCGAATATTGTCGGGGTAAAGGTATAGAATTTATAGGGCCTTCTGTTGAGCATTTGAAAATGTTCGGTAGTAAGCTTGAATCCAAAAAACTCATGAGAGAACTTGGTGTTCCTGTGGCCGAAGGAAGTGGAAGACCGGTAATAAATTTAGAAGAAGCTAAAGATTTTGCTCAAAAAATAACCTATCCTGTTATGATAAAAGCTTCTCATGGTGGTGGCGGTAGAGGCTTGAGGGTTGCCAGAGATGAAGAGGAGCTTATAAAGCAATTTACTACGGCTGTTGCGGAGGCCGAAGCTGCATTTGGGAAAGGTGAAGTGTTTATTGAAAAGTATATTGAAGAACCAAGGCACATAGAAATACAAATTATTGCTGATAAGTACGGGAATGTTGTCCATCTCGGAGAAAGAGATTGTTCTATGCAGAGGCGTCATCAGAAAGTTCTTGAGATAGCACCTTCTCCGGTTCTGACAAAAAGACAGAGAGAAAAGCTGGGAAATATTTGTGCTAAGGTTGCCGGTGAAATAGGTTATTATGGTGTCGGGACTTGGGAATTTTTGATGGATAGATACGGGAAGTTTTACTTTATGGAAGTTAATCCGCGTTTACAGGTTGAACATACAATTACTGAGGAAGTTACAGGAATAGATATTGTTCAGGAACAGATAAGAATTGCTGCCGGGATGAATCTTTCTTTTTCCCAGAAAAATATCAATATTTACGGTTTTGCTATGCAGTTCAGGATAAATGCCGAAAATGTTGCTAGAGATTTCGTGCCTTCCCCGGGAACAATTACTGCTTACTATTCACCGGGAGGTATAGGAGTTAGAATAGATGGTGTTGTTTATAAAGGATACAAAATACCACCTTATTACGATTCTATGATTGCAAAACTGATAGTGCGTGGAAGGAATTGGGATGAGGTTATAAGGCGTTCCCGTAGAACTCTTGATGATTTTGTGATAAGGGGTGTTCCTACAACAATTCCTTTCTTTAAAAAGATTCTTAGTGATCCTGAATTTATTCATGGTAAATTCGATACATCGTTTATAGATAGAAAGATTAAAGAGTTTGCTTTTGTGAAAGAGCCGGATCCGGAGATTATTGCTCTTGCTCTTTCTGCTGCGATAGCAACTCATCACGGACTTTAATTATTCGGGAGGAAAATATGGGCAGAAAGCTCCAATTTACGGATGTAACTTTAAGGGATGCTCATCAATCGTTGTTTGCTACCAGAATGAAAACGAAGGATATGATAGATATAGCACCTATAATTGATAAGGCAGGCTTTTGGTCTGTTGAGATGTGGGGCGGTGCGACTTTTGATGCTTGCTTGCGGTTTTTGAGGGAAGATCCGTGGGAAAGGTTGAGGATACTAAAAAAGCTTATGCCAAACTCAAAACTTCAAATGCTTTTGAGAGGGCAGAATCTTATTGGCTATAAGCATTATTCTGATGATGTAGTTAAAGCTTTTGTTAGGAAAGCTGCTGAAAACGGAATTGATATTTTCAGAATTTTTGATGCTCTCAATGATTTAAGAAATGTTGAAGTTGCAGTTGAAACAGCTAAAGAGTGTGGAAAAATAGTTGAAGGGGCTATTTCTTACACTGTAAGCCCGGTTCACACTGAAGATTTATATATAGAGCTTGCCCTTCAATATAAGGAAATGGGAGCCGATATTATAACAATAAAAGATATGGCAAGTCTTCTTTCTCCCGAAAGAGCATATTCGTTGGTTAAAGCTCTTAAAGAAGAGGTTGGACTACCTGTTCATATTCATACCCACTGTACAAGTGGAATGGCGGAGATGGCGCAGCTTAAAGCTGTTGAAGCCGGGGCAGATATGATTGACGTAGCCACATCTCCTCTTGCTTCCGATACGTCGCACCCTTGTGCCGAAACGATGGCGTTTGTTTTTAAGGGGTTTGGTTATGAGGTTCCTCTTGAAGTGGAAGCTCTTTCGAAAATGGCAAAGCATTTTAAAGAAGTTAGGAAGCATTACAAAAAGTATGATATGGATTTTAAAGGTGTAGATGCCGGAGTTTTGCAGCATCAAATCCCTGGTGGTATGATGTCAAATCTTGTGAATCAGCTTAAAGAGCAGGGAGCTCTTGATAAATTGGATGAAGTGTTGAAAGAGATTCCAAGAGTTAGAGAAGATCTTGGATATCCTCCTCTTGTAACACCGACAAGTCAAATTGTGGGAACACAATCGGTTCTTAATGTTCTTTCCGGTGAAAGATATAAAATGATTACACAAGAAACTAAAAATTATGTTAGAGGTCTTTACGGTAAGTCCCCTGCTCCTATAAAAGAAGGAATTATTAAAAAGATTTTGGGAGATGAGCAGCCTATTACATGCAGGCCTGCTGATCTTCTTGAGCCAGAATTAGAGCAAAGAAGGAAAGAGATTGAGAGCCTTGCAAAGTCTGAAGAAGATGTTCTATCTTACTGTATTTTTCCTCAGGTCGCTAAAGAGTTTTTTGAGTGGAGAGAAAAAGTTAAAAAAGGGGAAATACCTGCAATTTCGGAAGAGGACCTTGCAGATACGATGGAAAGCGACAAATTATGTCCTCAGCCGCTTGCCCCGACAGAATTTGTTGTAAACGTTCACGGTGAAAGTTATCATGTGAAAATAGCTGGTGTAGGACATAAGACCGAAGGTAGAAAACCTTACTTTATTAAAATTGATGGAAGACTTGAAGAGGTGGTTGTCGAACCTCTTGTTGAGGTTGTTCCTACGGCCGGTGAAGTTGAGATTAGTGGAGGCTTGACAAGTAGCTCAAGGAGACCAAAAGCCATTAAAGAAGGGGATGTTTCGTCTCCAATGCCGGCTAAGGTTGTGGAGATAAGAGTTGAAGAAGGGCAGCAGGTTAAAGAGGGAGATGTTGTGGCTATGGTTGAAGCTATGAAAATGCAGAATGAGGTTCATGCTCCTATCACTGGAATAGTAAAAGCTATCTATGTTAAATCCGGTGATCAGGTTAATCCTGATGAAGCAATTATGACTATAGAATAGGAGTAGAGTATGCCGAAGATAATACTTGTTAGACACGGGAAAACTGTATGGAATGCTGAAGGAAGATATCAGGGCAAAATGGATATTCCACTTAATGAAGAAGGGAGGGAGCAGGCAAAGAAAGCTGGAGAGGCTTTAAAAGATTTCCCTGTGAAAGCTGTTTATTCAAGTCCGCTTAAAAGATGTTTTGATACTGCTTCTGAAATTGCCAAACATCATGGTATAGAAGTTAAAACCGAAGCCGGTTTTAAAGAGATAGATCACGGAGAATGGGAAGGCCTTTTAGCTTCCGATGTTGAAAGCAGATATCCTGACCTATGTGAATTATGGAAAGAGAAACCGGCATCTGTTAAAATGCCGGGAGAAGGCGGAGAATCTTTGCAAGATGTTTATGAAAGAGCTGTAAAAGCATTTAAAGATGTAGTATTAAAACATTCCGATGACGAATTGATAGTTATTACAGGTCATGATGCAACTAATAAGGTTCTCATGTGTTATCTTCTTGGGACAGATATCGATAAATTCTGGGCGTTCAAACAGGCAAATTGTGGAATTACTGTTCTTGAATATAGTCCTGAAACCGGGAAAGTTGTTGTTCATGTTGCAAATGCAACAGGGCATCTTGGTAAGGATATTGACTTTGAAGTTCAAAAATCACTATAAACTTTAAGGAGCGGATTTCTCTGCTCCTTACTATTGTAAAGGTTGATTTTAATGAAACCGCTTCTAAATCTTGAATCCCATTTTGGATTTTTACAGGAAGCCGTATTTCTTGAAAGAGTAAACCGTTTTGTTGGACTTTACGAGTCGTCGGACGGTTCGACGGGAAGATGCCATATATCGGATACGGGAAGACTAAAAGAAATTTTGACTTTCGGAAGGAAGATTTTAATATCTTCGAACCGAAAGGGCTTAAAAACAGACTCTAAACTTGTTGCTGCCAAAATGGATGAGGGTTTTATCCTCCTAAATACGTCAATTCATTCAAAATTAGCGGAAATTGCTATTAGACGTGGAGTTTTGGATTATATCCCGGGCGAATTAAAAAGAGAAGTTAAATTTGGCAATAGTAGAATAGATTTTTTACTTGATAATATTCATTTTCTTGAAGTGAAAGGATGTAATTTAAGAATTGGAGATACAGGATTTTTTCCCGATGCTCCTACAACACGGGGAAAAAGGCACGTTGGAGAACTAATTGATGCTGTGAAGCAAGGATATGAAGCCTCTGTGCTTTTTATAGTGATGAGAGATGTTAAATATTTCTCTCCTAATTTTTCAACTGATCCCGAGTTCTCAAAAACACTTATGGAAGCTTTAAGGTTAGGCATTGGTTTTAAAGCGGTTAAAATTAAAGTTGCACAAGATTTTTCCTTGGTTTTTTCCGGTGATGTTCCTTTGAAAGTGTGATTTTATCAGTTATACTGTCAAGGTAATACCACCAAAAGCTTTTTGGCGGTTTAGAATATCTCACTTTTCTAAGCCTTATTAGATTTGACCTTTCGTTTTTATTTAATAATAAAGCTTTCCCCTTTAATTCTTTATCCAGTATGTTTAATCTTTTAATTATGTCGGAATCTATCTTGCCAAATTTTCTCAACTCCTTACTTATTTTTGTTCTTACATCAAGTATAAGACTCCATTGAAGATGATTTTCTTCATCTATGGTTGAAAGATACAACTCATAGAAAAACAAGAGATTATCAAGCTCCAAATACTTTAATCTGTTGTTCTTCATCTTTTCTCCAAATCCTATTTGTTGTGTTACTTTCTATTTTCGGTAGAATTTTAAAATTTTTTATATTTTGGGTCAAGCATGCTGATATTATTATATGCTTTCAATTTAGGGACTGGAAACTCTTTGAATGAATTGATAGCTTAAATATGGAAAAAAGGATTTATCAAAAAAATAATTTCTGGGGATTTTTTACAGGGAGTAAGTCCAAGTATTTTCTGTAAAATTACACGATATTTTTTCGGTAGGAGAAAAGGTTAGTTCCTTATAGCATAGAGAAGGAGTCCGGAAATAAACATCAAAATTGAGATGTAAATTTTGATAGGCATGGTGAAAAAAATTATCAGTTTCTGAAAAAAAGACGGTTCTGTATATATGAATGTATATATAGGATATTTTATAGGTATAAAATTCATTTTGGGACAACTTTTTAAGCGCGTTAAAATTCCCTTTACTATAACTTTTTTACTGGGATAAGTAACCTCCATAAAGATTGTTTTCTGTTTTTTCTTCCCTTTTTTAAAAGGGATTGAAGTAATGGAGTTGTCCAGTTTTAAAAATAGAGGGTTGCTGAGTATCGATATTTCCTTTATTTCTGAAGCAGAAGTCAAGTTTTGTTTTTCGGATAAAACTGAAAACTCGTAGCATTTTTTTCCTTTCAAAATCACTATTGAATCATGAATCGATATCTTCTTGAATTGTTCTCTGTAAAAAAATTGATATTTACTAAAAGGAAGAAGAAAGTATATTAAAAAGCAAAGGATAATGTAGAAAAATATAAATAGAATTATATGGTGATATGAAAAACTTTTAAATTTAAAGTTTTTTTTCAAGAATATCTCTTCCTCCTTTCCTATCCCACACTATTTTGCAGTAACTTTCTCTACCTGAAAATGTTTTGTAATTTTCATATAGTATAGGCTCTTTTTGGAAATAATTTTTGTGAAAATCCTTGGCATTGTAAAAGTTTTTGAACGGCTTAATTTCCGTTGCTATAGGTTCTGAGAACAGAGTACTCTTCCCAAGAATTATTTTACTTTTTTCTGCCATTAGTTTCTGTTCTTCATTGTGGAAGAAGATAACCGTTTTATAATGTTTTCCTCTGTCAATAAACTGACCCTTTTTGTCGGTTGGGTCTATTGAACACCAAAAGTTTATCAGGAGCTCTTTATAAGAGATTTTTTCTGGATTATATATGATTTGAACAGCTTCAACATGGCCGGTTGTTTGATTACAAACTTCTTCATAAGTAGGATTTTCCTTATCACCTCCACTGTATCCCGGAGTAACTTTTATAATACCTTTTAAATTGTAAAATGTTTCTTCAAGACACCAGAAACATCCTCCTCCAAATGTCGCTTTTCTCATCAAACTTTCCTTTTTAAGGTATATTTAGTGGAAATTTAAATTTTTTAAATATCGATATTTTTCTGAATTTACCGTAATAGAAGGTTTCGACTAAAAAGCAGGCTAAAAATATGCCTATTGAGATGAAGAAAGTTTTACTATCTACACTGAACTGATATTTAAGTATTTCAATAGCTACAAATGTTATAACCATAAGATTGAAAAATACTAAACCTTTCTTTCCTGGCACTTTCTTGTCTTCTATTAGTTTTAGATGGGAATAAAGAACAAAAATATAGATAGAAGTTGTTATTAGACTTATAATTGATGCAACAGATGTTACATTGAAAAAAAGTGAAAAAATGAGAGACAAAGAGCAGGTAAGGTAAAGTCCGAAATGTTCACTCATCCATTCCCTTTTGAGCTGTTTAGCAGGTGTGGGGATATATCCTTTTTTCATTAAAGCGTAAGCGGCATTTGCTCCGCTGTACAATGTTGCATTGAGAGCCGAAGAGATGCTTATTAATGCTCCAAAGCTAAGGAGAACAAAACCTAATTTTCCAAGTGCAGGTTCGGCAGCAATTGCCAGTGCATTTTCTTCATATTTTATAATTTTGTAAACGGGAACCGCTCCAAGTGCTGATAAAGAAACGAGAATATAGATAGTTAAAACAACAACTATGCTTATGTATATAGCCTTCGGGACGGTTTTTTTAGGATTCTCTATGTTTTCACTTGCGTTGGTTATAAGTCCGAATCCCATATAGGAGAGGAAAAATATTACCGATGCGTTTAATATTCCTTCTATTCCTTTCGGAGAGAAATTGAAGCTAAGATATTCAGGATGAAATACTGTAAACCCTGCAATGATAAAAATAAGAAGAATAAAAATTTTTGTCAGGACTATCCAGAATTCAAATTTACCGACAGCATGACTTCCGCCGAAAAAGTTAAGTGCACCGAAAAGGGAGATGATTCCGACAATTATGAATGTTTGGGATGAGGTATTATGAATTCCCATAAGGGGAAGAAAATATCCGGAAAAACTTATGGCAAAAAGGGCTATTGAAGTTACATAGCTTAGCCACATTAGAATACTTAAAGTTCCTGTTGTAGCTCCTCCACCTATAGCTTTTTCAATAAAAGCTATAGGTCCTGCATTGGAAACTATTTCAGTCCCTAAATTTGCGTAGGAATATCCTACCATCATGGCGTAAATACCACTTAAAATAAAAGCAAAAGGCAGATTGTATCCTGCCACTTTCACTCCGACTCCAAAAATAGAAAATATACTTGCACCTATCATTGTTCCAACCGATAGTGCAATTGTTTGTAGAAGTGTAAGTTTCCTATTTGTTTTCATTCTTGCCTCTTTATACAGTGTTAAATCAATTTTACCAATTTAAAATTATTAACTATTTCTTTACATAATAGGTGCTACCTTATTCTGCAAAGAACTTAAATTTTTGGAGGTAAGGATGAGAGAGGCATTTTTGAAAGTAACAAGGAGAGGCTTTTTGAGGTTTGTTTTTGCCTTTCTTGCGTGTCTAACGGCTTTTCCACCTGTAATTGCTCAGGCAGCCGGAAGAAGCGCCAAGTATGTATTTTATTTTATCGGTGACGGTATGGCTTTTACACAGAGAATGGCTGCAGAGAACTACAAAGGTGAAAAACTTATGATGAATAAGCTTCCTGCTCAAGGAATGGCTACCACTTATGCCGCAAATAGATTCATTACAGGTTCAGCGGCAGCTGGAACAGCTCTTGCCTGTGGGCATAAAACAAATATCGGGGTTATAGGTTTGACTCCTGATGGTAAAAAATTGGAAACTATGGCTGAGCTTGCCAAAAAAGATGGCAAAAAAGTAGGAATTATTACTTCGACTTCTATTGACCATGCTACACCTGCGGCATTTTATGCTCATGTTCCGAAAAGAAGTCACTATTACGATATAGCTATTCAGCTTGCCAAAAGTAATTTTGATTACTTTGCCGGTGGTGGATTTAAAGATCCTAAAAATAAGAAGAGAAACAGCAAACGCTATGTGGGAAATGCTATCGATTATATCGAAAATCATGGTTACAGAATAATCAGATCCAAAGAAGAGTTTGAAAGTTTAGGAAAAGGTGATGGTAAGGTTGTTGTTATAAATCCGAGACTACAACCAGGTAAATCTTTACCTTATACAATTGACCAGACAAAGCAGGATATTTCTCTTGCCGAGTTTCTCAAAAAGGGAGTTGAGCTTCTTGATAATCCAAACGGATTTTTTATAATGCTTGAAGGTGGCAAGATAGACTGGGCGTGTCATGCAAACGATGGAACAGCAGCTATTCAGGATACTCTTGCTTTTGATGATGCTGTTAAGGTTGCTTACGATTTTTACAAGAAACATCCTGATGAGACACTTATCATTGTAACTGCCGACCATGAAACCGGAGGTCTTGCTCTCGGATTTGCAGGAACAAAATATTCTTCTAACTTTGCTGTTCTTCATGCCCAGGATATTTCTTACCAAGACTTTACCGATGATATTGTGAAAAAGCTTAAGAAAAGAGGAAATATAACATTTGATGGAGTAAAACCTATAATTACAAAGCATTTTGGAATTAAATTCAAAGGACTTTCAACAGACCCTCTTGTTTTAAAACCTTATGAAATTGCTCAGCTTAAAGTTGCTTTTATGGACAGCATGAATAACGCAAAAGGAAAGAAAGACCCTTATAAATATCTTCTCTATGGCGGATATGAGCCTCTTACAGTTACAGTTACTCACATATTAAATCATCATGCAGGGATGGGTTGGACATCTTATAAGCATACCGCTGTTCCTGTTCCGACATCTGCTATCGGTGTAGGTGCTCAAATGTTTAACGGATTTTATGACAATACCGATGTTGCTAAGAAGATTATGAAGGCAATGGGTTATGCTCCTGTTGTTCATTATGCGAAATCTGCATCTTATACTTATGTTAATTGATGGGAGAATCGGTGTTTAAGAAAGATTTGGTTGTATCGTTACTGTTTATGTTTCTCTGTGTGGGACTGCTATTTTTACCCAACGGGTTTTCCAAAAGAGTGGATAGAAATGCCGTCAGATGTAAAGGTGTAATTTTGAAAGTTGATAATTCCGATGTTCATCAGCACGGACTTATCAGAACAGGAAATCAAGATGTTGTTCTTAAAATTGAATCCGGCCCTTTTAAGGGTCGGATTTTTAAAGCAGATAATCCTATTTTGGGAAGAATTGATAGAGATAAGCTCTTTAAGCCAAGAGATGAAGCTTTTGTTATTCTTACGACTAATAGTGACGGGAAAGTTCTTTTTGTAAATCCTCAAAGCTATTACCGATTGGATGTAGAGATTATACTGTTTTCTATGTTTATTCTTGCTGTTCTTGTTTTCGGTGGCTGGACAGGTGCAAGGTCTCTCCTTTCCTTTCTATTTACCGCACTTGTTATATGGAAAATACTGATCCCTTATACTCTTAAAGGAGTAAATCCCATAATTTTGTCTCTTTCCGTTGTTGCTGTTTTGACAACCGCTATAATTTTCCTTGTTGCGGGAGTAACAAAAAAAGGGCTTGCCGCTTTTCTCGGCTCTATGCTAGGTATAGGGACAACTTGTGTGTTAGCGTTGATTTTTACCTATAAAGGTCATATTAACGGTGCAATTATGCCGTTTTCGGAAACTCTTCTCTATGCCGGATTCGGAAAACTTGATTTAACCCAGATATTTGTTGCCTCCATCTTTATTTCCGCTTCGGGTGCCGCAATGGACATTGCGATGGATATTTCTGCAAGTGTTGACGAAATAGCTCATAGAAATCCTGAACTTTCGCGGTTTCAGCTTATGGTTTCGGGTGTAAGGATAGGAAGATATGTTGTGGGAACGATGGTAACGACCCTTCTTCTTGCTTATTGCGGCGGTTTTATGACTCTTTTAATGTATTTTATGGCAGAGGGTGTTCCTGTTGATGCGATGTTAAATATTATTTTCGTTTCTGCTGAAGTTATTAAAACTTTAACCGGAAGTTTTGGACTCATCCTTACAGCTCCTTTTACGGCTTTTGTCGCTTCCTATCTTCTGGGAAAGAGGAAAGTTCATCAAACAGAATCTCCCCGGCATTCTCAAGAACTTTAAAATTATACCCGCCTTCGAGGGTTAAAAGTATTGGGATTTTTTTTATTTTAGCAACCTTAAAGACACTTTTTATAATTGTTTCCATACCTTTGTCCGAAACATTTAGGTTTGTTAGCGGGTCAAGAGTATGAAAATCAAAACCTGCGGAAACAAGAAGAATTTTCGGAGAGAAAGAGGTGACAAGTTGAGGTAAAGTTTCCGTGTAGATAGGAGTAACCGTTTCATCTCCGCTACCCGGAGATATCGGTATGTTGTGTATATGAGAATTATTTTCTTCTGTGCTTCCGGTTCCGGGATAGCAGGGAAACTGATGAGTCGAAAAGTAGAAAATTTCCGGTATCTTTTCTATTAGATGCTGTGTACCGTTCCCATGGTGTGCATCAAAATCAACTATAAAAATTTTCTTTAATCCGACTTCAAATGCTTTAATAGCAGCTATTACGATATTATTAAAGATGCAAAATCCCATGGCTTTATTAAACTCTGCATGGTGTCCGGGAGGTCTTACTGCACAGAGAACGGCTTTTTCCCCTTGCCTTATCAATTCTATTCCGGTTTGGCATGCTCCCGCTGCAATAATTGCCGCTTCAAAGCTAAATTCAGTTACATAAGTGTCAGAATCAAGGTAATCAAATTCTGCCAGTGATGCACTTTTAACTTTGCCTATGTATTTTTTATCATGAACCTTTTCAAGAAGCTCAATATTAACAGGGTTGGGATTTATAATTTTCAGAGGAAAATTTAATGCCTTTTTTATAAAGCTTTTAAGTCTTTTAGCATTTTCAGGATGGGATGGTAGGTTGTGTTTTAAAAATCGCTCGGAGTATAATATTGCTGCCATCTTTATCCTCCTATTTATAAACTGGCTCTAATATTAAAATAGTACAGAGGTGAGCTTAATGGTATTTTCTTCATTTCTGATTAAAAATAGAAAAGGATTACTCCATTCCATTATTCTATCTTCTACATCTTTTTCAGGTAAGAAGGTTAAAAAAATTATTGATGAAGGCCTTGTTTCTGTTAACGGTATAAAAGTTAGGAAAAGAAATATTTCTGTTTCTTTGAAAGATTCTGTGGAGTTTTCCCTTTCAGAGAATTTTTTTCAACCGGTTCGGAACATTAATATTCTTTATGAAGATGAGAGTTTTTTGGTAGTTAATAAACCTCCTTTTATCAATACTAACAAAGATAAACCTAATCTTGAAGAAGTTTTAAGAGAAAGGTTCGGTTTTGTGTATGCTGTTCATAGATTGGATAAACAGACATCAGGAGCAGTTATTTTTGCTAAAAATAAAGATGTACTTAACAAGATGGTTTCTCTGTTTAAAAATAAACAAGTTAGAAAGATTTATAAAACGGTAGTTTGCGGAAGATTCCCTAAATTTAAGAAAATTTTATTTAAACTTGATGGTAGAGAAGCCGTATCTATTGTAAAACCTAAAGAAATGTTTGAAAATGCAACTTTCATTACGGTTGAGATAGAAACCGGCAGGAAACATCAGATAAGAAAACACCTTTCTATTGCGGGTTTCCCAGTAGTCGGAGAGTTTTTATACTGGGAAAGAACTTATCCTTTCCTTTTAAGATTTGTTCCGAGAATTCTACTTCACTCAGAAAGAATTCTTTTTAAGTCACCGATTTCAGGAAACGAAATAGATGTTAATGCTCCTTTGTTAAAGGACTTTGAGGATTTTCTTGATGTTTTGAGGAGAGGCAGGAAAAGCCTACCTCTCAAGGAATATACTTAAATCAATATCAAGACCGTGATTTTTCAGTTTCTTTAAAGCTTTCGATTCAATTTGTCTTATCCTTTCTCTTGTAACTCTGAACGCTTTTCCTACCTGCTCAAGAGTATGTTCAGGATGTCCGTCAAGTCCAAAACGAAGTTTTAAAACGTCCGATTCTCTTTCGTTTAATACCGATAAAAGTTCGGAAACTTTTTCCTTTAGGTCGTTTCTTATTATTATGTCTTCCGGTATTGGGCTTTTTACGTCTTCTATGAAACTTCCGAGAGTACTGTCGTCATCATCACCTATAGGCGTTTCAAGGGAAACAGGTTCTTGGGAAATTTGCATTATTGCTCTTACTTTGCTTACAGGCATTTTAAGCCTTTCCGCTATCTCTTCCGGTTTTGGGTCTCTTCCCATTTCAAGGAACATCTGCCTTGAAACTTTTATGAGTTTATTGATTGTTTCTATCATATGAACAGGAATTCTTATTGTCCTTGCTTGGTCTGCAATAGCTCTCGTTATGGCCTGTCTTATCCACCATGTGGCATATGTGCTGAATTTATATCCTCTTCTGTACTCAAATTTATCAACAGCTTTCATAAGTCCGATATTTCCTTCCTGAATGAGGTCAAGGAATTGAAGTCCTCTGTTGATATATTTTTTTGCTATACTTACGACAAGACGAAGGTTGGACCTGACAAGCACCTGTTTGGCTTCTTGAGAATCTTTTTGGTAGTAGTGAACTCTTTCCGTTATCCGGTAGAAAGTTTTCTTCTGCATTCCTATCTGTTCTGTAATTTCAGCATACCTCTTTTTATAAGTAAGATATTTGTTAACAAACTTTTTTATCTCTCTTGTTGTATATTTTGAACAATCTATCTTTTCCTGAATTTCAGAGTTGTTAAACATTTTCGGAAGTTTTTCGATAGATGTTCCTAAAAATGAAAGTTTCCCGCTTAACTTCTGAATGTTCTTTTCACATTTTTTTAGTTCTCTTGTTTTGCAGTAAATATCTTCTGCCATAGACTCATATATCGAATAGGAGAGAGGAAGTTGTCTCAGAAGGATGTTTATTTTTGCCCAAGTTTTGAGTAGTTCTTTTCTGTTCTTTTTGTTTCTAGGTCTTTTTTGATAAATTGCATATTTTTTCTCAAATTCGGGAAGTATTTCATCTATTCTTGAGACTATTGCAAAAAATCTTTTTCTCCTTTCCGATTCACCTCCCTCTGCAAAGTCGTCAGGAGAGCGGAGGATGTCTCTTACTTTTAGCTTATCTTCTTTTATCTTCTGTTCAGCGTAGATGATAAAGTCAAGAATTTTTCTGGTTTTTAGGAGATATCTGATAAGAGCTTTTCTTCCCAATTCTACCCGTTTGGCGAGAGTTATCTCTTCATGTCTTTTAAGAAGAGGAATACCTCCCATTTCTCTTAAGTACAATCTGATAGGATCGTCCGAACGAGGCATGGTATCCGGTGAGATGGTTATCTGGAGTTTGGAAAGGTCTATTGCCTCAGCTCCCTCCTTTGGTATAATGTCTATGTCGTACTCATCAAGTTGGGTCATTAGCTCTTCTAGTAGTTCTGGGGTGAGGGCTTCTTCGTCTATGTGTTCTATAAGTTCGTCAAACGTTACGTAGCCCTTCTCTCGCCCTAGGGCTATGAGTTCTTCAAAGTGCCCTTTCTCCAAACTGCACCTCCTTGTGATTTAATAGATACATGATATTATCTCCTCTATTCCCCCGGCCTCTTTTTGTGAAAGTTTTATGGATATTGTTTTTAGTCTCTTTTTTAGAGAAAATTCTTTAGTGCTTCTTATTTTTCTTTCAATCTCTTTTCTTAATATTCTACAAAGAGCAGATTTTATTTCATTATCGTTGAAATTGGTAAATGCAAGCTCTGCGACTATTCCTGAAAGTTCGGGGTCATTTTGCTCCATTTCTACGGAATTAAGATGTCCTTTTGTTAATTTAAGATAAAGATAAAGTTTTTTACATTCGTTTGAATAAAATATGTTTGGAGATAATTCGATATCATGAGGGATTATCCCTTCCATTATTCCTTTTATGAAGACTTTTTCATATTCCGGAATAAGCGGTTTTTGATTTTGTTTTTTTTCAGTTTTAAAGGGTTGTTTAAGGGTAGATTTCACTATTGACTTTAGCCATTTTATATCACTTTCCGTTTCGACAGAAAGCTCGGATAGAAACTTTTTCAGTTTAAATGGGTCATGCTTTTCAAAAGCAGAGTAGATGGAAACGGCTGTTTTTATAAATTCAGATCTGGTTTCCAAAGGCTCATCTTTTGCTTTTTTTATCAAATATTTCGAAAGAGGTGCCGGTTGAGATATTAGAGTTTTAAGTAGCTCTTCGTCTGCTTTTGAAATAGAGTCAGGATCTTCGCCTTCTGGAGGTTTTATAATGAAAGGTTCAACTCCAATTTTGGTCAGAAGTTCCGAAGCCCTTAGCGTTGCTTTTTCTCCTGCTTCGTCTCCGTCGAAAAACAGCACTATTTTCTTTGCATATCTTTTTAGAGTTTTTGCGTGTTTTTCCGTTAATGAGGTTCCCATAGGAGCGACTGTTCTTTCAATACCAACTTTAAATAGAGATATAACGTCAAAATATCCTTCTACCACTATAACTTCTTTCTTTTTGAGAATATTTTCTCTTGCTTGATAAAATCCGTAAAGGATACTGCTTTTATTAAAAATTTCGCTTTCCGGACTGTTTATGTATTTTGGCTTTTGATGTTCTTTTAATGCTCTTGCACCAAAAGCTACAATTTTCCCGGAATGATTAAAAATGGGAATTATTAGCCTTTCGGAAAAGAAAGTTTTCCCTTTTTCTGTTATCAAATTTAGTTTTTTAAGAGTTTTATCGGGAAGTTTTAATTTTCCATAATAGTCTTTAGGGGCGTAACCTAACATAAATCTTCTTGATAGGTCATCTTTTATTTCCCTTTTTTTAAGATAAGGTTTCACTTTTTCTATCTGTTGATGAAAAAAGTTAGCCACTTCTTTGGCACTTTCATACAGTTTTTCCGTTTCGTTCGTTTCTTCGGAAAATTCGGAAGGGAATTCGTTTCCCGAAAGCTCGCACAGTCTTTTTACAGATTCATAAAAAGATAGATTTTCATATTTCTGTATAAAGGTTATGGCTGAACCTCCTACTCCACATCCGAAACATTTAAATATCTGTTTTTCAGGACTTACAACAAAGGAGGGGGTTTTTTCCGGATGGAAAGGGCAAAGAGCCATGTAGTTTCTACCGGTTTGCTTTAGCGATAGATAGTTGGAGATGACATCAACTATGTCAGCCCTTGAAAGGAGATCTTCTACAAATGAGAGGGGGATTTTTTTTCTCCCCAATTATATCACCTCTTTTGCAAGTAGTAAACAAACTCTGTGAGTAAAATTATTCTTATTTGGGTTTAAGTCAAGAGAAAAAGAGAGGGAAAGAATTCCCTCTCAAAACTTTATGCTTACTCGTGCATAAACATAAAAGAATCTGTTGCAGTTGTTGGAACATCTTCGGCTCTAACAGGACCAACCTTTTTAACTTTAACACCCGGAGGTGGAGGTGTTTTTAGAGCTTGTTTTCTTGCATCTATGATTTCCTGAGCGGTAATATTTCGTGGAATTGTGAATACCTGATTCGGATAGATAAGATGAGGATTTTTTATCTGAGCTCTGTTAGCCTTATAAATAAGAGGCCACTGCCATGGGTCGTTATAGATATAGCTTTTGGAGGATATTCCCCATAGAGTGTCTCCTTTTGTAACTCTATAGCTTTTCGGTAGAGCCATAAAAGCTCTCCTTAGCTTTTCAACTTTACTCTCGGAGTTTGCAAGTTTAGCTTTTAGTGCTGCTATTTTTGCTTCAAGCTGCTTTCTGTACTCTATCTCTTTCTTAAGTTCTGAAACTTCTTGAGATATTAGATTATATCTTTTCAAAAGATCAGCTTCTTTCGCTTTAAGCATTGCGAGCTCTTCCTCTTCTTTCTCAAGCTGAGCCTTCAGTGTGTTATATTCGTCAAGGGCTTTTTTATACTTAGCTTCAAGGTCCGCATATCTGCCTGTGGTTTCAGTGTTTATGTTTGTTGCTGTTTCTGTTGTAGTTGTAGGTGTTTTCTTTTCCGTTTGTGTGGAATTTGTAACGGTACAAGTGTCATAGTTCGAGATATTACTTGGACATGAATCAGCTGCGATTGCAGTTGATGCGGAAATTCCTATAACAAATGCTGTCAATATTCCTGTTAGTTTTCTCATTGCTCACCCCCTACCTGGGCTTGTAGCTGTTGGAGCTCCTGCTCAAGTTCTCCTCTTGAAGGCATTGATTGAAGCTCATTTTGTAGCCTTACTTTTTCTGTTTCAAGGATATTTGTTTGTGTTTCGAGATAACTTATTCTTTCCTTTGTTTCTTTTTTCTCTTTCCTAACTTTTGCAAGACGTTCTTTTAGAGCATCAATATCGTTGAGTAGATTCTTATACTTTTCTTCTAACAACGCTTCCTGCTTTTTCTGCTCCGGTGTGATTTTCACTTCCTTCTTTGCCGTTCCGCATGATGCTGTAATTGCAAGCGGGACAAGCAGAAGGCCTAACATAAGTCTTTTTCTCATCATACCCTCCACATTAAGGTGAAAATTAAATACAGATAATTCTGAATTCATTCTACTCCTATGAAGAGATTATGTCAAGGATATATGAATCAATTTTTGTTTAAATATGTTAAATTTGTTAAGAGATTAGCTCCATAATTTCTCAAAAAGTTTATTGTGAATTTTAACGATTTTATTTTCAAAGACTTTAATGTCTTTTTTTGTGAGAAATGAATTGTGTTGGCAGTATTTTTGGGCAAAAAGTTGAACTTTAGGTCCGTTGTTTTTTTTGTTTATTCCAATTTTAATTTCTAGGGCCGGAAAAAATCCTTTTTCCATAAGTTTTATGCCGGTGTCAACCCATGCTATTACTCTTTTTATCTCGCTGGAATGGTCTTTTCCGTTGAATTCCACATACCATTTGTTACTTCGAGGATTAAATTTGGGAACGCTTACAAAAGAAAATTTTATGTTTGGTATATCCAAAGCAGTTTTTATTATGTCGCCATTATTAAAAATTGCAAGGCCGTAGAGTATTATCTGAAAGGATTTTTTTCTTCCGGGTTTAAAATTGTTATCTGTTACGTTTCCTCTTTTAAAATCGACCAATTTGATTTCTTTTTCCGAGCTTTCCAGCCAGTCTATTCGTCCGGAGAATGAAAGGTTTCCGAATTTTACAGTTACTGGTTTTTCTTGCTCGAGGTTTTCCAGTTTAGGTTCAAAATTTTTAATGAACTTTAAGGCATTTTCTTTGATAAAAGGTTTAATAAAGCGAATAGTGTTATCTTCTATCTGTGCTTCAAATTTATCAAATACTTCTTCAAAAATAATTTCCGCTTTTTCTTTTTTTCTATATGCCCGGTTTATAAATTCATGATAAATTTGACCTTCGGCAATTTCAATCGAAGGCGGAACAGTATAATCGATAACTTTTGAAAAAAAGATGTTTGTAGGGCAATCAAAAAAACTGACAATATCCGTTACTGTAAGAGGTGATAAATACTTTTGAATTAAATTTTTGTCTATGATAAAATTAAAAATCTTGTCGCCAGCAAATTTTTGTTTCCATCCTTTAACTCCAAATTCAGTATTTGTTTCAGGTTCCTTTTTCTCCTGGTACACTTTCAATGTATTTATCGCTTCTTCGGTAAAAAGGTTTGTTTCTCTGTTTTTTACGGTTGAAATATCGGAAACTATTGAAGAGAAAAGAGATTCTCCTTTTTTATGATCATATAAAAGATGTACTGTTTTTTCCGCTGATGCAAAAGCGTTATAAAATGTTTGCAATTCATACAAAATAAGTTTGTCTCTGCCTGGTAGCGCTTCGAGTAAAGGATTAGAAATTTCCATCAGTTTATTTATCTCTTCTCGTTCTTTGTAAGAAAAATCGGGGTCAAAAGGAAAAGAACGGGGGTAGATACCGTTGGAGATATCGTAAAAAATTATATGTTCGGGAAAAATTGTCGGAGCAGCTTCCGGTGTGCCGATAAAAACTCCGAGAGGCTCTTCTTCAGTGATTATGTAGGTTCGATTTTCCATAAAAATGGGAAATAGTTTGATAAATTTCTGACAGTTGTAACGCTTAGTTTCGACTATACCGTTTTTTTCAAGTTCTTCTATCTCTTTTAAGATTATCGATAACTCTTTTCTTATGTTTTCATCTGCTTCTTCATCTTCTATAAAGGTTTTAAGTTTTTTTATCCATTCTTTTATTTTTAATATTTCGTTGCCGTTTTCAACGGTTCTGAGGAATTTTTTAATTAGCGGGTGTAGCTGAACAGGTATTCCCGGTTTTTGAGTTCGAAAAGGTATCTTTAAAAATTTGAAATACTCGTGAAATAGTAATTCTTTACCGTTTAAGTTTCTACTTATAACAGCTATTTTTTCCGGAGATACTCCGTTGGAAATGAGATACTTAACTATCAGAGAGACTTTCTTTATTCCTTCACTTTCCCCAAAAAATTGATATTCATAAATCTCCTTTTTTTCGAAAGTCCCTTTTTGGGGAGATAAAGAAAGAGACAGAGAAGTTTTATCAGGTTGGACTTCAATAATTTGCCAATTTTTAAATAGTTTTCGATTTTCTCTGAAAAGCTTTGTGAATTCGGTATCATTATCTTTGAAAGCTACTATTGTAACGGGAATTTTTAGAGATTTGAGAAATTCTATTTCAAGGGGAAGGATTTGAGGAAGAAAAAGGAGAATAATTTTTTTGTATTCTTTTAAATTTCCACCTTTGGCTTTTTCAAAAAGAGTGAAAATATCAAAGCAGGTATTTTCTTTAAGAATCCTGTTGTATTTTTCAAGAAGTTTTGCGGTGGTAATTATCTTCTGTTTCAATTTCCCGTCTGCTTTCTCGGAACATTTTTTAAGCTGAAAGGGAGAGATGTTGTGTTCTTTTAGCTCCCTTATCCTTGAATCTACAAGTTTTATATAGTCAAGTGAGTTATATAGAGGATTTTCCGAATCTTTTAGAATTTTTCTTATAACAAATAGACGTTGTTGGTCTGTCATTATTGAAGGATTGATAAATTTCCGTTTCAGAATTGTTGTAGCTAATTCTTGTAATGTACCGGCACATTTACCTATTAAAGCTGTTTCTGTTTTTTTGGAAATTTCAAAAAGAACTTTCAAGGAAGATTCCCTTGTAACGATAAATCCTTCGTTTTTTACCTCTTTTGCCAGAAAATCGATAACCTCTTTATGGGTCACGACTATTTCCCAAGGTAGTATTTTGCAATCTGATTTTCCGGGTCAAGAACAATTACATCAGCAAATATGGAATATGCCTTCTTATTCTTTCCCTGGGCTATTAGGTCAAGTCCGAGTTCCGTGAGGAAAGATACATTTGCAGGGTATAATGCGAGCATTTTCCTTGAAACTTTTTCTGCAAGGTCTCCTTTTCCTTGATTTCTGAGAGCTATG
>Ga0256840_1001307_pt1 | contig 23749 bp, 22 predicted proteins | sample 355202metaG_FD_185969 | JGI IMG/M metagenome (GOLD analysis project Ga0256840, IMG submission 185969) | Hydrothermal vent microbial communities from Mid Atlantic Ridge, Atlantic Ocean - 355-202 | ecosystem: Environmental > Aquatic > Marine > Hydrothermal vents | place: Atlantic Ocean: Mid...
CAAAAAAAAAAAAAAAAAATAGAAAAATTCTGAATTTCATAAAATTTGAGGTGAAATTCTTATTTTAGTAAATTACCTATCCAAAATAATTGTAACAGGACCATCATTTACCAAATACACTTTCATATCGGCACCAAAAATACCGGTTTGTACTTTTTTACCTAAATCAGTTTCTAATTGTTCTATGAATTTTTGGTATAACGGAATGGCAATTTCCGGTTTAGCTGCTTCTACATAACTTGGTCTGGTTCCTTTTTTAATATTTGCATATAAAGTAAACTGACTGATAATTAAAATCTCGCCTTTAACATCTTTTACCGATAAATTCATTTTACCGTCTTTATCACTAAAAACTCTTAGGTTTGCAATTTTGTTACTCAACCATTTTACAGTTTCCGGTGTGTCGTTTTCCGAAACACCAACCAATAATAAAAGTCCGTTACCAATAGTACCAATAATTTTATTATCTACTTTTACATTTGCCTCTAAAACACGTTGTAAAACTATTTTCATAAATCGTAATTTTCGGTTCTATAGTGTTCTTGGTCTCCTTCTAAAATTTGCAAGTAACTCTTATATCTAGATGTTGCAATCTCTCCGTTTTTTAGAGCCTCTTTAACTGCACATTTAGGCTCGTTTACATGAATACAATTATTAAATTTACAAGCTGCTTTTAATGCAAAAAACTCCTTAAAATAATCACCTACTTCTTCTTTTTTAAAATCTACAACGCCAAAACCTTTAATTCCGGGTGTATCGATTAAAAAACCTCCAAAAGGCAACGGAAACATTTCGGCAAACGTTGTAGTATGCTGTCCTTGTTTGTGTTGTGCCGAAATCTCTTTGGTTTTTAACTGTAAGTTTTTGTCTAATTTGTTTGCTAAAGTAGATTTTCCAACACCGGAATGCCCTGCAAATAAAGTCACTTTATTTTGCATTAAAGCTTTTACTTTATCGATATTTATTTCCTTTTTTGCAGAAACATCCAACGTCTCATATCCTATTTTTTGATAAATTTCTTGTAATTTACCTTTAATAATTAATGCTTTTTCATCCAATACATCTACTTTATTAAAGAGTAATATTACCGGAATTTTATACGCTTCCGCGGAAGCTAAAAACCGATCGATAAAACCTGTAGTAGTAACCGGATTTTCTATTGTAACAAAAAGCAAAACTTGGTCGATATTAGATGCGATAATATGTGTTTGCTTAGATAAATTAACCGATTTGCGGATAATATAATTCTTTCGTTTATGAATATGATAAATAATACCTAAATCCGATTTCTCTTCCAACTCAAAATCTACCACATCACCAACCGTAACAGGGTTCGTACTTTTAATTCCTTTTATTCTGAATTTTCCTTTAATACGGCATTTAACAACTTGATTATCAGATAAAACAGCATACCAACTTCCGGTAGATTTAATAACAATTCCTTGCATAATCGCAAAAATAATGTATTTTTGTAAGATAGACTTTTAAATGAGGGTAAAATTATCCTTAATCGTTTTGTCTATACATTTAAAAAGTATGTTATGAAAAAACAATTATTCTTATCCCTTTTACTTTTACCGCTAATTGTTTTAAATGCACAAATAGTAAACAAAGGAATCCTAAAAATTAAAGACGGAACAACAGTTTATTTTGGTGAAAATTTCACCAATAAAACCGGAGCAACCCTAAATAACGAAGGAAATTTACACTTAAATGCCGATTTAATTAACAATGGTACAATGACGCAATCTGCCAATGCTAATTTGGCAAATGGTATCACTTATTTTGACAGTCCAACCAATACAAATGCAACTATAAACAGCATCCAACACATTTCGGGATCAAATAAAATTATTTTTGAAAATCTTGTGGTAAATATGACAGATGCTTCTTCAAAAGGCGTTTTAGTTGCGGATAATACCGAATTAATTGTAGAAAATAGCGTAACCTTAACACAAGGCGATTTAAGATTAGTAGATAAAACACAATTAATTCAATTACATACCGGAGCAAATGCCAATTCCGGAAACGCTAAACTACTTAAAGACCAGCAAGGAACAGGCGATACATACAATTATAATTATTGGAGTTCTCCCGTAAGCGGAGCAACAACCAACCAATATCAGGTAGGCGAAATTTTATACGATGGTACCGATGCTAATATTAATCCGTTTTCACCACAATTAATCACCTATTCTACCGGTTCACCTTGGAATGGAACTCCTCCGATTACCGATGGAAGTGGAAATGTAACCACACCAACCATTTTAGAATCCTATTGGATTTGGAAATATAACAACCAAATAATAGACGACCTAAACGGATGGGAATTATTACGTAATAACACTAGTATTAACGCAGGATTAGGCTTTACACATAAAGGAAACGGCGTAGCTCCGGCACAACAAAATTATGTTTTTAAAGGAAAACCAAACGATGGAACTTACACGTTTACCATTGGTAACGGACGATCTACTTTATTAGGAAATCCATATCCTTCGGCACTTGACGGAGATAAATTTATAAATGATAACGCAACAATTTTGGCAGATGTTAACACCCCAAGTGCCACAACCGGAGCTTTGTATTTCTGGGAACATTGGGGCGGAAATTCGCATTTTCAAAATCAATATCAAGGAGGTTATGCAACTTACACTTTGGCAGGAGGAACACCCGCAACTTCACATCCGTTGGTAAACGGTGGTGGAACGAGTAGCGGTATTCCCGGACAACGTTATATTCCGGTAGCACAAGGATTTTTTGTAGAATCCAATTCCGGAGGCACAATAAACATTAACAACTCGCAACGCATTTTTAAAACCGAAGGAGCAGATTCGCATTTCTTTAGACAAAATAATCCGGAAACTGCCGATACAACACCAAGAATTAGATTAGGTTATAACAATCCAAACGGATTTTACCGCCAAATAATGACTGCTTTTATTCCTGTTACGCACGATAGACACGATACCGGTTACGACGCCAGAATGGCAGATATAAATCCGGATGACTTATTTTGGGAAACCAATAACGATGCGTATGTTATCGATGCTAGACCCTTTGGTGTAGAAAAGAAAATCCCTATCGGTCTTAAAGTAAGCTCCTCCGGAATACATAAAATATTTTTAGATGTGACAGAAAATTTTAACGAAAATATTTATATTTTAGACACACATACCGGTTTTACAACAGACATCCGTCAAGCTGATTTTGAAGTAAATTTAGAACCCGGAATGTATTTATACCGCTTTAAATTGGTTTTTCAACCACAGTCTTCATTGTCCTTAAACGAAGAAATAAACAATAACATTAACGTATATTTCGCACCGAATTCCAACCAAATTATTATAGAAAATTTACATAAATTAAAGCTAAAAGACATCCAAATTTACAATGCAATCGGACAATTAATTAGAAAAGTGGATAAAAACAACCTCCAAAATGAACATATTACCATTCCGTTTTATGTTGCAAAAGGAACCTATATCGTTCGTGTTAAAACAAACTCAGGATTTGGCGGATTTAAAATAATTGCGTATTAATCATTTTTTTATTGTATTTTTGAAGCATTACTTATGTAAACCTTTTGTCTAATTTAAAAAAACAATATGGCAAAGTTTGGAGAAATCATTCAATCAGCACATCCAACTTTAATCGATTTTTATAAAGAAGATGATGATATAATGAATAACATCTTACGTGATGTTGCCGCAGCATTAGGAGATAAAGCAAGAGTTATCAAAATAAATATCGATAAAAACAACGAATTAGTTGAAGCCCTTCGCGTAAAAGGAAATCCTACATATATCATCTACAAAAACGGCGAAATGAAATGGCGACAATCCGGCGAACAAGATGCAAACACCCTTATCAATCTAGTAGAACAATTTGTGTAATTTTATCATTTCATCTGAGTTTAACTAATTTTTATTAATTCTAAATAAGATAACTAATATAATTAGTGTATTTTTGTGCGTTTTTTATATTAGACATATTATTTATGGATACATTCATTCAGATTATACAATTTATTTTTATTATTTCCATTTTGGTAATTTTACACGAATTAGGTCACTTTATTCCTGCAAAATTATTTAAAACCAAAGTCGAAAAATTTTATTTATTCTTTGACTATAAATTCTCATTATTTAAAAAGAAAATTGGCGATACCGTTTATGGTATTGGTTGGATTCCTTTTGGCGGATATGTAAAAATAGCCGGAATGATAGACGAGAGTATGGACAAAGAACAAATGAAAAAACCGGCTCAACCATGGGAGTTTCGTTCCAAACCAACTTGGCAACGCCTCATCATCATGATTGGAGGAGTTACTGTAAACTTCCTTCTGGCTTGGTTAATTTACACTTCATTGCTAGTATATAAAGGAGAAGCTTATATCGATAACTCTAAATTAAAATACGGTGTTTATGTTAATAATATTGGTGAAAAATTAGGTTTAAAAACAGGAGATAAAATAGTTTCTATCGACAATAAAAAGGTTAAAAAATTTAAAAATGTAGTTATGGGAATTCTCTTAGGAGACCAAATTACAGTCTTAAGAAACGGAAAAGAAATAAAAATTCCTTTATCAGATGAAGACAAAAAAATTATTTTAGAAAACCAAGGAAGCTTTATTTCACCTGCATTCCCTGCAAAAATTGATTCTATTTTACCTAAAACTGAAGCAGAAAAATCCAACCTTAAAAAAGGAGATGCTATCGTGAAAGCAAATGGTAAACCTATAAAATATTGGGATGAATTAGTTGAAAGCATCCAAGCTAAAAAAGCAGACACTTTAGAACTGGTTGTTAATAGAAATAACGCTTTAGTAGATTTAAAAATTTATGTACCAAAAGAAGGTAAAATTGGTATTGCTCCGGATGTATCGGAATTAAAAACCTTTGCAACAACAAAAAAATACGGCTTTTTTGAAGCTATCCCTAAAGGATTACAACAAACTGTTGATGTCTTGGTAAAACAAGTGAGACAGTTTAAATTATTTAACCGTAAAACCGAAGGCTATAAACACGTAAAAGGACCTATAGGCATTGTAAATATGATGCCTACTTCTTGGGATTGGCTATTTATCTGGAAATTTACAGCAATGTTTTCGGTATGGTTAGCTTTTTTAAATTTATTACCAATTCCCGCATTAGACGGTGGACATATCGTTTTCTTATTATACGAAATGATTACCGGTAGAAAACCAACAGAAAAAGTGTTGGAAATTGCCCAAATAATCGGATTTGTTATCGTGATGGGAATAATGTTATTAGTATTTGGTAGCGATATTTACCATTTGATATTTGGATAAATCAAAATATACATAAAAACCATTAAGTAAAACTTAATGGTTTTTTGTTTTATCTATAAATGTTACTTTTTTTGACATTTATCACTTTTTTTTAATTAAAAAACAGTACTTTCGTATTTTATTTATAATCATTCTAAATAAAGATGAGCAAAACCGTAGCAGATTTAAAAATTGGTGAAAAAGGAACCATTAAAGAGGTTTGTCTAAATGACATCCCTTTAAAATTGGTCGAAATGGGTTGTATGCCCGGAAAAGAAATTACTTTAAAACAAATTGCTCCACTAAACGATCCGCTTTATATTACCGTAAACGGAAGCCATCTTGCCATTAGAAAAGATATTGCCAAATTAATTCAAATTGACACACCTGAAAACAAGCAACAAAACCTATGCGAAACAGTAAAGTCATAACCGTTGCATTGGTTGGTAACCCCAACACCGGAAAAACTTCTTTATTTAATCAATTAACCGGATTAAATCAAAAAGTAGGAAATTATCCGGGCGTTACCGTAGATAGAATTGAAGGTTCTTGTAAATTAAACGATACAATTTGCAGAATTATTGATTTACCCGGAACTTACAGTATAAACCCAAACACTATTGATGAAAGTATTGTTTTAGACACGCTAATAAACAAAGACAATCCCGATCATCCTGATGTTGTTGTGGTGGTGGCTGATATTAATAATCTAAAACGAAACCTTTTCCTTTTTACACAAATTAAAGATCTTGGCATTCCCACCATTCTTGCTATAAATATGGCTGATGAAATGGATAAAAAAGGGATTTCTATTGATTTGGAAGAATTACAGAAACAACTAAAAAGTGATGTCGTTTTAATTAGTGCCAGAAAAAATATTGGAATTGATGAACTTAAAAAAAGAATTTTAAATCCATCAATAACAAATAACGAATCCTTAGCCAATTTCTCTGAAAGAATAGATAAAGATTTTTTTGATAAAATAAAAGAGGATTTTAAGGATTTGGCTTTATACAAAGCATGGTTATACATTACACAATGCAACGATCTTTCCATTTTTAGTAAAGACTATCAAAACAAAATTGAAAAACTTCGCGAAAACGAAAGTAAATTATCTAAGTTGCAACATCGTGAAACAGTTTTAAGATATCAATTTATAAACAATATTCTTAAAAAAACGTATAAAAAAGAGTTAGCAAAAGCAACCGATTTACGGGCTACTCTAGATAAAATTTTAATGCATCGCATCTTTGGATATGTTATTTTTATCCTTATCCTTTTTGTTATTTTTCAATCGGTTTTTTCTTTAGCACAAATTCCAATGGATTTTATTGACAGCACTTTCACAAAATTAAACACCATTGTAAAATCAAACTTACCGGAAGGTGTCCTAACTAGTTTAATTACGGAAGGAATTATCCCCGGAATCGGAGGTATCGTTATTTTTATTCCGCAAATTGTTATTCTCTTTTTAATGGTAGCCATTTTAGAAGAAACAGGATATATGAGTCGTGTAGTCTTTTTAATGGATAAAATTATGCGTCGCTTTGGTATGAGCGGTAAAAGTGTTGTACCTTTAATATCCGGAACTGCTTGTGCCATTCCGGCAATTATGGCATCTAGAAACATTAGCGGTTGGAAAGAACGTTTAATTACTATTTTAGTAACGCCATTTGTTACTTGTTCAGCTAGAATTCCGGTTTATGCAATTATCATTGCACTTGTTATCCCAAGAAAAAACTTCTTTGGTATTGGTTTGCAAGGGTTAACACTTTTTATGTTATATTTTTTAGGATTTGCCGCCGCATTAACCTCTGCCTATATCCTAAATAAAATACTAAAAGTAAAAAACAAAAGTTACTTTGTAATCGAGATGCCCAATTACAAAATACCATCTGCTAAAAATGTCTTTTATACCATTGTTGAAAAAACAAAAGCTTTCGTTTTTGGTGCCGGAAAAATTATTCTTGCAATATCGATAGTCTTATGGTTTTTAGCTACAAACGGACCATCAAATACTTTTGATAAAGCCGAAAATATTGTAGAAAAAGAGATCAAACTAAATAATAAATCACTTTCAGACACCGAAAAACAACAAAAATTAGCCACATACAAATTAGAACACTCGTATATAGGAATTTTAGGAAAAACCATAGAACCCGTTATTAAACCTTTAGGTTATGATTGGAAAATAGGTATTGCTCTAGTAAGTTCTTTTGCCGCAAGAGAAGTTTTTGTAGGAACATTAGCTACAATTTATAGTGTAGAAAATTCAGATAACGAAAAAAGTATCACACAAAAATTAAGTGCTGAGATAAATCCACAAACCGGCGAAAAACTATTTAACCTTCCTGTTGGAATGTCTTTACTAATTTTTTATGCTTTTGCAATGCAATGTATGAGTACGCTGGCGATTGTTAAAAGAGAAACCAAAACTTGGAAATGGCCATTATATCAATTGGTAGGAATGACAGCGATTGCATATCTTTTTGCCTTCTTAACCTACACCATATTAAAGTAAAAATGTAGCAATAATATTGTTTATCTTTGCAACTGAAAGAAACAAATTATGACTACTTATATCTCGTATGATTTTACTATATCACCAAAAGAACCTGCAACTGAAATTTTAATTGCCGAACTCGGTTATGCAGGCTTCGAATCTTTTGTGGAAACTGATAATGGCGTTATTGCATACATCCAAAAAGAAGAACATTCAGAAAATATTTTAGAGGGAATTTATGCTCTAAAAAACAAAGAATTTATAATCAATTATACTGTTAATGAAATTCCGCAAGTAAACTGGAACGAAGAATGGGAGAAAAATTTTAATCCCATTTTAATAGAAAATACCGTCTATATTCGTGCTCCTTTTCACGATAAAATCGAAAATATTTCACAAGATATTGTTATTGAACCAAAAATGAGCTTTGGTACCGGACATCATGAAACCACACATATGATGGTAAAACACCTGCTAACACTTGCAAAAGAAAACAAAATTAAATGCAGAACAGTATTAGATATGGGTTGCGGAACAGGTGTTTTAGCAATTTTAGCAGAACGTTTAGGTGCAAAAAAATTAGATGCTATTGATATTGACAACTGGTGCTACTTAAACTCTATTGAAAATGTAGAACGAAATAATTGTACAAAAATAGAAGTTTACGAAGGTGATGCTTCCCTCCTTTTAAATAAAAAATACGATATTATCATCGCTAATATCAATCGAAATATTTTATTAAATGATATGCAAACCTATTTGAACATTTTACAAGAAAACGGCACTTTATTATTAAGCGGATTTTACCAAGAAGACATCCCTACAATTGATAAAGAAGCTAGTAAAACAGGATTGAATTTACATAGTATTGAAGAAATGAACAATTGGGTGGCTTTGCGGTACGAGGAATAATCAATTAAAAATGCAATATCAATCTTGCAATATTAAAGAAAATTAGAATCCCGAATATATCATTACTTGTTGTAATAAAAGGACCTGTTGCCAAAGCAGGATCGATTCCGTTCTTATCTAAAATTAACGGCACAAAAGTACCTATTAATGAGGCAATTACAATAACCGATATTAAAGACACCGAAACTGCAAACGTAAAAATAAACGGATAACCAACTACCTCGCCAAATAAAATAATAATAATCGATAAAACTATTCCGTTAATAACACTAATACTTATTTCTTTTAACAAACGCTTTAAAACACTTCCTCTAATAATACCATTTGCCAAACCTTGTACTACAATCGCAGAAGATTGCACACCAACATTTCCGGCAACAGCCGCAATTAAAGGCGTAAAAAAGAACAATGCTTTTAGATTTGGATTGTTCATTATACCTTGAAAATTTCGCATAATAGTTACCGCTGCTAAACTACCTATCAGACCTAAAACCAACCAAGGTAAACGACCTTTTACCAATTGAAAAATTGTATCATCTGCTTCTACATCTTCGGTTAAACCTGCTTGCATTTGATAATCTTTTTCGGCTTCATCTTTAATAATATCTACCACATCATCAATGGTAATTCTTCCTACCAATCTGCCCATTTCATCTACAACAGGTAAAACTACCAAATCGTATTTCTGCATAATATTAGCAACCTCTTCCACAGGATCATCAACTTTTACAGAGATTACATTATTATTGTAAATATCTTTTACTTTCGACTTCATAGAAGTCGTTAACATTTTTTTTAAAGAAAGAATTCCTTTTAAAATTTCATTATTATCAACTACATAAACAGTAAAAACTTTATCTACGTTTTCGGCTTGTCTTCGCATTTCGCGAACACTTTTAAAAATAGACCAATCTTCATAAACCTTTATGAGTTCTTTACCCATAATCCCTCCGGCAGTATCTTCATCGTAACGCAATAAATCTACAATATCCTTGGCGTGTTCTACATCTTCTAAGTGAGAGATTACTTCTTCTTTGTGCTCATCGGAAAGTTCGGCAATAATATCTGCTGCATCATCAGTCTCTAACTCATCAATTTCTTCAGCAATTTCCTTAGGTGATAATGCACTTAATATTTTTTCACGCGTATCATCATCTAGTTCGGTTAAAATTTCTGCCGTGGTTTCACTATCCAGCAATCTAAAAATGTAAACAGCATCCTCAAAACTAACAGCATCTAAAATCTCTGCAAGATCTGCATGGTGTAATTCTTGCAACATTTCCGATAACTTTTTATCGTTATTATCGGCTATTAATTGCTTTATTTGAGAGATTGTATCTCTGTTTACATCAAACTGCATATACTAAAAATTTTGACAAAAATAGTAATTAATAAACGAACCTTCGTTTAATTAACTTTTTTTTCATCTTCTATCCATTTAGTAAGTTGGATAAAATCTAAATACGACAATTGTTCCGGTCTTTGTTTTAAAAATTCTTTTTGTTTTAAGTTATCTGAAATTCCCATCGATTTTAAGCTTACGCGAAGCATTTTACGACGCTGATTAAAAGCGGTTTTTACCACTCTAAAAAATAATTTTTCATCAACCGGTAAGGTGTAATTCTCTTTTCTTGTTAATCTAATAACGCCGGAATCTACCTTTGGTGGCGGATTAAAAACACTTGGAGGAACTGTAAATAGATATTCTACATCGTAAAAAGCTTGTGTTAAAACCGATAAAATACCGTATTTTTTAGAACCTGCTTTTTCGGCAATACGCTCGGCAACCTCTTTTTGAAACATCCCTGAAAACTCCGGAATTAAAGCGCGATTTTCTAAGGTTTTAAAAACAATTTGTGTAGAAATATTGTACGGAAAATTACCAAAGATACCAAATTGTTCACCGTTAAAAATGGCCTTTAAATCCATTTTTAAAAAATTCTCACTAAAAATTTTATTTCGTAATAACGAAAAAAAGGATTGTAAATAAGCAACAGATTCGGTATCGATTTCTACAACGTAAACATCTAAATTCTTTCTTTCTAAAAGATATTTGGTTAAAACGCCCATTCCGGGGCCAATTTCCAATACTTTGTTATAATTTTCCGCTTTAAGCGAATCGGCTATTTTTTTGGCAATATTTTCATCCTTTAAAAAATGTTGACCTAAATGTTTTTTTGCTTTAACGTTCAAAATTTATTCTTTTTTAGCATCTTGATTGGAAACAACATCTAATTCGGTACGAAAAGCTACAAATTTATCGCCAAATTTTTTAAATCCTTCTTGACGTAACAAATCGGCATCTTCTTTGTAATATTTATCTAGTGTTTCTTTACTATCTGTTTGATATTGTATGGAATATGTTGTACCGGAATCTCCTTGTGCCATTACTTTACTCATTAGAGCATTGGTAAATTTACCCAAACCAAGCATTTGCGGAATGTGTTCATTTTTCATCCAGTCTAACCACTCGTCATGAACGGAATCATCGATATTTACAGTTACGTTGTATATGTACATTTTTTATGTTTTTGTTTTTCAGACAATTTAATTATTATTCAATTTTATCACCTCTTAATTTTCTAAATCGCTTTCTGGCATCTACCAAATAAATACTCGACGGATATTCAAAGATAATCTTTTCATACATTTTCATTGCTTTTTCTTTATCATTTAATTCATTTTCATATAACAAACCCAATTCGTAAGTTGCATCATCAGCTAAAATTCCTTCTTTATCAATTTGTATGATTTTTTGATAGTTGTGTTCGGCGAATTGATATTGTTTTGTTTTTTTATACAATTCGGCTTGTTTAAATAAGGCTTCATCTTCAATGGAATGTCCTTTAAAATCCTTTAATAAAACGGATAAAGTATCAATTGCTTGTTGGTTTTTATTTTGATATGTAAGCAATTCCGCTTTAGCATATTTTTTCAAAGCGGTGCGAATTGTGTCATCTACAATATTATCGCTTATCAATAAATTTAATGCTAAAGCATCGTTAGATATTAATTTAGAAGTAGCAGATTTTAGTACTTTTAACTGCGTTTTTGCCCAATCAAAATCACCCTTAAAATACGAAGTTTTGGCAATTTTTAAACGTGCAGTTTGTGCCAAATCGCTACTGCGAACATCTTGTTGTACTTGCGTGTAAGTTACAAGAGCTTGATTGTATTTGCCGTTAAAAACCAAAATATCTGCCAATTTTATTTTAATTTGTGCTTTTTTATACTTTGATAAAGCAACTTTTTCTACTTGCTTTAAGACTTCAATTGCCTGAGTAGGATTATTTTTTTTAAAGGTTAAAAAATCAGCATATAAAATCTGAATTGGAACGGTTAAATCACCATTTCCGAATTCCTTAAAAACCTCTTGAAAGCTATTTTCTACATCTTGAATTTTTTCTGTATTTTTGGCATTGTACATTTGGTAAAACAGCATTTCGGTTTTGGCTCTAATTTTAGTATCTAAATCTTGTGCTGTATCATAAATATACTGTAAGGCTTTAAATCCTGTTTCCGAATCGTTTTTTTGGAAAGCATTTTTGGCTAAAGTAAAAAGGTTTATAAATGAAATTCCTTCTCGTTTATAAATTGCAATTTCTTGTTTTAATGCTTTATGGTAATCTTCTTGTTTACTATATAACCAACTTAACAACTTGTTCCAAGCAATATTAGGATTTTGTTGAAGTCTAATAATCAATTGGCGTTTTAACAGTTTGTTATATTCGTCTTCAGAATCATTGGTAACAAATTTTGAGAGGTATCTAAAAACCGTTGTATAATAATTTTTGTTTTTTTCTATTAAATTAAGGTACGCCTCAAACATTGCATCAATATTGCCTTTTTCGCCATAAATCTGAGCTAAATAAAGTTCATAATTAGATTTAGGATTTGCTTTTTTCCCTTCTAAAAAAACCTGTAATGCTCTATCTAACATATGATAATCTTGAAACGCCTTACCTATGGTAATTGCTTTTCTAGGTTGTTTTTTAAATTCTTTTAAAACAACTAAAAACAAAGAATCTGCTTTTACCTGATTGCTCTGCAATTTAAAATTATAGCCTAAATCAACCAGTAATTCAATTCGCTTAGGGTATTTTTTTTGTTGGGATAAAATTAAATTTTCGGCTTTATTAAAAGCATCCATCTCTTGATAAGACTTTAATAAATACTTGTAATACTGGCTATTATATCTATTTTTAATAAATAATTTTTCGTAAATATTTGCTGCTTTTTCGTATTCGCTTTTTCTAAAATAGTCATACGCCATTTGTACATTTTGTGATGAAATGTACAATGTGTTAAAAAATAGTAAAAATAAAAGTATCTTTTTCATTTATAACTTGTTAAAAAATATCATTTTGACACACAAAAAGCGTACCTACTTTTTATTCTTGATAATATCTAATTTATCTAAAACCGCCGCCGGAAAAATTTTACGATAAACATCACCTAGATTAGGATCTATTTGTAAAAATTTCCATTCATTTTTCCCTTTATCTGAAGATGCAATAGCAAAATTATGGCTTTTAATTTCAAAAAAATTTGTTTTCGGATTAAAAAGTACATTTTCTTTTCCGAAACTTTTTTCAAAAACAGAACTATAATATTTTTTATATGCTTCTAATTCATCTTTAGAATAACTATCTACATCTTTTAGCTTTATATTAAAATCACTATCATAATCAATCACTGTAAATTGCTTATCTTGGTAAGTAAAAACAGGGTGGATTTCTTTAATTACAGGATTTAGTAACTGATAAATTAACGATTCATTTTGTATTGTTTGCTCCATTCCCTTTAACAATTCTTCCTTTGGAAAATAATTGAAAAAATCCGGATTAACATATTCTAATGATGCTTTGAATTTCTTATCTTTAAGTAATTTGTTATAAATTATAAAATCTTTTTTAACATTTTCTTTTTCATTTTGAGCAAAAACTCCTAAAACAAAAAAGAAACAAATAAACAGAATACCACTACTTTTTAACATTTTAAAAAAAATTTAAATACCGTTATAATAAACGGTTATAATTGGTAAATATACACAAATATCTCGTATTGCTATTTTTTTGGCACGCAATTTGGTTTATAGTCAACATAACTACTAAAACCAATGATTATGGACTTAAAAAAACTATATCAAAACGCCCAAAAGCAAGCAACCGTATTTATGGAAAACGGACAAATTGCCAATTATGTACGTGCTTTAAAGCAAATGAATCAATATAAGAAGATGATGACTATGGTTGCATCAAACTAATATTAATAAAAAAAAATCCGGTTTTAAAACCGGATTTTTTTTTATTATTACCAATTTAATTTCAAATTTATAGCGTATTTGATGTTAAATCGGTATAAGTTCATTTCTTATTTTTTGTAAACTTCTTTAACAAAATCATCATAAGAAACTTCTTTTTCTTTTAATTTCACGTTTTCTTTGTAAAAATTAAGTAACTTCTCACTAATAATTTGATCTTGTAATTTTTTCGCTTCTTCTTGATTTTGTAATACTTTTAAAGCAATAGATTCTAATTCGTCTTCAGAAGGATTTAAATTACCATATTGTGCCATTTGTGCTTTGATATATTTTTTGGCATGGTCTTTTAACTCATCAAAAGTAACTTGTAAATTATTATCTTTAATTAATTTACCTTCTACTAATTGATAGCGCAAACCTTTCTCAGATTGTTCGTATTGCTCTTTTGCTTGTTCCGGAGTAATTGGATTTTCACTAGTTGCAACCATCCATTTTTGTAAAAATTCTTTTGGCAAATCAAATTTTGTATTTTCTATTAAAGTATCGGTTACGGTATTTAGTAACTCTTGATCTGCTTGTTGAGCTAGTTGCTTTTCGGCAATATCTTTTAATTTTGCACGTAACTCTTCCTCCGATTTAATTGCATCTTTACCAAATAATTTATCAAATAATTCTTGATTTAATTCCGCTTCTTTAACTGAAGATATATTTTCAACCGTAAAATCTACATTTACATCTAAACCATGAGCGTCATCATGCGAAACACCTAATACATGTTGCATATAATGATCATCATCAAACAAACCTTTTGTTTTTAAGGTAACGGTATCACCAACTTTTTTACCTAACAATGCCTTTTTTAAAGAAGCATCTTTTACTCTTTCCATAGAAAAAGTAGATTTGTTGTTAATTCCTTTTTCTTCGTTAACAAACGTACCGGTTACATTACTGTTTTTAGTAATTTTTTCTTCCTCTTGAGCTGTTCCGTATTGTTTTTTAATATTTTCAATTTGCTCATCAATCATTTTATCATCTGCAACAATCTTGTATTTTGTAATTGCCTTTTTAGGTTGTAAATCCACTTCAAATTTAGGAGCTAAACCTAATTCAAATTCAAATTCCAAATCATCTTTATCCCAAGAAAAATTTTCGTTATATTTTGGTAACGGATTTCCTAAAACATCTAATTTTTCTTCTGTTAAATGTTTGTTTATTGCCTCTTGTAAAAGTGAATTTACCTCATCTAAAACAACCGATTGCTCGTATTGCTTACGGATTAAACTCATTGGCACTTTCCCTTTTCTAAATCCGGGAATATTTGCTTTTTTGCGGTAATCTTCTAAGATTTTTTCTACTTTATCTTTGTAGTCGTCTTTACTAACTTCAATTTTTAAAACTGCGTTTAAATCGTCTATATTTTCTTGAGTAACTTTCATTATTATTGTTTTGTAAGAAATGAGGTTGCAAAATTACTATTTTTTAAATTGTTGTACAAGGTTTGTAAGAAATAGATTTTGTTTGAATTTTTAGTACTTTTGCATTATAATTTTTAATGATATGCGTAAAAAAATATGTATTACCGGAGCAAGTAAAGGTATCGGTCAAGCCGAAGCAAATTTATTAGGGAAACACCATAAATTATTCTTACACGCCTCCAATCTGAATTCCTTTAACAACAAAAAAGAAGACATCCATTATTTTGGTTATGATTTTTCTAAAATGGAAAACGTTTCTAAATTTGCAGAGGAATTAAAGTCTAAAACCGATTCCTTGGATGTTTTAATCAATAATGTTGGTGTTATGGCAATTCATAAATTAGAAGATTTTACTGATGAGGACATCCATAAAATGATTAGTATTAATTTGCATTCTCACATCTTACTCACTAAAAAATTATTGCCGTTATTGTTAAAAGGGAAAGATCCTCATATTATTTTCATGTCTTCCATGTCTGCTAAAAATCGTATTATTGGTGAATCTGTTTATGCTGCAACCAAAGCCGGAATCATGCAATTTGCTCATGCTTTACGTTATGAGCTAGCCGGAAAAATACGCGTTTCCACCATTCATTCTTGGGGAGTTAATACTTGGAACGATGTAGAAGGTGCCGCAATTTTAACACCAAAAAACATTGCCGAAACTGTAGAATTTATTATCAGTAGAGAACGTCCGTTTTTAGTTGAATCTATTGAATTAGGACATGAAAATCACTGGAATGGTGCTTCTGCTCCTTGGTCTCCTAAATAATTTTCAATTTAACCTACAAAATTCATAAAATTTCTATAATAAAAAACCTATGAAAAATTTTTGGATTAATAAACTTTAAAAAGAAATAGACAAATTAAATTTAACACCAACCTGATAATTATTTTCTCTTGCAGGAATAAATTTTGGTAATGCTGCAATTGCTTTTACAATTTCATTTTCCTGTAATTTATTAGTAGTACCTCTTATACGCAAAGCTTTGGCAATACCTTTTTTATTCACGCCAATTAAAATTTCTACTCGTTCGATTCCTTTATTTTTAAAAAGCTTTTTATTAATTTTTTTAGAAACAAACTTTTTAACCTTAGCGTTTAAACATTTTCTCTTCTTTACTTCTGAGCTTTTCCCTGCACATTTAGGGTATACTGTAAATTTATCTGCTGCCAAGTAATATTTTTCTTTAGTAACAGGTTTTGTTTTAGCAACTTTCTGTTGTGACGTGTTCTGTTTTGTGTAATCTTGATATGTATTGATTTTAGTAAGCGGTTTATTTGCTTTTTTAAACGATTTCCCTTTCTCTTCATTATTTATAGGATACGTAATCATTACAACCAATTTAGGATCTTCAAAATATAAAGAATCTATTATTTCTTGCTCTCTTAAAATAGAATCTATTTCTCTTTTTTCTTGATAAGCAGCAATTTTATCTTGTAAAACAACCAATTTTATAGAATCCTTTTCTCTTTGATCTTGATATAATAAAGCCAATTCAGAAAAATTGTTTTTTAAATTTGCTGCCTTAGTTTTAAATAATTTCTTATCCGAATTATTAATAAAAAACAACTGTGTTATTAAAGCTAAAAACAATACAACAATAGCAAGATTATACCATTTACTAAATTTAGATTTTGTATGCTTTTTTAGATTTAGAGTATTTCGCTTTTGAAGTTCTTCTTGTTTTTCTTCTAATAATCTCTTTAAATGGTCTATTTTAGATTCAGGAAATGTACTTTCGTTTAACATTATAGAGGGGTTTTAGTTAAAATTCAAGTTATTAGATGACAAAATTACAAAATATATTGCTTTAAACTATGGGGAAAATTCCCGTTTTTACCAATCTTTAACAAATCAACTGTTAAATTTTAAGTAACTTGCATCTAATTTCAAGCAATAAATGATGAAAAAAATCACCATACTACTACTAATAATTACTTTTACCGCTTGTAAAAGTCAAACCAAAGAAGCTATGACAAAACATAAATATACCAACGATTTAATTAAAGAAACAAGTCCGTATTTACTACAACACGCTCATAATCCGGTTAATTGGCATCCATGGAATGAAAAAACCCTCGCATTAGCGAAAAAAGAAAATAAATTACTGCTTATTTCCATTGGATATGCTGCTTGCCATTGGTGCCACGTAATGGAACACGAAACTTTTGAAGATGAAGAAGCAGCCAAAATAATGAACGAAAATTACATTTGTATTAAAGTCGATAGAGAAGAAAGGCCTGACGTAGATCAGGTTTACATGAATGCCGTGCAGTTAATGACCGGTCGTGGTGGTTGGCCTTTAAATTGCGTTGCTCTTCCGGATGGAAGACCTGTTTGGGGAGGAACATACTTCCCAAAAAATAATTTTTTAAATGCCTTACAGCAAATTGCAAAAGCGTATAAAGAGGAACCTGAAAAATTAGAAAAAATTGCTACTAGTTTATATAATGGTGTAAAACAATCTGGTTTGGTACATCTAAATACCGATAAACCAAATTTTACAAAACAAGATTTAGACCAAATAATAACCAATTGGAAAGAACATATGGATTTTGAAAATGGTGGTAGAAAAGGTGCTCCAAAATTTCCGATGCCAAATAATTATAAATTCTTATTGCGTTATGCTACACAAGTCAACAACCAAGAAGTATTAAATTACACTAATCTAACATTAACTAAAATGGCTCTCGGCGGAATCAACGATCAAGTCGGAGGCGGTTTTGCAAGATATTCAACTGATGCCAAATGGCATATTCCGCATTTTGAAAAAATGTTGTACGATAACGGCCAATTGTTAAGTCTTTATGCAAATGCGTTTAAAGCAACAAAAAACAATTTATATAAAGAAACTGCATACGACATTACCACATTTTTAGAAAGAGAGTTAATGCATCCTAAAGGCTATTTTTATTCTTCATTAGATGCCGACAGTCTAAATGAAAAAGGCGAATTGGAAGAAGGAGCTTATTATGTTTGGACAAAAAAGGAATTACAAGATTTAATTAAAACGGATTTCACTTTATTAGCAAAATACTACAATATTAATGCATTAGGATTATGGGAAAACGGAAAATATCATCTAATGCGTACCGAAACTGATGAAGAATTTGCTAAAATAAATAAAATCGATGTATCGGAGTTAAAATCCCACGTAAAAAAATGGCGAAAAACACTACTTACTGCTCGCGAAAAAAGACCAAAACCACGATTAGACGATAAAACTTTAACCTCTTGGAATGCACTAACTTTAAAAGGATATGTTGATGCTTACAAAGCTTTTGGTGATCAACACTTTTTGGATATTGCGTTGAAAAATGCCCATTTTATCGAAAAAATTCAATTGCAATCAGATGGCAGTTTACATCGTAATTTTAAAAACGGAAAAAGTAATATTACAGCATATTTAGAAGATTATGCAACGGTAATCGATGCCTTTATTTCTCTTCACGAAGTTACCTTAGATGAAAAATGGTTACAACTTGCCAAACAATTAACCAATTATACTTTTGATCATTTTTATGATGACAAAAGTAATATGTTCTTTTTTACATCAGATTTAGAAAATGATTTAATCACCAGAAAAATGGATATCGATGATAATGTAATTCCATCTTCCAACTCAATTATGGCAAACAACCTGTTTAAATTGGCTCATTATTTTGAAAATAAAACCTATTCTAAAACAGCCGAAACCATGTTAAATAATGTAAAAAATAATGCTTTATCTTATGGTGCAGGAGCTTCCAATTGGCTTTTACTCTACTCCAATTATATAGGCGAATTTTACGAAGTTGCAACAGTTGGAAAACATGCTGTAAAAAAATCAAACAACTTACAACAACACTACATTCCAAATGTTCTTTTTACAGGTAGTACAAAAGAAAGTAATCTACCTTTATTGGTGAATCGTTTTACGCCGGATAATACTATAATTTATATTTGTCAAGAAGGTGCCTGCCAATTACCGAAAGAAAACATAGAAGAAGCCATTAAACTGATAAAAATAAATTTTTAGCCTTTTGCACATTCAAGGTTTAATAGTACATTTGCAAAAAAAATAAAATGCAAGATTTAAAAGGATTAAAAGAGTTATATTTTGATAAATTTATTGAATGGTTAATTGACTTTGCTCCAAAATTATTATTGGCATTAGCAATTTTAATTATCGGATTTTGGTTGGTAAAAATAATTACCAACACTACAAGAAAAATCATGAAACGCTATAAGGTAGAACCTACCTTAGCAACATTTTCAATTAATTTACTCCATGTTTTTTTAAAATTTATTGTGGTTTTAGCTACGATAATGAAATTAGGTATCGTAAAAGAATCGATGATTGTTTCGGCAGTTGCAGCAATGGCTTTTGCTATTGGCATGGCATTACAAGGCTCACTTGGTAATTTTGCCGGAGGCATTATAATAATGGCTTTTAAACCTTATAAAGTTGGTGATTTAATCGAATCACAAGGTATATTTGGTGAGGTACAAGAAATTCAGATTTTTAACACCGTTTTATTAACGCCAAGCGGAAAAACAGCCTATATTCCTAATGGAGCCCTATCTAACGGAAACATCATTAATTTTACTACAAGAGGTAAATTTAGAGTAGAATTGAGTATTGGTATTTCATATAATGCAAACATCCAAAAAGTAAAAGAAATTATTTTAGAGGTAATGAAAAAGAATCCTAATATCTTAGATAATCCAGCTCCGGCTGTTAGCGTTAAAGAGTTAGCGGATTCTTCGGTTAATTTATCCATTAGACCTTGGACAACACCAAAAAAATATTGGGATGTCTATTTTGACACCTTAGAAGAGTGTAAAATCGCTTTGGATAAAGCAGGAATCGAAATTCCGTTTCCGCAAAGAGATGTGCATTTATACGAACATAAATTAAAATAGTTATAAAAAGCATCTGTTAAAGATGCTTTTTGTAATTTTATACAATGCAAAACAAAATTAATATCCAATATTTTAAAACGCCTTTCGGCGAATTGATACTTGGTGAATATCAAAATAAACTTTGTTTGGCAGATTGGCGTTACCGGAAAATGCGTGATACAATAGACAAACGTATTCAAAATAAGTTAAATAGTGTTTACACGGTAAATAATTCCGATGTAATCGAAAAAACCAAAGAACAATTAACAGTCTATTTTAGCGGAAATCTTAAAGTATTTAGCATTCCTTTGCTCCTTGTTGGAACTGACTTTCAAATAAAAATATGGCATGAATTACAAAAAATTTCGTTTGGAAAAACAAAAACTTACCTACAATTAGCCAAAGACATTAACCAAGAAAAAGCTGTACGAGCAGTTGCCAACGCGAATGGTGCAAATGCCATTTCAATACTTATTCCATGCCACAGAATAATTGGTGCCAACGGATAATTAACTGGTTATGCCGGAGGTTTACACAGCAAAAAAAGATTATTGGAACACGAAGGTATCTTAATAAACAACCAACTAAAATTATTTTAAAATTACTACGTTATTTTTAAACAAATTATACGACAAAGCCTAAAAAAGTGAGCAAAAACAGCAATAAATACCATCTAAAACATGATAAAATCAAACGTTGGCAATTTTCACGTAGAAACTTCATAAAAGGGAGTTTGGCTCTATCAATTTTATCACAATTACCGCTTTTAGAAAGTTGCACAGATGATTATGTTAAAAATCCGATATTAAATAAAGAGCAATTTAAAATTATTATAATTGTACAAAATATTTTGTTTCCAAAAGGAGGTTATGGGCCAAGTGCAATGGATTTTAATGCCCATTTATACCTAATTTGGGTTTTGCAAGATCCGTTAATTTTACAAGAAGATAAAAATTATATTTTAGATGGTATCCGTTGGATTAAAGAAACCGCACAAGAAGAATATCAAGAGACTTTTTTAAACCTAAAACCGGAAAAACAAAAAGAACTTATCCAATTTATTGCAAGCAAAAGCTGGGGAGAAAGTTGGCTTTCAAATATGCTTACACTTATTATTGAAGCAATGGTTTCAGATCCAATTTACGGCTTTAATAAAAATGCTGTTGGCGTAAAGTGGTTAGAACATCAATACGGCATTCCACGTCCGACAAAACAAACAAAATATCCAACAATATTTAAAACTATTGCCAAAAATGACTAAACAATATGACATTTGTGTTGTAGGAAGCGGTGCCGGTGCAGGACCAATAATCTACACATTAAGCAAAGCAGGTTTTAAAGTTCTGGTATTGGAAAAAGGACCTTGGTTTAAAACCAAAGATTTTACCAAAGATGAAATAACCGCAGTTAGACGAAGCGTTTATACACCAAGCCTAAAAGACGAACCGCAAGTTTTAGAAACACAAAATGAAAAAGGTAATTGGATTGCCAAATCCAACGCCGAAACCGGAAATGACTTTTGGAACGGAAACTGCGTTGGCGGTTCTTCCAATTTTATGAGTGGTTATTTTAACCGCTTAAAACCAAATGATTTTAAATTAAAATCCGTTTATGGAGAAATAAAAGGTGCGAATATCGAAGATTGGCCTATTTCATATAATGATTTAGAACCATATTACACTAAAGTGGAAAAAATTGTTGGCGTTTCCGGAAAAGTTATAAACCATCAATTTCAAGAACCGAGATCAACCAAGGATTTTCCGTTTCCGCCGTTACAAGAAAACATTGTATCACAATGGATTGATGATGCCTGTGCTAAATTAAGTATTGAAAGCGTCCCTTTGCCACGGGCCATTTTATCGCGTTCAAAGGCAGATAGAAATGCTTGCTACTATTCTAATTTTTGTGGTAGTTACGGGTGCGGTTCTAATGCAAAAGGAAGTTCGAGAGCTTCACTAATTAATGAAGCTTTAAAAACAGGAAACTGCAAAATCATACCAAATGCCAAAGTTTTTTATCTTAAAACCGATGGTAATCATAAAATAACTGAGGCTCATTATCACGATAAAAATAACCAAACCAAAATTGTAAAAGCTGCTATTTTTGTGGTTGCAGCTCAAGCAATAGAAACATCTCGTTTGCTATTAATGAGTAAAAACCAAGAATTTCCTAATGGATTGGCGAACAATTCCGGTAACGTAGGTAAAAATTTAATCTTTTCGGCAGGAGGCTCCGGTTACGGTCATTTTTACTATGACAATCTCAACAACGAACAAATTGAAGCTCTAAAAAAACCAGGTGTTTTTGTTAACCGAACCATTCATCAATGGTATGAAATTAATGACTTAGAAGATAAAAAACTAAAAGGTGGAACCATCGATTTTTTATTTGAACACGCCAATGCTACAAAAAAAGCCATTGGTCAAAAATGGGATTTTGAAGGTAATTTACTTTATGGAAAAGACTTTAAGCAACAATTAAAGTTCTATTTTACCAGACAAAGAAGATTAAATTTTGAAGTATTTGCTGATTGGTTACCTACCGATAATTGCTTTGTAACCTTAGACCCAAAAGTAAAAGATAAATGGCAAGATCCTGTGGCACGCATTAGACTTGGTTACCATAAACACGATTTAAAAATAGGCACATATCTCGCTAAAAAAGCTGAAGAAATTTTAAAACAAATGGGAGCAAAAGATACTAATTTCGGTGTTTCGGGAAGTGCTCCTTCTAATTTAGTTGCCGGTGGTTGTCGCTTTGGTAACAACCAAAAAATAAATGTGTTAGATAAAAACTGTAAAGCCCACGAAGTAAAAAATCTATACATAAGTGATGCTTCTTTTATGCCAACCGGAGGAAGCGTAACATATACTTGGACAATCTATGCAAATGCATTTAGAGTTGCAGACAAAATTTTAGAAAAAATTAAACCTTAAATCTGCAAAGTATTTCTACTGCAAAGCCAAACTACACGTCATTATTGGGAATGCTCGTTTTTCAATACGCACCATAACTAATGCTATGTTTGCGTGAATTATACTTAACCACTATCAAGCTATTTAATTATAAAATGTTTCTTTTTCCCTTCTTCTACTTCAAAAAATATTTCCATAGCTAAGGCTATGCAAAAATTTTTGTTCATTGAATAAGAAAAAAATAATTCATTTTCTATTTTAATACTTTTAAAACTGGTTAAGTATCAAAACTGTGCTACTCCAATACTAACACGCATTTTGACTTTTCGCTACGAAAATCTTTGTGGAATTAAGGTTAAAAAATAATATTATGTAGTCGTTCCTTATGAAGTCAAAATTTAAAAACATAATTTTGCTTAAAAAAAAGGAATTTTAAATACGTAAATATTTTTTTAAGTTCCAATTTTAATTTATTCATCATTTTCTTTAAATTCCAACCG
>Ga0256840_1001308_pt1 | contig 23748 bp, 19 predicted proteins | sample 355202metaG_FD_185969 | JGI IMG/M metagenome (GOLD analysis project Ga0256840, IMG submission 185969) | Hydrothermal vent microbial communities from Mid Atlantic Ridge, Atlantic Ocean - 355-202 | ecosystem: Environmental > Aquatic > Marine > Hydrothermal vents | place: Atlantic Ocean: Mid...
TCCTTAACAATACCAGGATATGCTTTTAAAGCGATGGCAATTGCATCTTCCTCAGTTACGCGCATTTTACTTTTAAAGGCTAAACTGTTGGCTGAGCTGACTTCTGATTCGGTTTCAAATACTTTTCCGCTTTCAACATCACACATAAATTCCCACTCAAAGCCGTTGGCATCTTTAAGCTCAATTTCATAGACGGCCTTACCAGAAACATTGAGTTTTTCTAAAGTGACTAAGTCGCCTGTTTTTTGTTTTTGAATGGCTGCAATACATTTTTCTATGCCTTGGTCAGCTGCCTGTACATTAAGTACAGAACTAACCGCTAAGATAATTGCGCCAGAAAGTATATTTTTTTTCATGTTTTAATCCTCAAATAATAAGTAAAAATATCCAGAAAAAAGGAATTATTCCTTTTTTTCGGGAATTGTATGCTTTTTTAGAAAATTAAGCTATGGGTTTTTGCATATTGCACTATTTGCTGCTGATTTTTTAACCTCAGTTTTTGTCTTAATTGGGTTTGGCAATTGAAAGCCGTTTTTACAGAAATTGTCAGTAATTTGGCTATCGACTGAATAGAAAAACCTTCAGCAAGCAGACAAAACACATCAAACTCTCTGCTACTCAAATCATTAAAAGGCTGTAATATTTTTTTAATTTGGCGAAACGCTAGAATTTGTTTTAATTCATCATCAATATAGAGTTTTTTATCAGCAAGGGACTGGGTGGAATACCGCAGCTTTGTGCTATTAAATGGACGAATTAACACACCTGATGCTCCCAGCTGCAAATATTGCAAGGTTTTCTGAATATTTTTATTCATATTTATCACTAGCCATTGTGATGGGCATAAATTAATTTGCTGGGTTATGCTCTTTTCACCTAAGGCCGCATCAAAAAAAACATTCCCTAGCGCTATATTTTCATCTAACGCACTCTGCACAGACCTAGATTTAAGAATAGTAAGGCCTTTTGTATTATCTAGGCTCGGGGGGATTATATTTTCTGCTGATGAGGAGATGATTGAAATATGCATGAGCCATGTTTAGTCAATTTGGTGTTGCATTGTTTTGCAGCCCCATAAAGTATGAATCCACGGAGCATATCTTAAGAGTATACTTTGTAAATCTATTAGAAGAGTATAGAATGATTTTGATTTAATTTTAAATGTTATACATTATTTATGATTGCACTGGGCAAGTTTAATAAGCTAAAAATAGCTAAAGCAGAAGGCAGAGATGTCACTTTCGATGGTGGGGAGCTGGGTGAGATTAGTCTGTTGCCGACAGATGCCCCTAAAGGCTGTAAAGCTGGAGATGAGTTTAATGTATTTGTCTATTTTGCAGGGAAAGGAAAATTGCAGGGGACAACGAGAATGCCTTTTGCACAGGTTGATGATATTGCCTATTTAAAATGCGTATCAGAAAGTCATGCAGGTGCTTTTTTAGATTGGGGGCTAGCCAAGGATTTGCTGCTGCCCTTTAGCGAGCAGGCATCAAAAGTTGTTGAGGGCCGATACTATTTAGTCAAGATTTTTTTGGATGAAGACAACCTGATAGCCTCTTCTATGCTTTTGGAAGATTTTATCGAAGATGAGTCTTTCTATTTAAAGGCAGGTCAGCAAGTTGACCTAGTAATCGCACATGAAACTGATTTAGGCATGAAGGCCGTTGTTAACAATGAATATTGGGGTGTTTTATATAAAAACGAAATATTTCAAAAACTGAGAATTGGCCAAAAAACCAAAGGCTACATCAAAAAAATCAGGGAGGACAATAAGATTGATTTGGTATTGCAGATGGAAAAATATGTCGATAAAGTGGATGCAGTAACTGAGAAAATTTTGGCTAAATTAAAATCTCAGGGCGGTGTTATTTTAATTAATGACAAAAGCCCGCCTGATATTATTTATAAAGTATTTGGCGTAAGCAAAAAAGTGTTTAAACAATCCATCGGAGGTCTGTATAAAAAGCGTATTATTACAATTGATAAAGAAGGAATCAGTTTAATTGAAAAGAGTGAGTAGAGCGTGACTTCTTAGCCTATTTTAATGATATGGAGCATATGCATAATGGATAACATTAAATTATTCTACGTAGAAAATATAATTTCCAGAATAGAGGGTAGCGCTCAACAGCTATTGACTTTTTTTATGTCAGTGGAGAACATTGGCTATGACAAATCAATTGATGTGGTCTGGGCCGGTGAAGATGGTGTATGGCATACTTCATCAGCCAGCTATCATAGTATGCAGGGTAGTGACAAGGAATACTGGCAGGCTCATATTGCCCTGTCAGCGACAGAAGATTATGCACTTGCCGGCAATATTCAGTTTGGTATCCGCTATCGTATTTCTGGACAGGAATATTGGGATAATAATCAGGGACAAAATTATGTTAGCGAGGCTGATTCTGGAATAAAGTTGACTCAGCATCAATTGGTGCAAAACATTCGTTTTACGAACCAATTACAAGATCAGCAAAAACATATTCCTATTAAAATTGCCGTTGACCAATCCTTTAATGCTGAAAAGGTAACGATTCATTGGACAACTGACAATTGGGCAAGCACAGAAAAAACGCCGTGTCAGTTACAGCTAAATTATTGGGACCGCCAGTTTAAAAGCAATGCCAGAAACCCAAATCAATATGGCATTCAGCTATGGAATGGGGAAATTAATCCAGATGATGCGTTTAGAGTGCAATATGCTATTAGCTGTGAACGTAACGGTAAGACTCTGTGGGAAAACAACAGTGGCAATAATTATTCTTTCCAAAGGGATCAGTTAAAAGTTTTAATTCTCAATCTGCATTGTTATCAGGAAGATAATCAGGATGAAAAATTTACTAAAATTGCCAAGGCTATCAATGAACTGGAAGTTGACATTGTCTGTCTGCAAGAAGTTGCTGAAAATTGGCAAAATGGGCAGGGAGACTGGGAGTCTAATTCAGCTAAAATCATTAATGACCGCTTAAAAAAGCCTTTCCATCTGCACACAGACTGGTCGCATTTAGGCTTTGATAAGTACCGGGAAGGCGTGGCTATATTAAGCAGATACCCTTTATCAGACCATCAATCCATGTATGTTTCAGATAGCCATGACATTTATAGCATTCATTCCAGAAAAGTTGTGATGGCCCGTGTTCATGTACCTTATATTGGAGCAGTTAATGTATTTTCAGTCCATTTAAGCTGGATGGAAGATGGCTTTCAGAAGCAGTTCCAAAGGCTGCATGAATGGGCAGAACGTAACCAGACAGATGATATTAAAGCGACCCTGCTATGCGGTGATTTTAATATTACTGCAGGCACTAGCGGCTATGAATATGTCGTTAATTCTAATCAATATGATGATCAGTTCCTGGCTGCTAATGAACACGATACTTTCGACAGGGTATTTAGAGTAAATGATGCTCATTGGCAAGACCTGCTGGCAGAGGATTATCGTATAGATTATATTTTTATGAATAAAAAAAGTCAGCTTCAAGTAACGTCTGCAAAAGTTTTATTTACTGACCAGGATTATGGCCGAGTGTCAGATCACTGCGGTTACTTTATGACATTCGAACCAAAAATAACAAAAAAATAAGGGGGCTGCTATGGAGATTGCAGAACATTATGCCATGCCAATTCGTGGCGAATTAGGCGGCTCATTTGCGCGGGTCAATGATTTTGGCCATGAGTTTTATGTACGCTGGGGCAAAATGGATTTTGATATGTACCACGGCGTTCAAGTTAATCTAAAAGTTATCTTAAAGGTCTACAGCAATAACGGTATCTGTGAGACATATATTGTAGATACTGAGCCTTACGATATTGAATGGAATCGGCATAAGCGAAGCACACGGGACTTTTACATCCATCCTTATTCCAGCACCTATGGGCAAGTCAATTGCGTTAAATTTTCTTTCATAGTACATAAAGATGGCCATTCCATTGCTTCTGAAAAAGAATACATTTATATGGATTGGCCGCAGTTGCAGGGTAATGCGGATGACCCGCAATATCGGGAAATTACAGGGGAGCATTCAACTGATAACCATTACCGCACTTATGAATTAAATGCCAATGAATTACAGAATGATGTTGACTGGATGAATCACCATTTTGAATCATTGGAATTAGTACCCAAATTTACCAAAGGGCAGCTAAACCACCCCTATCACCCAAAAAGCTATATCCATCATCTAATTGATAAAGTAATGCAGTGCAAACGTCATGACCATGACCGTTTATGCACCATTAAAGTCAGTGTTGACTGCATAGACGATGCTGATTTTGTAACTCATTTAATTCATGCCAGCGAACAGGGCGTTTGGGTACAATGCATTGTTGACTGGCGAAAAATGACCTTAACCAACAGCCAGAGTTACGCCCGATTAAAACGGGCAGGTATTGAATTGATAGGTGTAGTTTGCAGTCCTGATCATCATCTGATTGAAGTTGAGCCTGACATGCACACCAAATTCATTATTTTTAATGACGAAGACTGCATTATGGGCTCCTTCAATATCACCTTTGATCGCTGGTGGGCAAACTGGGAATCGGGCATGACTTTTCATTCCAAAGGCATGTGCCGGCTATTGGACAATGTTTTTCAAAGTCAGCGGGGTGGCGCTATTCAGCAGTACGGCATTGACCCGCACAGCCATTTTAATATGCTTTACACTTTTGGTCGGCATACTATGCAAAATGGTGAAAACTATCTTCCTCACCATGCCATTTTGAGTGAAATAAATCGAGCCAGGCATTCAATTAAAGTGACTTTGTTTTTGATTGGTGAACTGCTGGGTGATCACCATGACAGTGTTATTAATGCATTAATTGATGCCAAAAATAGAGGGGTGTATGTACATATCCTGTTAAATGGCCATATTGCCAGGCAGGGTAAAGTGGGGGTAGTGCGCTCTATGGATGAAGAGTTAAGCCAACCCTTACTGCCAGCAGTGGATCAACTGAGGTTTGCCGGTGTTACCGTAGGCCTTGTCTATGGACAGGATGATCATGATGTACCTTATTCCCCTATCCATTCAAAATATTGTATTATCGATGATTATATTGTCATTGACGGCAGTTTTAACTGGTATAACACCTCGGTATTTTCACATGATTTAATAGTAATTGCAGCTAATCATGACGTGGCGAAACCCTATCTACATGAATTTGATGAAATACAATGTGCATTTAGAGTATATTATTGAAACGTTTACAGTGCAGATAAAAATTGTGTTATCTTCCGGGGAAATCAATTATCACTGATTTCCCCCAGAAACAGACGAGCATCCCAAAGAGACCAACTCGACCAAGGAATTTAAAAGTTAGAATATGAAAGCAGTATACCCAAATATCAGATGATAACGGACAGTAAAGCAGCTAAAAAAATAATCTGACAAGACAAGGATATTAAGACTGTTACCGACTCAGTGGGAAGAATTAATGGCGGAGAGCAAGGGATTCGAACCCTTGATACGTTGCCGTATACACACTTTCCAGGCGTGCGCCTTCGACCGCTCGGCCAGCTCTCCTATATATTGACTACCCAACGAACGTTGAACAGCCGATAATAATAATGCAGTTTTAGTTTTTTCGCAATATATTTAATTAATTAATTAATTAATTAATGCTTCCAGTTCACCCCAACGTTTATATGCCTGCTCTAAATTTGCTTCTATTTCTTTCAGCTTATCTAAACTCTTCTGAGTTTCCCCCTGTGCTTGCTTATAAAAATCAGCTTCACCTATTTTCTCAGTTATTTCTGCCTGCTCTGATTCAAGTAGATCTATTTTATTAGGCAACTGTTCTAGTTCTTTTTGTTGTTTAAAACTGAGCGTTTTCTTAGCTTTAGACATTGGCTTTTCTTTTTTCTCGGTTTCAGCCGATTTAACGGATGATTCCTGCTTCTTTTTTCGCTGCTCAGTTAATGCAAACCACTCTGCATAGCCGCCAAGATATTCATTGACTACTCCATTACCTTCAAATACAAAAACACTGGTTACCACATTGTCTAAAAAGGCCCTGTCATGGCTCACCAGTAATAAGGTACCTTCATAATCCACCAGTTTTTCTTCTAACATTTCTAAGGTTTCTAAATCCAGATCATTGGTGGGCTCATCCATAATGATCAAGTTTGCAGATTTGGTAAATAAACGGGCTAACAGCAGACGATTTTTTTCGCCGCCTGATAAGCTTTTTACTGGTGACCTTGCCCTTGCAGGCGCAAATAAAAAATCTGCCAGATAGGACATAACATGTCTCTGCACACCAGCAATTTCAATAAAGTCATTTCCATCTGCAACAGTATCAGCAACTGTCACTTCTGGATCCAATTGATCTCTTAACTGATCAAAATAAGCTAACTTTATTTTGGTACCCTGCTCTACTTCACCTAATGTTGGTTCAATCTGCTTTAAAATTAATTTCAATAAGGTTGACTTGCCTGCTCCATTTGGTCCGAGCAATCCAATTTTGTCGCCCCGCTGAATTGATGCGGAAAACCCTTTAATGATAGGTTTATTTTCATAGCCAAAACTAACATCAGTCAACTCAATTACTTTTTTACCTGAGACTTCGCCTTTATTCAGGTTTAATTTTGTAGTGCCCTGAACATTGCGCCTTTCTGATCGCTCAGTCCGTAACCTTTTTAAAGCACGTACTCGGCCTTCATTACGTGTTCTACGCGCTTTTATACCTTGCCTGACCCAAACTTCTTCTTTAGCCAGCTTTTTATCAAATTCGGCATTTTGATTGGCTTCATCTTCCAGTGCCGCCGCTTTTCTGCGTAAATAGTCCTGATAATTCCCGGGCCACGAAACTAAATTGCCTCGATCTAAATCAACAATGCGGGTTGCCAAATTCTGCAAAAAGGCCCTGTCATGGGTAACAAACAATACCGCACCTTGAAAGGCTAATACCTGTTCTTCTAGCCAGGCTATGCTTTCAAAGTCCAAATGGTTTGTTGGCTCGTCTAATAACAGCACCTCTGGCTCAATGACTAAAGCCTGTGCCAAGGCAACACGCCTTTTCCAGCCACCCGATAAACTGCTAATTTTTAAATCAGCTGGCAAGTTTAATTTTGACAAGGTTGACTCAACCCTTTGCTGAAAATGCCAGCCATTATGCGCTTCTAATTTATGCTGTAAATCGCCTAATTTCTTTAACGATTCTTCACCGCCGTCCATGGTTTCCAATAAATGATGGTATTGGGAAATCCAGTTGCCTAAATCACCCAAACCACTGGCAACTGCATCATAAATGGTTTCATTGTCATCCAAATCCGGCGACTGTTCCAGCCAGGCTAGCTTTAGCTCAGGCTCTCGCCAAACCTCGCCATTATCTGCATGCACACTGCCTGCAATAATTTTCATTAGCGTTGATTTTCCTTCGCCATTTCGCCCTAACAGGCCAACTCTCTCACCTGGGTCTAACTGAAACTCTGAATTTTTAAGCAGGGCATGTGTTCCATAAGCAATGGAAACGTTTTTAAGTCGTATTAATGGCATTTGTTTTGCTAATATCTTTGTTGTAAGTTCAGCTCCCTTAATCCTAATAAATAGGTAGAGCATAGATTTATAGAGCAAGCCAGATTCAACAGGAACAGCTAAACTGCTGAGGCTAGCCTATAAGTTTTTCATTTATCCTAGAAAAATCAGAGACTCAAGGTTTCTGGCACACTCTATTGATTCCTCCTTCACCTAATTTTTTAGCTTTATCTTTCTAACACGCCTGAGACATTAAAATATTGAGCCTTCAGCTTTCAGGTAAATAGTGGAGAAAGTTAGGTTAAACTATTTCTTAAGCTCAACCCAACTTACAGTTCCATTAAACTTTTGGCCTCATCTGAGGAAATAGCAGAACATCTTTAATCGAGGGTGAATCGGTAAACAGCATAACCAGCCTATCTATGCCTATTCCTTCCCCAGCAGTTGGCGGCATGCCATGCTCTAAGGCAACAATATAATCCACATCAAAATGCATGGCCTCATCGTCCCCTGCTTCTTTTTCTTCTACTTGTTTCTGGAAGCGTTCTGCCTGATCTTCCGCATCATTCAGTTCGGTAAAGCCATTGGCTATTTCACGTCCGCCCACAAAAAACTCAAAACGATCAGTAACATGAGGGTCATCATCATTTCGTCTTGCTAAAGGTGAAACTTCTACAGGATATGCAGTGATAAAAGTAGGATTCATTAAACGGCTTTCTACAGTTTTTTCAAAAATTTCGATTTGAATTTTGCCTAATCCATAGCTGTCTTTAAAAGGAATGTACAATGCTTCAGCTACTTTAACCGCTTCTTCACGGGTATTAATATTAGCTAAAGTCAAATCAGGGTTAAAGTGTAAAATGGATTCAACCACTGTCATCCTGTCAAATGGCTTGCCAAAATCATATTCATCATCTTGGTATTTGACTATTGAACTGCCTGTCACTTCTTCTGCAATGCCTTTTAACATAGCTTCCGTCAAGTCCATTAAATCGCCATATTCTGCATAAGCCTGGTAAAACTCCAGCATCGTGAATTCTGGATTATGACGGGTTGATAAGCCTTCGTTACGGAAATTACGGTTTATTTCAAAGACTCTTTCAAATCCGCCTACAACCAGGCGTTTTAAATAGAGCTCAGGAGCTATTCGTAAATACAACCCCATATCCAAAGCATTGTGATGCGTTTCAAAAGGGCGTGCGGTTGCGCCGCCAGGTATGGCCTGCATCATTGGAGTTTCAACTTCTAAAAAGTCTTTATCTGCTAAAAACTTACGAATATAGGCAACAATTTGCGAACGAACTAGAAAAGTCTTGCGTGAAGTATCGTTCATTATTAAATCCAGATAGCGCTGTCTGTATTTAATTTCTTGATCAGCTATACCGTGGAATTTTTCTGGAAGCGGGCGTAAAGCTTTGGTTAGTAGTCGAATATCATCTACTCTGACACTTAATTCACCAACTTTTGTTTTGAACAGTTCGCCTTCGACACCGACAATATCACCAATATCCCATTTCTTGAATTGTTCGTTGTAGAAGCCTTCTGGCAAGGTGTCCCGTGTAACATAAAGCTGCATTTTTCCGGACATATCCTGGATATGGCAGAAACTGGCTTTACCCATAATTCTACGGGTCATGATGCGACCAGCAAGTTTAACCCGAATAGGCTGCAGCTCTAACTCTTCTTTAGTTTTCTCATCGTATTTTGCTAACAATTCGCCACTAATAACATTTCGGCGAAAATCAGTGGGAAAAGCAATTCCATTTTCACGCAGTGCTGATAGTTTAGTACGACGCTGGGTAATTTGCTGTTGTTCGTCTTGTTGGTTTTCTGACATTTTTGTAGCTTACTTAATATTAATAATGGTTTCGTTTCTGCAAAGCATTATGGCGATTAGTTAAGAATATAAAAAATGCGGACTGGGACGGAACGAAAGAGCAACCCCAGCCTACATTTAAATATTATGTTTTAATTTAATAGCTTTGATGCAGAGCATGGACATAATAAATTGTTTTGATTGGTATGCTATATGCCGGATTGCGCTAGCGCTTATCCAGCGTACATTATTTTACAAACCGCTCTTTAAACTGGCTTCCATAAACTGATCTAAATCTCCGTCTAAAACAGCCTGGGTATTGCCTGTTTCAATATTAGTTCTTAAATCCTTAATTCTTGACTGATCTAATACATAAGAGCGGATTTGACTGCCCCAGCCTATATCGGATTTACTGTCTTCTACTGCCTGTAACGATTCCGATCTTTTAGACATTTCCAGTTCATACAGCTTGGCTTTTAGCTGTTTCATTGCCGTATCTCTATTTTTATGCTGCGAACGGTCATTCTGACATTGCACAACAATTCCGCTCGGATTATGCGTTATTCTAATAGCAGATTCAGTTTTATTTACATGCTGTCCGCCTGCCCCACTGGCTCGGTAGGTATCCACTCTTAAATCGGCAGGGTTTATATCTATTTCAATATCATCATCAATCTCAGGTGTAACAAAAACGGAGGCAAATGAGGTGTGTCTTCTGCTGCCTGAGTCAAAAGGTGATTTCCTAACTAGGCGGTGTACGCCAATTTCGGTTCTTAACCATCCGAAGGCATAGTTTCCTTCAAATTTAATCGTTGCACTTTTAATCCCAGCGACCTCGCCTTGCGATTCTTCTAGCAATTCGACTTTAAACCCTTTTGCTTCCCCCCAACGCAAATACATTCGTTCAATCATTGATGCCCAGTCCTGAGCTTCTGTACCTCCAGATCCTGACTGAATATCTAAGTAGGCATTGTTAGCATCCATTTCACCTGAAAACATCCGTCTAAATTCTAATTCAGCAACTTTTTTTTCAAACCCAGCTAAGTCTTCAATAACCGTATCGATTGTTTCTTCATCACTGTCTTCAACCGCCATTTCCAGCAATTCTTCGGCATCTGTCAACCCCTGTTCTAAATCAATAATAGTATTAACAATGGTTTCTAGCTGACCACGTTCTTTTCCTAAAGCCTGAGCACGCACTTGATCAGCCCATACTTCAGGATCTTCCAGCTCTCTTAAAACTTCAGTTAAACGCTCGTTTTTAATCTCAAATTCAAGATAATCTTTAAGCGCACGGCCTCTTTTACCTAGGTCAAGAATGGTGTTTTTTATTGGGTTAATTTCTTGCATGGTTGGTTTTATCGCCCGAATAAATAGTAACCACTGATTATAACAGAGCGGATATCAATTTTTCTTAAATATGGACAGCCCAATATAGAGTATACCTGCTAAAACAAATGGAACGCTCAACATTTGCCCTGTAGTCATCCAAAAACCAGTATCGTAAGAAGCTTGTTTAGTTTTAACAAACTCAATAAAAAACCGTGCTGTAAAAACGCTAACTAAAAAGGTTGAAAAAATTATGCCTGGTTTTTTAACTGTATCAATGCTTTTATATATCTTTAACAGCAACAAAAAAATAATGACGTAGGATATTGCTTCATACAGCTGAACGGGATGCCTCGGCAGTATATCTATTCGCTTAAAAATAACAGCCCAAGGTACCGTAGTAGGTACTCCGACAATTTCCGAATTAAAAAAATTGCCGATGCGTATAAGGCAGGCCCCTAATGCCGATACGATTGACACTCTGTCGATAAACCAGACGTACGATTCTTTAGCCCGTCGCTGAAAAAAATATAGAGCAATCAATATCCCTAAAATTGCACCATGACTTGCCAATCCGCCTTCCCATATCGCTAATATTTTAAGGGGGTGACTAAAATAATACTCGGGACTATAGAATAGGCAATGACCTAATCTTGCGCCAACAACAGTACCCACGGCAGCATAAGTTAGCAAGTCATCGATATCCTCATTATTCTTGCCTTCCCTTTTATAAATCCAGCTCATCAGCAAATAACTGGAGATAAAAGCCGAAGCAAACATCAGACCATACCAGCGAATTTTAGCGAATCCTACTGATATGGCGATAGGATCAGCATTCCAAACAAAGTAGTCCATATTAATCCCAGCGACTGTCTCTTATTTGCACCCTTCCATCATCTATCCGAATAGGAAAGGTATCAACATTTTCATAGGCTGGGGCACATTTTACTTCGCCTGTTTTCACACAAAACCGTGCCCCATGCCGTGGACAAATAATTTCATCGCCATCGAGTTCGCCACTGGCTATTTCTGCACCGTCATGCGTACAAACATCTTCAATGGCGTAGAATTGACCCTCTAATTTAAAAATAGCGACTTCAGTTCCGTCAACATCAGCAATTATATTTTCACCATCTGCCAATGCGCTTTCAGCACAAACATCAATCCAGTCTGTCATTTTTATCCTATTAAATAAACATCATACCGCAGCAATTTCCCTGTAAAACTTTCACTGGGCTTTCCTGCTATCGGCTCAGCATGATTGGGGGTTTTTACTACGACTCTTTTTCTCGCCATCTGTAATGCCACTTCAAATAGCTGTTCTTTATCCTCATCATCACCTAACAATTCGCGCAGTATGGTCATAGATTTTTTTGCTAAAGCCGATTTTTTACGCTTAGGAGGAAACATTGGATCAATAAAAATGCATTCAGGTTTTATTTCCAGATCTGGCAAAATTTCGATGGCATTGCCAAAAATCAGTTCAGGCACTTGAGCATTTAGGTTGTTTACCCACTCAGCTTGAGATAGTCGACTAAAACCATCAGCCAACAGCTCAACCATAACGGGTGAACGTTCAATGCATCGAAGATCATATCCCATCCGAAATATATGCAGGCTATCTTGTCCCCAGCCGGTGGTTGCATCAACAACGGTTTTAGTTTTTCTGCCTAGGGCTTGGGCCAGAGCTCCTTTTTTTGGGGCTGGCCAGGATCGCTGTTCCCCAGGACGAGGTTCTATATCAACCGACAGACCTCCTTTTTTTAACAGTTCTTTATCTAAGAGCTTTAGCCGGCCATCGCGCCAAGTTAAGAAAAAATCTTCTGCTGTATCCTTACTGATAGACTGATAAGCTGTTATACCTAACTTCTCTGCCAATAGAGCTGATGCCACTTCTTTATCCCGCTCTTGGTAAAAAACAGCAAGCTTTCCTTTATGAAGTGCGGTTTGAATCAAAATTAATGCTGTTGAGAATGTGGACTTTGACCGGTAGACATGCCCCAGTGATGTATCTGATGATGCCTGCCATAAGCCATTAGACCTATATAGCTAAGTGCAATGATTTTTTGTACTTCCTCAGGCTTCTCTGTAGTTGTAGTGACAATAAACTGCTTACCGTATCGCTGGGTCTGCATATCCCAGCCCGTCTCGCGTTTTAAAAACATTGGGTGCACTTTAAAAACGTGAACCAAGGTTTTTTCAGCTCGTGCTGTGGTACCTTGAATAGTAAGCTGCAAGCCGTTTTTTATCGGTTTTCTGTTGAGAATTTCAACATTGACAGCCATATCATTCATATCCAATAAATGCTGTCTTAATGCTTCTATATCAACTTTTGACCAATCTGTATCAGGGTTACTGTTTAATTTTACGATGACTTCCTGAATAGTCGCAAAAATATCATTTCCAGCTTGCGTCAGGTTACTTTCAGTTACTTTCATCATTTGCTGATGATGCATTGCTGAGTGTTCATTTTCTGCAAATACCTGAGATGAACTGATTAAACAAAAAACAAGAAATTTAATTAACATCTTCATAATTAATATTTAAAATTGATCATAATGGCTATCCATATCAAAAATATAGATTGGACTGTCACTAAATTTATTAACACATGCGCTAATCATAGTGTCACTCATAATCGTACCTAATTGCCGCACATCACAGCACTATTCGGTAGAAATAGAGTTTTCTTCATTCTTTAAAGCGGCATCCAACGTATGCCAGGCCAATGTTGCACACTTTACTCGTGCAGGATATTCCCTTACCCCCGCTAACACAGCCAATTTGCCAATGGCTTCAAGATCAACATCCTCTTCTTTGCCCGTTGTCATTTCATGAAACTGTTTAAATAAAGCTTCAGCTTCCGTCTCCGTCTTACCTTTTACAATTTCAGTCATTAATGACACTGACGCGGTGGAAATGGCACAGCCTGAACCTTGAAAACTGGCATCGGTAATGACATCGCCATCCATTTTTAAAAACAGCGTTAATCTGTCACCGCATAAAGGGTTAAAACCCTCCACCTCTCTATCTGCATTTTCCATTACTCTGTAATTGCGCGGATTTCTGTTATGGTCAAAAATCACTTCCTGGTAAAGATCTCGTAAATCATCAAACATTTTAACCAAATACCTCAATAAGTTGTTCTATTCCAGCCATTAATGCATCAATTTCTGCTTTAGTATTATACATTGCAAAGGATGCTCTTGCGGTTGCAGGCACTTCAAAAAAATCCATCACCGGCATGGCACAGTGATGCCCTGCTCTTATTGCAATTCCTAAGCTGTCCAGCATGGTACCAATGTCATGCGGGTGTATTTTATCCAACACAAAAGACAGGATTGCCCCTTTTTCTTTAGCTTGGCCTATGATTTTTAGGCCTTTAATTTTATTCGCTTTTTCAGTCGCATAATCTAACAGTTCAGCTTCATAATTGGCTATATTATCCATGCCAATATCTGTCAGATAATCAATAGCTGCCCCCAAACCTACCACATCTGCAATACTTGGCGTACCTGCTTCAAACTTATACGGCAAGGTATTGTATTCAGTATCTTCAAAGGTTACTTTTCGTATCATATCGCCACCGCCCTGATAGGGAGGCATAGCCTCTAACAGGGCTTGTTTGCCATATAGCACGCCGACTCCAGAGGGTGCATAAAGCTTATGCCCTGAAAAGACATAAAAATCGCAGTCCAAGTCTTGTACATCTATCGGCATATGCGGAATTGCCTGTGCACCATCCAATAAAACAGGGATATTTTTTACTTTAGCCGTCACAATGATTTTTTTAACCGGATTAACAGTCCCCAGTGCATTAGACATATGAACAACTGAAATCAGCTTAGTTTTATTGCTGATTAGTTTTTCAAATTCATCATAAATCAATTCACCCTGTAAATTGATTGGTGCTACTTTTAAAATGGCTCCAGTCTCTTCACAGAGCATTTGCCAAGGCACAATATTTGAATGATGCTCCATAGCAGTGATCAATATCTCATCACCTGCGCTGATATTCGCTTTGCCAAAAGTCTGTGCAATAAGATTAATGGCTTCTGTTGTACCTTTAACAAAGATAATTTCTTTAGTGCTTTTGGCGTTTATAAAGTTTTTAACCTTTTCTCTAGCCCCTTCATAACGGTCAGTGGCTTTAATGCTAAGCGTATGTACACCTCGATGTACATTGGCATATTCATGCATGTAAAGATGCGAGATACTGTCTATCACTGCCAGAGGCTTTTGACAGGTAGCAGCATTATCCAAATAAACTAAAGGTTTATTACGGATTTTTTCTTTTAAAATGGGGAAATCAGCACGGATTTTTTCTACTGGAAATGATGTCATTTTTTATTATGGTAAATTGGTTTGCTAATTTATTGATGTTGTATTGTATTTTAAATTGATTGTAACTACTCAGCCTGTTTTATAAAAGCAATTGATTTTCTGTCATTTCGACCAGCGAGAGAAATCTTATAATATTGAGAGGATACTTCAGTCCGCAAGATTCCTCCCGCAGGTCTGAATAACAAAACACGCTGAGCAGTTACAAAATTAATTTGATTTATCTATTTTTTTTTTTGATTACGTCAGTACCTACCGAAGGTTTTTATAAAAAAACATTTAACCAATTTGGACGAATGGAAAAGGCCGGGGAAGCCAGTATTTTTTTCGCCTGGCAACCCAAGCCTTAGGAACGAGGGTTTAACAAAACTTTCACTTCCAAGTCGGTTACAACCACGCTTTATCAACGCTAACTTGAGGAAAACGTTTCAATAACTGCTCTAATAATTTTTCACGCAAACCATCTAACTTTACTTTATCGACCATTTCATTGGCAAAGGCAAAAGTCAGCATATTCCTAGCAGTCTCTTCATCAATACAGCGCGCCTGCAGATAAAAAATAGATTTTTCTTCTAGTTGCCCTACTGTGACACCATGCGCACATTTCACATCATCTGCATAAATTTCTAATTGAGGTTTAGTATCAGCTTCTGCATCATTGGACAATAATAAATTGCGGTTATTCATCGCCGAATCTGTTTTTTGAGCATCTTCAGCCACATAAACCATACCTTGAAATACGCCTCTTGAACGCTGATTTAACACCCCTTTATATAGTTCACGGCTAATGGCATGAGGTTTTAAATGATTAATGCGCGTATGGTTATCAATATGCTGACGCTTAATTCCTAAATACAGACCATTCAAATCGCATTCTGAGGCAGTATCTAAATCAGTATGCATATCATTTCTGGCCAGTAAGCCACCAAAAGCAAAGTTATGATGATTAAAGCGGGCATTGCGAGCCTGCTTTACATAAGTGCCTCCAAAATGGTACGCCTTATCCCCTTCAATCTGCATTTTATGAAGAGTTAAACAGGCATTTTGTGCAACAAAAACTTCAGTGACCGAGGCCGTTAAATAGGCATTATCAACACCGACAAAAGTTTCAATCACATTAACTTCTGCCATTTCATCAACCACTAATATATTGCGAATGGTAGATAAGCAATCACCCTGCGTCACCACATGCAATAGCTGAATAGGCTTATCAACAACTTTTTTAGCCGGAATATGGATAAACAAACCATCGCTGAACCATGCCGCATTAAAAGCAACAAAGCTATGTTCTTCAATACTTACCGCTTTAGATAGGTACTGTTCGATTAAATCGGGATTTTGTGCTAAAGCATCAGTCATACTGAGAACTGAAATATCTTCATCCAAACCTTCCAGCGAAGAATGCTGCTTTGAATACCGTCCATTTATCAATACAACCGTTAAAGCACCTTCTAGCCGATAGTCATTAAAGAAAGCATCATCAGTCTCTGCCGTCTGAGCTGTTAACTGAGGCAAAAATAATTTTTTCTCTATGGCTGACACATTGGTATAACGCCACTCTTCTTCTCTTAAAGAGGGAAAGCCGTTCTCAGAAAAATGAGTTAAAGCGTCTGCTCTTAATGCTTTTAGCCAGGCTATAGACTGTCCTGGCAATAAATCAGCCGTTTTTTCATATTCAGCAATATAGTGACTTGTCATTATGCCGCCTGCCCTTCAACCCATTGGTAGCCTTTAGCCTCAAGTTCCAATGCCAATTCAGGGCCGCCTGACTTAACAATTTTACCATCAGCCAAAACATGTACAAAATCAGGTGTAATATAATCCAGTAAACGCTGATAATGAGTAATCATTAAAAATGAACGGTCAGCTGAGCGCAAAGAGTTAACCCCCTCTGCTACAATTTTTAAGGCATCAATATCCAAACCTGAATCTGTCTCATCCAAAATGCATAATTTAGGTTCTAAAATGGCTGCCTGCAATATTTCATTACGTTTTTTCTCACCACCGGAAAAACCTTCATTCACGGCACGGTATAAGAATTTCTGATCCATTTGCAGCAGCTTAATTTTATCTTTAACCAAGGTTAAAAAATCCATCGCATCCACTTCATCTAACCCCTGATGTTTGCGGATTGAGTTTAAGGCAGCCTTCAATAAATAGATATTACTTACCCCTGGGATTTCCACTGGGTATTGAAAGGCTAAAAAGACACCTTCTCGCGCTCTTATTTCAGGGTCCAGGTCTAAAAGATCATTGCCCTGATATGTCACTTTTCCTTCGGTAACCGTATAGCCAGGCTTCCCTGACAGTACATGAGACAAAGTACTTTTTCCTGCACCATTAGGCCCCATGATGGCGTGAACTTCACCGGAATTTATTTCTAAATTTAAACCTTTCAGTATGGGAGTATCGCCGGCATTAGCATGAAGGTTTTCTATCTTAAGCATTTCTATTTTTCCTAATTTATCTTTTTTGACCCCAAGCTCTGCTATGGGAATACACTATTTATAATTTAGCCTACCGAACCTTCTAAGCTAATACCTAATAAAGCCTGGGCTTCAACCGCAAATTCCATCGGCAATTCTTTAAAAACTTCCTTGCAAAAACCATTCACTATCATAGACACTGCATCCTCTGCCGACAATCCTCGCTGCTGACAGAAGAACAGTTGGTCTTCACTTATTTTTGAAGTAGTTGCTTCATGTTCCACCTGTGCAGAAGGCTGTTTAACTTCTACATAGGGAAAAGTATGGGCACCACATTTATCTCCGACTAATAGAGAATCACACTGGGTATAGTTACGTGCATTTTCAGCGCCCTTCCCTACCTTAACTAAGCCTCGATAAGTATTTTGAGCTTTACCCGCTGAAATGCCTTTTGAAATAATCGTGCTCTTGGTATTTTTACCGATATGAATCATCTTGGTGCCTGTATCAGCCTGCTGATAATTATTGGTTAGAGCAACAGAATAAAATTCACCCACTGAATTATCGCCTAGCAATACACAGCTGGGATATTTCCAGGTGATTGCAGAACCTGTTTCCACCTGCGTCCAGGATACTTTGGAATTATGCCCGCGACATTCAGCACGTTTGGTTACAAAATTATAAATGCCCCCTACCCCATTTTCATCGCCTGGGTACCAGTTTTGTACAGTTGAATACTTAATTTCCGCATTATCCATTGCTATTAGCTCAACAACGGCGGCATGCAATTGGTTTTCATCTCGCATTGGTGCGGTACAGCCTTCAAGGTAGCTTACATGGCTGTCTTCATCCGCTATAATCAACGTGCGTTCAAATTGTCCTGTATTGGCAGCGTTAATTCTAAAATAGGTAGACAGCTCCATTGGGCAGCGAACACCTTTAGGAATATAGACAAAGGAACCATCAGTAAAAACGGCCGCATTTAAAGCTGCAAAAAAATTATCCCCTTCCGGCACCACAGTACCTAAATACTGTTTCACTAACTCAGGGTATTCCTGCAAAGCTTCTGAAATAGGACAAAAAATCACTCCTGCATCTTTCAGCTTGCCTTTAAAAGTAGTTGCGACAGATACACTGTCAAAAACTGCATCAACTGCAACACCAGCCAAACGTTCCTGCTCATCTAAAGGAATTCCCAGCTTTTTATATGTATCTAATAATTCAGGATCAACTTCATCCAGGCTTTGCGGCTTATCAGAATCTTTTTTAGGCGCAGAATAATAGCTGATTGCCTGATAATCAATAGGCTCAATATTCAATTGCGCCCAATCAGGAGAATCCATAGTCAGCCAATGTCTGTATGCCTTAAGCCGGTATTCCAGCATAAACTCAGGTTCATTTTTAATCTTTGACAGCTTGGCAATAACGTCTTCATCCAATCCTGGAGGAAAAGTCTCCACCTCTATCTTGGTAACAAAACCTTGTGTATATTCCTGAGCAATCAGGTTTTCAACTTCTTTAGCACTTGATGACATAAATCACTCTATCTATATAAACTACTAACGGGAATTAAAATTTCTACTGGCGGTTTATAAGGCATAACCATATCAGCCAAAGTCACAGAATCCAGCGCATTAAAAACTTTTTGATTGATCAGCCCCCAGCTGCCTTGAATCTGACACCCCGAGGCCTGATCACAATTTTTGTGAGAAGCGTTGCATTCAGTTAAAGCAATAGGCCCTTCAAGCGCATTGATAACAGTAGCAACCGTAATTTTTTCGGGCATTCTTGCTAACAGATAACCGCCCTTAGCCCCTCTTACAGAGGTCAACACATGAGCTTTAACCAAAAGTTTAAGAACCTTGCTCACCGTAGGCAAAGCAATCCCCGTCGCCTCCGACATTTCATATGCGGCATGGATATTAAGATGATCTTTAGCCATAAAGCTCAAGATAACGGTTGCATAGTCTGTTAATTTACTTAACTTTAGCATTGCTTCTCCCTTTACAATGAGTACTATTCTAGTACTATTTAATAACATAGTAAAGCACTAGGTTATTGCTTTTTTGTATGTTTCTAACTTCATCAAAGTCATATAGGTGCGATACTATGCAAATATTTAGTCCGCTTGCAGCAAAAAACCAGAAAGCTTTTATAAAATGAAGACATTATTTACCCCGGCAATTTCCTTGATGAACCAATTCAATTACCGAAGGAAATTTGCTTTTTTAGGTGCTATTTCATTAATTGCTATCGGGGTTTTGATTTATAGCCTATTTCTTGGTTTAAACAGGGTCGTCAATAATTCTCAGCAACAATTGCAGGGGCTTAAACTGCTAACCCCTCTATCAAAAACCATCCAGACAATTCAGCAGCATAGAGGGTTGTCCGCAGGTTTTTTAGGCGGAAACAAAACCATGCTATCCATGTTAGAAAAAAAAGAAAGGGAAGTCTTTAAAAACCTGGACTCTATTGAGACAATCATCGGCCCTACCCTTTTAATAAGAAACAGTCATTGGCTGTCGATAAAAAACAATTGGAAAAACGTTGCTGATAATGGATTAAAGTTTTCAATTGCAAAAAATTTCACAAAACACACTCAGATCATTGAACAGCTGGCATTATTCAAAATTATGCTTGCTGATGAGTTTGCCCTTAGCTTTACCACAGAAATTGATACCTTCTACTTAATAGATACCAGTATTCATAAATTGCCGAATGCTATGGAACAGCTAGCCCAGATACGTGATTTTGGTACCAGCATTTTGGCAAAAAAAAATGCCTCACAATATCAGCGAATTGAATTAATTATCTTAATAGCCAAGCTAGAAGACTCTCTTAGACAGCTAGCAATCAACCTTAATAAAACAGCCCGCTTAAACTATACCATTAGCCCGCAGCTACGCATTGCTCTTACAGATATAACTAAATCATCTAAACAGATCATCAGCCTAGTCAAGCAAGACCTGTTAGGAAAAAAATTTCTTACCCGCCCTGAAAGTTTCTTTTCTCAAGTGACGGCCGCTATTGATGAGAGTTATGCAGATATGTATCAAATATTACTGCCAACAACAAAAGCCATCACAGACAAACGATTACAGCAGGCAAAAAACAGACTTTATATCAGTATCAGCATCTCTTTAATCTTATTATCTCTGGTTCTCTATTTTGTCATAGGCATTTATTATTCCATAAAAGGGAGTGTACAGACCCTAACACATTCCTTACACGCCTTTGCAGATGGTGATTTACAACAAAGAATACAATTGAATACTCAAGATGAGCTTAATCACATAGGAAATAGCTTCAATCAGCTTGCAGAAAAAATCACTTACCTGCTTGCAAATCTAGAAAACAGCCAAAGAAAGACGCAGCAGGTTTTAGATGGCTTGCTCACCATGGTTAGCATTATTTTACCTGACGGCACTTTAGATTTCGCCAGCTCCAGACCATTGACACTGGCAGGTTTATCAAATAAGGATGTTTTAGGTAAAAAAATATGGGACTGTCCTTGGTTTGCTTATGATGAAGCGACTCGGCTGCTCATTCAAAGTGACTGCTACTTAGCTGCAAAAGGCGAGCTTGTCGACAGAGAAATTGAATTTGCCCTAACTGATCGTAAAATCTGGGTTGATTTTAGTGTACACCCCATTTTTGACAGCGAAGGCAACATTAGTTTTTTAGTGGCGGAAGCACGAGATGCAACACGCAGACGGCTGGCAGAAGAACACTCTAAACGCAGCCAAAAAATGGATGCTTTGGGCAAGTTAGTCGGAGGCATAGCCCATGATTACAACAATATGTTAGGCGTAATTCTTGGCTATGCCGAATTGCTGGAAATGAAATGCGAGGAGGATGCAGAAGGCGCGAGTTATATTTCAGAAATCATTCGCGCAGGAGAACGTGGCAGGGTACTGACCCGAAAAATGCTAGCTTTTTCAAAATCTGAAAGCAGCAACCCAATGGCCTGCAATATTAATCAGGCCCTACTTGACCTGAAAGACATGCTTGCAAAGTCATTAACTGCTTCAATCAAACTCAAGTATAAATTAAATGAAAAGGCATGGCCTGTATGGCTCGATATTCATGAATTGGAAGATACTATCTTAAATCTCAGCATCAATGCAAAATATGCCATGCCCAAAGGCGGCACTCTAACCATTGAGACCCAAAATACTTACCTTTCCAGAGAAGAGGCAAATCTATTGGGGCTTAGCCCAAATGACTATCTAAAACTATGCATTACCGATACCGGATGCGGCATGGAAGATGAGATTAAAGCACACGTTTTTGACCCCTTTTTTACCACCAAGGGTGATGCTGGAAATGGCTTGGGATTAAGCCAGGTATTTGCCTTTATGGAACGTTCGGGCGGCATTATCAATCTTTATTCGGAAAAGGACGAAGGGTCTCAGTTCAGCCTATATTTTCCTCGGCATAATGAAAACCAGAAAGCCAACAAAACATTCGACAGTCAGTCAGCACCTCAATTGACAGGCAATGACCGTATTTTAGTGGTGGATGATGAGCCGGCACTGCGTGAACTGGCCAGACAAATTTTGACTCACTTTGGATACACAGTTGTCACAGCAAGTTCCGGCAAAGATGCACTGAAAATTTTAGCCTCCCAGGCTATCGACTTAATGCTAAGTGATGTTATTATGCCAAATATGGATGGCTATCAATTATCTAGACAGGTTTCTAAACTTTACCCGTCAGTAAAGATACAGCTTGCCAGCGGTTTTAGTGACAATAGGCATACACACTCCGATTTGCATCTAAAACAGAACATGCTCCATAAACCTTATAGCTCAAAAGAGCTGCTCACCAGCATCCGCCTATTATTGGATGGCTATTTATTGCCCGTATCAAAATAATGACAGAAAACAAACTTTGTAAAATTTATATTGTTGATGACGATGAGCAGCAGGCAAATCTGATGCAAGCCATGGCTCACACCATCCAATTTGAGACAGAAACCTATACTAGCAGCATCGAGTTTTTAAATGCCCCCATTACAGCCCATGACATTATCATCCTAGACTTAAAAATGCCTGAAAAAGATGGCATTGAAATAATGCGCGACTTGGCGTCACGCAATATAAAACCCCATTTTATCTTAGTAAGTGGCTTTGACGAGAGGGTATTGCATTCAGCAAAACAGTTGGCAGAATCAAAGCATCTGCATGTTGTCAGTACGCTTTCCAAACCTTTTAAGGCCAAAGATTTCATCGCCTTAATCAAACAGACTCGCGCTGAATGCGAAGAAAAATGTCTGCAGGAAAAAAACACACCATCAAACGAAGGCAATAGCAGTGAAAAGGCAAGTATTGAAGAATTAAAACTTGCCATCCGAAAACATCAGCTATTGATCCATTTTCAGCCTCAAATTTGTTTTGACACAAACAGCCTTCAGGGAGCTGAAATCTTAATCCGCTGGCAACACCCAGAGAAAGGGCTGTTATTGCCGGAGCATTTTATTCCTCTGGCAGAAAAGCACCAGCTAATGAACCTGCTAACAGAAGAAATACTCATGTTAAGCATTAAGGAATATAAAAAAGTTATTGCTGCTGGACTTACTATTAAAATTGCGATTAATCTATCAGCTCAAAATGTTAATGACCTGTCTATGCCTGAAAAGCTTGAGGCACTAGTTAAAAGCAATAATATTGATCCGGAACTAATTGTACTGGAGATTAACGAATCAGCACTAATGAATAAAGTATCCGATTCATTAGATATTCTAAATAGATTAAGAATGAAAGGCTTTTCATTATCGATAGATGATTTTGGGACAGGCTATTCATCCTTAGTTAAACTATACCAGGCTCCTTTTACCGAATTAAAAATTGACCGGCATTTTATACTACGTTCAGCACATGACGAAGACGCAAGAGCCATTGTCAGAATTTGTATCCTATTGGCTAAAGAACTCAATATGAAAACGGTGGCAGAAGGCGTTGAAACAAAAAAAATATGGGATCAACTGCAAAGTATGGGCTGCAATATTGCACAAGGTGACTATATTGCAAAACCGATGGCTACTGGCGACTTTATTAACTGGGTTAAAAGCAACAGGTGATGGACAAGAAAAAATATCTTGCCATTGCAGCCTATCGCTGTGAGGTTGCAGGCATTCCTAATAATGACTTTGTAGATATTCAAGTCAAGTACTTTGAATTTGAATTTGAATATGAATATGAATATGAATATGAATCTCAGATTGAACCAGCTTTACAGGCTGAACCCAGCCACACTTACCTTAATGCAAAGGGAGAAAAAGTGGAATGGCTATATAGCGGTCTGCTTATCATCCATGATTATGATGCTCCAAATACCAAGGGGTCAGCCAGCTTGATTTTTG
>Ga0256840_1001309_pt1 | contig 23743 bp, 21 predicted proteins | sample 355202metaG_FD_185969 | JGI IMG/M metagenome (GOLD analysis project Ga0256840, IMG submission 185969) | Hydrothermal vent microbial communities from Mid Atlantic Ridge, Atlantic Ocean - 355-202 | ecosystem: Environmental > Aquatic > Marine > Hydrothermal vents | place: Atlantic Ocean: Mid...
AACTAAAAACACCCTCTTAAGTCAAGATTATCGGTTCATTGACTTAGGGCAAATCATGTAACCTGTTTTTAACATTTTACACCCCATATTTTCTGCATATCTATTTAACTTTTCCATTTTAAAACTCTTTTTTTGAACCAGATGGTGAGGTTTTAAACTATTTGACACACACCCATTACACAACATAATCAACCAACACAAAGAAAATAACTTAAACATAAAAACCCTTTTTTATAACTTAAAATTTTTTATTTTTTAAAATATTTTTACATATTCTGAAAAACTAAACATATTTTAAATCTTAAATGTGTTATTTGTGTGGAAAAGTTACTTTCTAAATAGAATTTTAGGGGAATTTATAAATTATCTATTTTAAAAAAACAATAAATAATAATTTACACACATATTTAAACTATGTTATAATAAATCTATAAACATAAGTAAAATTTATATATAATTATTTATCTAACTCTTTAGATTCTCTCTTCTTTTTTTTCATCTCTTCTTGCTTTGCTTCTTGTTTTACAGCAGAACGTAAGTCATCAGGTGAGTCAAATAACATACCGTCCATCATCTTCTTTTGGTCATCAAAATTACCTTTTTTAGCCGACAATACAAAAATAAGAATAAGAATAAAGGTTACCACTATCCCTACGATTAACTCCAACTGTAATACTTCTGTCATTTTACTTTTCCTTTTTTATTTTTTTATTTTAATTCTCATTGAATTTCCTACTACCAAAAGTGAACTCACACTCATAGAAAGAGCTGCAAAAAGAGGCATAACATATCCTGCGATTGCTAAAGGAATTGTAATCACATTATAGAGTAAAGAGATGAGTAAATTTTGTTTAATAAACTTATAGGTTCGCCGTGAAATGACAAAGGCATCTTTAATGCCTAGTAGTGAATTATTCTGCACAACGACATCAGACATTGCTAAAGCGACATCTGCCCCTGAACCCATTACAATAGCAATGTCAGCATACGATAAAGCCAAAGTATCGTTAATCCCATCACCTACCATCACAACGATTTCACCCTGCTCTTTTAGGGCTTTAATTTTATTGGCTTTATCCAAAGGCGACATCTGCGACATAAAACTCTCAATGCCCACCTCGTTTGCCAATCTTGAAGCAACTTCTTTGCTATCACCTGTTGCCATAAAAAGATCTATTTTTTCCTTTTTAAAGTAGGCTATGAGTTCTGTTACATTTTCTTTAATGCTATCTTCAAGTTCAAAAGAGCTAATCAACACCCCATCAATGGCAAAATGATAAACCGTATAAGCACTTTTTTCTACCATGATGCCATGCCTTTGCATCAGCTTTGCATTGCCACCCAATAGCTGTATTTTCCCATAATGAGCTAGCATTCCTTGGGCTGATACTTGTTCAATATTTTCCAAGTTTAAAGCATCTATCTCTTTAGCTGTTGTTTCTAAATACTTTTTAATAGATTGACTAACAGGATGTGTTGAACCAGAGAGTAAAGCATACAGAAGTGCCAAATGCTCTTCATTTAAAACTTTTGATTGATGCTTCACGGTTAATTTTCCCTTGGTAATGGTTCCTGTTTTATCGACCACTACGGTGGTAGCTTTCGCAAATGTTTCAATGAATTTTGCTTCCTTAAACAACAAACCCTTTTGCGTTGCCCAAGAGATTCCCACCAAAGAGGCAATGGGTGTGGCTAAAGCTAAAGCACAAGGACAAGCAATAACAATGACCGAAATGGTAATAATAAGTGACTTTTCAAAATCACCAGAGTAAAAGTACCACCCAACAAAAGAGAGCATTGCTAAAATAATAATGCTTAAAGAGAAGTGTTGAGAGAGTCGGTTGGTGGTCTCTTCAATTTTAGGCTTTGAGGCTAACGCGTCTTCTAGTAGGTTCATCATTGTACTAAGGCTTGAGTTCGCATAATTTTTTGTTGCTTCATATCGCATCACATTACCTGTGTTAATGGTTCCTGAAAATATATTGTCACCTTTTTGTTTCTCTACAGGTAGAGATTCACCACTTAAAGAGCTTTCATCAAAGGTGGCAAGTTTAACAATAGATACACCATCAACAGATGCTTTTTCTCCATTTTTAACCTCAATAATATCTCCCACTTTGACCTCATCTAAGGTCACTACTTTTTTGATGCCATTTTCTATGATGGTGGCTTCTAAAGGAATTTGTGATTTCATTCTGTCCATGCTGTCCATAGCAGACTTTTTACCCAAAACCTCTAAGTATTTCCCCACTAACACAAAGAGTATTATCATCGCTACTGAATCAAAATAGCTCTGTCCTTTAGCCCCAAACAAAATACTTATGGAATAAAAATAGGTAATCGTTGCCCCACCTGAAACCAGTAAATCCATATTGATGATTTTATTTTTTAAACCATAATATGCCCCTTTAAAAAAAATCCAACCAGAGTAAAAAAGCACCATAGTAGAGAAAAGGAACTCTACTAAGTGAATCATATGTAAAACTTCTCTGTCCATTCCTAAAAAATACCCTGCATATTTGGCAACGTCAATCATCATGATGTTTAAAACACCAAAAATAGCTACTCCCATACGACTAATGTAGTCACGTTTGGCATCAATTGATTGTTGTGAAACTTCATTAAAATCATAAGGGTAGGCATTATAACCGACCAAACGAATTTTTTCTATCAAGGTGGAGAGCTTCACTGTCTCTTCGTCCCAAACTAATTTTGCTTTATTGTTTGAGAAGTTAATGCTCACTTCAAGCACCCCTTCTGTTTCATTGAGTATCTTTTCATTGAGCCAAACACATGCAGCACAATGAATCCCTTCGATGACTAAATCTACCCTTGAAAATCCATCAGCATCTGTTTTAATATAGCGTTGTTTAAAACTCTCTAAATCAAAACTACTGCTATCCTTATCATTCTCCAAAGGTGGGGCAATGGTATTGTTACGCATCTTGTCATAAAAGGCATCTAATCCATCATCTTTTAAGAGATGGTAAACCCCTTGACACCCCTTACAACAGAAATAGAGAGCATCACCCTCCTCTATCATAACCGAGGCATCAAATGCTAGCTGACAATGAGAACACTTTACATCCGACAAATCAAACCTTTTTCTAAGCATAATTATTTAAAAATATAATAATTATAATTTAAAGATATAATAATTATAATTTAAAGATATAAGTACAATTATAGCTTAGTTGTATTATAATCTAATGATGATAACACAGAAAAGGAAAAATATGGAACATCAAACAACAACTGATGAAGAGATTCAATCTTCTACTACCAATAAACCCAAAAAAAGCAAAGCAAAAGAGATAAAAACACCCTTTAGACTAAAACGTTATTATGTTTTTGCCCTTATTACTATCTTCACTTTGGTTTTACCATTTATTACCATTAGTGGAAATCAAATCTTCTTACTTTCATTTGACCATAAACAGCTACACCTTATGGGAACAGTATTTGACATGCAAGAACTTTACATGATGCCATTTTTACTCATGCTCTTGTTTCTTGGTATTTTTGCAGCTACAGCACTGGGTGGACGTGTCTTTTGTGGGTGGGGTTGTCCTCAAACCATTTTTAGGGTTATCTATCGTGATTACATTGAAACCAAACTTTTAGGAATGCGTAAAAGAATCTCCAACAAACAAAAAGAACCTGACTACAAAAAACATGCCGTAAAACGTATGATTGCCATTGCAATTTGGACAGCTCTTTCATTTATTGCAGCAGCTAACTTCATTTGGTTCTTTATTCCACCTGCTGATTTCTTTACTTACGTTCAGCACCCAATGGAACACACGGTTATGATGGGAATGCTTTTAGGTATTGTTGCTTTTCTTGTTTATGATGTTGTTTTTCTTAAAGAAGATTGGTGTATCTATATCTGTCCTTACTCAAGAGTACAATCAGTTCTTTACGATGAAAATACCTTACAAGCCATCTATCACCCAGGTCGTGGTGGAAAAATTTATGATGAGAACAAAGAGAAACAAGTCTTCAAACAAAAAGATTTACCAGATGAGAACAATGAGTGTACTACCTGTGAAAAATGTGTTACGGTTTGTCCTACACACATTGACATTAGAAAAGGGACACAACTAGAGTGTATCAACTGTTTAGAGTGTGTTGATGCCTGTACTACCGTCATGGGAAAATTAGGAAAAGAGTCATTGGTTCAATGGTCAAGTAATAGCGAAATTCTTGAGGGTAAAAAAACCAAGTTTTTACGTCCTATTACCTATATGTACGCAGGTGTTTTAACCATTGTAATGATTGCTATGATTATGATGGGTGGGACAAAAGAGTACATGATTTTAGACATTAACAAAGGGCAAAGACTCTACAAAATAGAAGACAAAACCGTTTCAAATGACTACCTTATGTTATTTAAAAACACTGAACCAAAAACCCATACTTATAAACTTGAAGTTGTAGGAAAATATGCAGGTAAAATCCAAATTAAACGCTTTAAAGAAGCCACCCTTAAAGCAGGGAAAGAGAGTAAAGAGGTGTTAATTTTATCTACTACACAGAACCTTAGTACCCAAAAAAGTGCTGATTCAATCCTATTGGTCAAATTACGAGCCTATTCAACCAGTGAGCCTGAACGTGTTTTTGTAAACAAAGAAGTTTCGTTTGTTTATCCTAGCACAGAAAAAGTTAAATAATACTCTTTACAAATAATTAATTTTTAGATATAATATTTTATGAAAAGTTTAATATTATATCTACTACTCTTTAGTGGCTTCACAATGGCTAACAATATGTTTACCATCAAAGATAAAGATGGAAGAGTTGTTAAAGACAAAAAAATTACACACAATGTTTATTACGATAAATTTATTGCTGAACAAAAAGCACTTTTAGAAGAGATAGAACGCACCAAACTCTTATCTGAACAAAAGAAGCTTTTAGGAGAAATAGACACAATATCTAATAAACGTGAAAATCTTGCACAATCAGCAATTGCCTACAACAAAGCCAACATACTCAAAAATGCAAAAAAACATTTGGGTGAAGATTATGTTTGGGGTGGCACAACACCAGGTGCTTTTGATTGCTCTGGCTATATGCAGTACATTTACAAAAAAGAAGGTGTAAGTATTCCAAGAACTGCTTATCAGCAATCAAAAGTCGGCAAAGAAGTAAGTAGATTTGCTCTGAAAAAAGGGGATTTACTCTTCTTTTTAACAGACAAATCACGGGGTATTCCCATCACCCATGTGGGCATGTATATTGGAGAGGGTAAGTTCATTCATGCTGCTTCAAAAAGACAAGGTATTATTATCAGCTCTCTTGAAAAGAGTCGATACCGTAAGCTTTTTGTGAAAGCAACACGTATCATCAAATAGCTTATTTAATGGAAGTTATTTTAAATCCATCTGCTATCTTTTTTAAAGTCATAGTCCCTCTACTCTCACCCGAGAGTTTTTTCCCTTTGGTGTTTTTTATTGTCCAATTCGTTAATGTTTTTACAAGCAGATACTCTTGATTGTTTTTACTGTATTGCTTAACAATCTCAAAATCAACCATCTTAAATGCTCTATGTTGCCACTTTTTATTGTATTTTTCTTGACTGCTAGCAATTGTTTTATGCGTAGGATTTTTAAATTGAAAATATCGTTTAACAGAAGCATCATAATATGCTAAAGTCTGAGTCGAAGATTTATGAGAAATAGCATCAATATAGGCATCTAAAAACTCTTTAACAAGAAGTCTCGTCTTTACTTCTTTTTTGACTTTTTCTATTTTTAATTCCTCTTTTGTTACTTCTTCTTTTGCTACTTCTATTTTTTTTACTTCTTCTATTTTTTTAGGTATTGATGTAATATTATCTTCAAGCACTACTTTTGATGTAATAACAGGTTTATTAATGGGTACAGGCTTCGCTATATTTTGTGGAACAACAGTTTTCTCTTTTACCTCAGATATTTGTTGTACTATTGGCTCTTCTAAAGGTTTTATCTCTTTTTCTTGAAGATGCTTCTTCAATACAACTTCTTTAGGTTTTATAAACTCATTTTCCACACCATCATGTCTTATATATTTATAGACATAAAAAATAGCCCCTAAAATCGTTAGCAAAAGTAATGCTATTAATAAAAAAGATACAAAGTCAAACTTCTTTTTCTTTTTTTTAAGTAAATTATTCAATTCAGGTAATACTGTTTTCTCTTTGGGGGTAAAGTGTAAATATTTCTCAACAGAAGCGTTACTTGAAAATCCCATAATGGTATAGATTGTTCCATTCTCTTGCTCATAGCCATAGTTTTTAATTTCAGATGCTTTAGGATTAAGCTTTTGTGCTTTTAACTCTTCTATAATCTGTTTAACTCTTTTGTTAAAGACACCCACGGCTTCGGGTTTAGTATAAACGGAAAGTTCTATTCGCGATGAAAATGTTTCTAAAAATAGCTCTTTAACTACAAAGAAACTGGTTTTTCTCTCAATGCTTCTCACCAAATAGAGAATTTCAAAATCATCTTCACCTAAGACATCAATTATCTCATATTTATTTGCTATATGTGTACCAAGAGGTAAATGTTTATTTTCACTCATATTACTGTCTCTTCCCACCCTTAGCAGACTGAATAGAGTTAATATAAGCGTAATCTATTTTAATCTCTGCTTCTTTCGGTAAACACTCTACCAATCGCTCTATCATTCCCTCGAAATCTTCAAAAAGATAATTTGCCATCGAGCCAGGAATAGGATTAATTTCATTAAGAAGTACCTCGCCATCAACCACAAAAAAGTCACAGCGAATGAGAGAGCCTTCAAAAATATTGGCATAAACTTTTTTAAAGGCATCTTGAATATCAGTTTTGAGTTCCAGTGAAATATCTGCATCGGTCACTTTTGCATCACGCGAAAAGTCAAGATATTTTTTCTCAAAGTCTAAGAACTCCTCTTTATTTGGCTCTTCAATAATAGAGAGTTCAAATTCAGAAGTTTTACACCCTGCTTGGTTATACTCTAATACCCCTTCAATAAAAGGCTCTATAAGTACTTGATTGTCAAACTCAAAAGCTACATCTAAAGCATAGTCTAGCTCATCAGCTGACTTCACAATACTCACCCCAATACTAGAACCCAAACGAACAGGTTTAACAATCACAGGATATTCAAGCGTAATATCACGACTCTCTCCTACATTTAAAACTTCATAAGGCACAACTTTTACGCCCAAACTCTCGGCGTAAAGTTTCGTATAAAGTTTATTGTAAGAAAGAACTGACGCATCTACTCTAGGAGAGATATAAGAGATGTTATTAAACTCCAAAAGTGAAGCTAATTTTCCATCTTCTCCATCACGTCCATGAATAAGATTTAAAACCGTTCCTACATTCACCTCTTTTAAGCCAAACATACTTGAAGTAAAAAAATCACCTTTTTGTAAAATGAGTTTTTTATCTTTTTTATATGCTCCCGTAGAGAAGTGATTAGACTTCATATTTTTAGCTTCTACCAAATAAAACTCACGATTCGCATCTATAAAAATAAAAGAGAGCGTGGTATTTTTTAAAACTTTTTTAAGCGTAATAGCTGAGACAATAGAGATTTCATGTTCAAAACTTGAACCACCAAAGAGGATAGTTATATTCATATGTTTTATTTCCTTAATTTCAATAGAGACCATTTTAACGTATTTGGCTTATAATCTTTGTAATTTCTTCAAACCTTGCTTAACCAGTGCCGAAGTGTCCCCTGTTGCCCCACTCAATGCCTTTTTAATCTGCTCTTTTTTAAAGCCTAAACTCTCCAAAGCCAAAATTGCATCTGCCATGCCATGGTCTAAAATAGCTAAATCGGAATTGCCATCAACAATAAAATCTGCCAACTCCACCAAAATACGACTCGCAGCCTTTGGTCCAATGCCAGGGACACGCTTTAACAAAGCTACATCTTTGTCAGCCACTACCCGTGCAAATGTCTCAGGCACAAAAGTAGAACAAGTAGCCATCGCAACCTTTGGACCTACCCCATTAATTTTAATCAAGGTATCAAACATCTTTTTCTCATTGGCTTCAATAAACCCAAAAAGTAAAGAAGCATCTTCACGAATAATTTGCCGTACCAAAAGCTTTACTTTTGACTCTTTAATGCTATTTGATGTATTGAGTGAAATATTGACTTCATAAATTAATCCATTGACATTAACATGTACAAAGGTTGGCTCTTTTTTCTCTACACTGCCCTCTATGCCTACTATCATTCTATGCTCCTGTTTGTTTAATAATTGAAGTATAGCAATTATTACGGTAACATTCTATAAAAGTATCAAAAATCTAAAAATATAAAAAGAGTTTTATGAAATTAAAATCTATCTTCTCCAATAGCTTTGGAATTTTACTCTCACGCATTACAGGACTAGGACGCAATACCCTGCTTGCCATGACATTAGGGGCAAGTGGCTACTCGGACATGTTCTTTGTCGCTTTTAAACTTGCCAACATGTTTAGACGTATCTTTGCAGAAGGGGCATTTACCCAGGCATTCATGCCCTCTTTTGTCGATGCCAAACAAAAAGGAGTATTTGCCACAGCCATCTTTTTACGCTTTATGCTCTTTATTATTGCTATGTCATTGGTCGTAAACTTTTTTCCTGAACTTGTCACTAAACTTTTAGGAGCATGGAATTGGAGTGATGATAAAATTGCCCAAACAGCTCCCTTTACAGCTATTAATTTTTGGTATTTAGATCTTATTTTCATTGTAACCTTTTTAGGAACGCTACTCCAATATAGAGAGCATTTCATTACCACTGCCATCTCAACTGCACTTCTTAACCTTTCAATGATTACGGCTCTGTACTTTTATATGCACGAATCACCCATAACTATTTTATATGCTTTAAGTTTTTCTGTAATTATTGGAGGATTGTTACAAGTTGTAACACACCTTGCCGTACTAAAACATTTAAAGCTTCATCGTCTTCTCATAGGAGGCTGGAAATACCGTAATCAAAAAGATGTCAATGGTGAAAAAAAGAAATTTACTAAACTCTTTATACCTTCTGTTTGGGGGAACTCTGCACCACAAATTGCATCTTACTTGGACACTTTTTTAGCCTCTTTTCTTATTACAGGCTCTATCTCTTATCTGTTTTATGCAAATTTACTTTTTCAGCTTCCTCTAGGACTCATTGCCATTGCCACGGCTTCTGCTCTTTTTCCCTCCATCTCCAAAGCACTTAGCAGAGGTGATGAACAAAGTGCCTATGAAAATTTAGGAAAAGCTTTTTGGCTCTTGGCATTTCTTTTAAGTATTTCGGCTATTGGTGGCATTATTTTTGCAGAGCCTATTGTCTGGCTACTATTTGAGTATGGAGCATTTACGCCAACAATGACCCATCAAACAGCCAATGTCTTGAGCATGTATATGATAGGATTGCTACCTTATGGCTTTGCCAAACTTTTTTCAATGTTTCTCTACGCATCACATCGACATGGTAAAGCTGCTAAAATCGCAAGCATCGCACTCAGTGTCAATATTCTCTTCTCTCTACTGCTTATGCAGAACATGGGTGCTATGGGCTTAGCCTTAGCAGGGAGTATTGGTGGTTGGACACTTTTTATCTTAACCATTAAAGAAGTAGGTACAAAGAAATTTTTCAATATTTTAAAAGATAAAAAATTATTTTTTTTAATACTATTAATCTCCTTTTTAAGCTTAATATTTATCATGTTAAATAAGTTATTAATGGCATGGATTTATTAAAAAATATGATTTATTTTTTACATATAATATTAATTTAAAAAGTTAAATTATATTTCTAAACTTTTAAAATAAGTTTAATTATGCTATGATTTCTTATCTTAAAAACACTTTTCAAAGGAAGAAATTAATGAAACTCCAAAACACTTCTCTACTACTTTCAGTAGTAGCTGCTACACTACTTACAACAGGTTGTACAAGTACAACAAACACTGCAAAGCATACTGCAACACATACTTCAACAAAAGCCATAAAAAACACTACTGCTACAACAGCAACTGCTCAAAAATCAAGCGATGGTTCATTTGTTTTACCAGATGCTAAAGCGGGTACTTGTTATGGTAAAGTTATTATTCCTGAACAATACAAAACAGTAACTGAAAAAGTTTTAGCTACTCAAGCTGATACAAAATTAACAATTATTCCAGCAACTTACAAAACAGTAACTAAAAGAGTTTTAGATACTGCAGCCTCTACAAAAATTGTAACTGTACCAGCTACTTACAAAACAGAAAGCCGTACCATTACTGTTTCACCTGCTTACACAGAGTGGAGAAATGGTTTACACCCAGAAGCAAGAGTTGCCTCTTCAGCAGTTTTAGCTTCAGCTAAAGCAGGTGGTGTTAATTTAGAAGCTGCGAAACCAGGTTCTTGTTACTACGAATTTTATGCTGCACCAACTTTCAAAACAACAACAGAAAAAGTTTTAGCAACAGCTGCATCTACAAAACTTATTGCTCAACCAGCTGCTTTTAAAACAGGGTCTAAAAAAATTCTTGTAACGCCTGAGACTACTAAACTTGTTAAAGTCCCAGCTGTTTACAAAACTGTTACAGAGAGAGTTCAAGTTGCTCCTGCATCAAAAGTTTGGAAAGAGACAAAATGTAGAGATAAAGATTGTACAGTTGAAGAGATGATGTGTCTTGTAGATGTTCCAGCTGTTTACAAAACAGTAACAAAACAAGTTGTTGTTAAGCCTGAAACAACTAAAGAGATTAAAATTCCAGCTGTATATAAAACAGTAGAATCTACTCAATTAGCTGCTCCTGCTTCTACAAAAACTGTAAATATTCCAGCGACTTACAAAACAATTGAAAGAACAGTTAAAGCTTCTGATGCTAAATATGTATGGTCTAACTCTATGATGGAAAAAGCAGGTATGTCAAGAACATCTTCTGTAATTTGTAAAGTTGCTATTCCAGAAGTTAAAAAGACAATTACAAAACAAGTTGTAGCAACACCAGCAGCATCTAAAACAATTAACATTCCTGCTACTTACAAAACAGTTAAAGTAACAAAATTAGTAACTCCTGAGAGAACTAAAAAGACAGTTATTCCTGCTACTTACAAAACAATCTCTAAACAAGTTAAAGTTTCTGAGCAATCAGTTAAATGGATGCCTGTTCTTTGTAAATCTTCAATGACAATTGAAACAATTTCAAGAATTCAAAAAGCATTAACATCTGCTGGATTTAAGACACCAGTAACTGGTAGTTTTGACGCTGCTACTAAAGCATCAATCAAAGCTTACCAAACAAAAAATGGTTTAACTGTATCTGGACTTTCTATCGATACGCTTAAAAGATTAGGTGTTCTTTAAGATTAACATCTCTATCTTCTTACAACAACCTTTTTGGTTGTTGTAAACTTTCTTTCTAAAAAATTAAAGCTATTCACTAGCCAAACTTCTCATTTTAATCTATTGTTATAAAATTCTATTTTTTAAACAGTGTCCCACCGTCGTGTACACCATCAAGTAAAAAGCTCTTTACATCACTAAGGTCAAACCCTGTTGCCATAAGCATTTTTTTATCTCTTTGAAGTAGGAAGTTTGCTGCCTTAAGCTTAGTAACAATGCCTCCTGTGGCAAATTCATTATTGGCTGTTGTTGGTGCATTGAGTTCGGCTTGAGATATTTCAGAAACCTCTTTATGTACCATAGCATCAGTAAAAGTTCTTGGGTCTTTGTCATAGTAGGCATCAATATCAGATAAAATAACTAAAAGTTCAGCCCCAAAAGTATCAGTAACATAAGCTGAAAGTTGGTCATTGTCTCCAAAAACCAGCTCTTCTGTGGCAATAACATCATTTTCATTGATAATAGGTACAACCCCATGAGAGAGTAAATTATTAAGTGCATGACTTGCCAAAGATGTACGCTTTTTAGAATCTAAATCGGCTGAACTAAGGAGTAACTGAGAACAAAGAATATGGTGTTTCTCAAATTTTTCTTGATACATTTTAAGCAGTAGTGGTTGCCCTATGGCAGCTAACGCTTGTTTATTGCCAATATCTTTTCTCTCTAAAGGTAGTACTGTATAACCAGCAGAAACAGCTCCAGAACTCACGAGAATCACCTCTGTTCCTTGTGCTTTAACCAAAGCAATCAATTCTACCAAATCAGCCATACGTGGTTTACAGACAGCACCATTTTCTGTTAAAACATGAGAACCGACTTTAATGACAATACGTTTGTAAAGCATTAAGCCTCTTCTTGCTCACGTTTAACAGCCACCACAAAGTTTTTTAAACTGTAACGTAGGGCTTCTGTATTTAAATGTGACACAGAAGAGATAGGCAATACAAACAGTGGCTCATTTTTAGGTAACTCTAGTCCAAAATCTTCTTCAAAAGCATAAGAGATGTACTCTTTTTTAGCTTTGAATTTTTGTAACGCTTTATTTGATGTTAAGCCAATATCTTCTAAAAACTGTTCTGTAAGTTCATTGACTTTTTCAATAGGGAAAGAGTCACACTTAGTAATAGCAACAGCAAAATTACGCGTTGCTAAGGTTTCAGAATAACGTTCTAACTCTATAAGCAAGGTTTCATACTGATACTTCATCTCACGATAATTGGCTACATCTACTAAAAGTAATAGGGTTTTAGTACGTTCAATATGTTTTAAAAACTCATGCCCTAAACCACGACCATCACTTGCACCCTCAATAATTCCTGGAATATCAGCCATCATAAAAGAGTCATACTCTCCAACATTAACCACCCCAAGATTAGGGGTAAGGGTTGTAAATTCATAAGCAGCCACTTTTGGTTTAGCATTAGAAACAGCCGAAATAAGCGTTGATTTCCCTACACTAGGATAGCCCACTAAGCCAACATCAGCTATCATTTTCATCTCAAGTCTAAGCTCTTTAGTTACACCAGGAAGCCCAGGTTGTGCATAGGTTGGACGCTGATTAGAAGGACTTTTAAAGTGACTGTTTCCCAAACCACCTTTTCCACCTTCTAAAAAGAGAATACGCTCACCCTCTTCTACCAAGTCATAAAGCACTTCATTGGTTAAAGCATCAATCACCTGTGTTCCAGGAGGCACAACAATATCTACACTCTCACCCTTACGACCATAACAGTTACGACCTTCACCTGGCTGACCATTTTTAGCTTTAATGTGGTTACGCCCACGAAGTGCTGAAAGCGTATCGGTGTTATTATCTACTACAAAATAAACATTTCCACCTTTTCCTCCATCACCCCCATCAGGACCACCATTGGCAACAAACTTCTCTGTCCAAAATGAAACACAACCTGCTCCACCCTTACCAGAACTCAATAAAATATCTACGCTATCTACAAACATGAACTTCCTTTGCTCTTAGCTATTTTAGCTTAAAGCTTTTTATTATTGGAATTATAGCTAAAAATTTAATTACCATTCATCGCTTTAGTCATCTCATTTAAATATTCAGTAGAGAGTACATCTTCTTCCACTTTTTCCTTTTCTTTTTTAGGTGTGATTATCGTAACTTTAGGTTCTGTTTTTTTCTCTTCTTTTAGCACTTCTACTTTTTTTACAACTATCTCTTTTTTAATTTCAGGAACAGTCTCTTTTTTTATAATAGTTTCTTCTTTAACAGTTTCTTTTTCTTTAATAGTTTCTTTTTCTTTAACGGTCTCTTTTTTTGGCACCATCTCTTTAACAACTTTTTCAACTACTTCAATCTTTATTGGTTTGGCTGATTCTTTTACCATAGGTTCTTTAATTACTGTGTGTACTGTTTGTTTATCTTTTTCATCACTTGAAAAGTTAAAAGTTGCCATTATTTTTTCTTTATTTAATACATCATCAAAAGAGTAGTTATTTTTAGTAATTTGATATAAAAAAAATGAGATCACAACTGCCAATAAGAATAACAATATATTAATCAAAAAACTCAATAAATTGTTGCTTTCCCTTGGGTAATCTTTTCTCTGTTGAGTATAACTTTCGGCATCAATTGTATAAATATCTTTACTGTCTTTATTTAAATCCATTATCCATCCTAATATTGTTGGCACATCATAACAAAATACAAATTAAACTATTTCACTTTCTTGAACAAAATTACACATTTTATGAATTTAAAAACGTTTTTTCCCTTGATGAAGCATTTTAATACGTGTATCTAACGCATCAATAATGTTAATAATCTGATTTTGTAAAGTATAAAAGTCTGCCATATGTTTAGGAGAGATGTCATCTGTTCCTCTAATTTGAGCCAATATGTTCTTAAGTTTTTCACGTTTCTCTTTAGCTTCGTTGAGTTCTACCTTATTTATTTGGTTGTCAATTTCATTAACTTTATTGTACCAAGCATTAATTTTTCTTCTTCCATACATATCTATTACAGGTAAGATAACTTCAACAAAAAAAGCAAATAGCATAACAAAAGGGAGAAAAAAACGCACCGTATAATCATGCACTTTATTAAGACTTTGTGCAATCCAAAATGAAAAATGATTTTCGTAATAATTAACCTTTTCTCGAAAATAGAGGATTGAACTATGATGCTGTTTTATCTTAAAAGAGGCACTATTGGGAAACTGGTTTTCTTTATGAAAAACACCTACTTGACTATGTATTTTAGTGGCAATTTTAAGAAAGAGGCGTACCATTTTATCTGAAGCATTATAACTTGCTAAAAGGGTTTTTTTTGCTAATAATTTATAATCTCTACTTGGTATATGTCTTTTCATATCAAAAGCATTCTTATATAATGTAACAATTTCAAAATCTTTATTCTCTTTTACGAAAAACTGTTTATAAGACGCTGAAGAAGTTTCAAAATTCATTAGATGAACCTTTGGCATCGTCATAAGGCGTTTTAAAAAGGGGGCATCAACAGAGGCAATGTAGAACATAGCGTCTATCTCATTATTTTGTAACTTCTCATACGCTTGACTACTAGGAATATGTACAAATTTAGAATTAAAACCCGTAATCCCTACCAATGCCAAAAGTTCTCGTGTTACAGGATAGATACCTGAGCCTTTTTCGCAAATGGCAATGCGTTTGCCTTTAAGCATTTTTAAATCCGATATTTCACGCCCCTTATAAAAAATCCAAATAGGTTCAATCATAATATTTGCCAATGCCAAGACCCCTTTCTTTTCAGTTCCCCCTTGCACAAAGGCAAAATCTACTTCTCCATTAAGTAGCTTCTCTTGGGCTTCAACAGAACCTTTGGTCTCCACTAGCTTTAGCCTTATTCCCTCTTTTTTAAACTCTTTAGCATAGGCTTTTGCATACTGACTATACGCATCTACTTTAGAGCCAATGGCTATGCTAATCTCCTTTTTATGCTTATTGCTATCTATGGCAATATAGAGAATGGGTAGAAGCACCAAAATAATAAAAATAAGTAGTAATTTTAAGAGTTTCATATCTAATAATTTCCTTTTTTATAGATAGGCTTTAATTATATCAGAAAAAAAGTCTTAATTTGTTATAATTCGCATTAGGTATGATAGGTAGTTGCTGGTGACTTAGGTCACGAGAGGAAAGTCCGTGCTACACATGAAACAGAACTCCATCTAACGGATGGCCAGAGTAATCTGAGGGCAAGTGCAACAGAGAGAAGTCAGCCACATTGTGGTGAAGGTGAAACGGTGAGGTAAGAGCTCACCAGTATTTGTGGTAACACAGATAGCTAGGTAAACCCTGTTCGTAGCAAGAAGTAATGGTATTAAGTTTCATTAAGTCATTGGATTGACAAAACTGCTTCGCTTGAGCGTATGGGCAACCATACGCCTAGATAAATAACTACCCACGACAGAACACGGCTTATCGTCATACCTAACTTCTTAAAATAATCGTGTTATAATCCTCCTTATGAAACCTATATTATTACTACTCACTCCCCTATTTCTTTTTGCAAAAGTTCACTATGCAAAAGTAGAACCATTTGAAACCATTACGCTTAAATCTGCTGTTTCGGCACAAGTTACTAAAGCTAATATAAAACAAGAGGGAACAACCCTTACTGCTACTATTATTACACTAGATGATAAGCTTGACCAAATAAAACTCACTTCCAGTAGAGCCTCTTTGCAACTTATTGAGAATATGATTCAAACCAATGAAGAAATTTTAATGGCACTTAGTGAATCAATGCAAAAACAAGAAGATTATAATTATCGTATTTCAACGATTGCTTCTGCTTCTAAAATGCAAAAAGATAATGCCTTTTATGCCTATACCAATGCAAAAACACAATATTTATCTACCCAAGAAAAAATAGATAATTTAAAAAAACAAAAACTCGATTTAAAGTTTGAGGTGGCACGTTTACAAGATAGCATTGCTAAAAAAAGCATCAAAATCAAAAACAAATTTTTAGATAAACTTTTAGTCCATAAAGGAGATTTTGTCAATATGGGAACACCTTTGGCAAAGTTACAAGACTTAAGCAAAGGGAAATTGGTACTTTTTTTGGAGTCTGATGAACTAAAAGATATAAAATCTAAACATATATATATTGATGATAAAGCCACAAAATTAAAAATCTCTAAAATTTGGAAAGTGACCGATGAGAAGTTTATCTCCTCTTACAGAACAGAGATTATTGTGAAAAATCCACAAAAGAACTTCTCTAAACTACTTAAAGTAGAGTTCAAATAGCCCTACTTCCTCTTAACCCTAACTTTTTTAGGGTTAAAAAGCTCCAAGGCTTTTGCAATCATGGGTTCATCTAAGATATTTTGTTCATCTTTCTCTTTAGCTGCTTCTACGCCTCCATGCTCAGGAGAGATACATGAGCTTTTCATCTCCTCCTCTGCTTCGTTGATAGTTGGCTGATTTAAAACCTCATCTTCTATCATTGAACTAGGTTCTTCTATTTGAGGAGCTATGTCTAAGGGGGGTAACTCCTTGGCATTGTTTTTAATTTTACACTCAAATCCATAGAGTTCTTGAACAAAGGTTCTAATGGTCATCCAGTTGTTTTTAAGTAGTGTTTTTTGTTCACTTGTTGCTGTTGATTCCCATGTTAAAAGATTATTATCAAATGAGGTGTAAGTAATAGCATGTTTAAAACACTCACCTAGTTCATAGTTTCGGTCATACATTTTTACAATAAGGTCTTCAAAGAGTTTTGCGCCTGCATCTACTGGTTTAGGTGCTTCTTTGGGTATTTCAATGGCTTCTTCAATGCTCATCTCCTCCATAATTTCGTCTTCAATAGAAGAGAGCGACTCAAAGGCTTCTACTTTAGGGGTAACTTTTATGCCTTGTAACTCTTTTTCAAGTGTTCTTATCATGCCGTCTATCTCTTTAATTTGGAGTGATTCCATCATTTTAAAGAGCGTAAGTGCTAAAACAAAGTCACTATCAGAACCCATGCTTAGCAATGTTTTGGATTCAGATAAAATTCTAAAAAACCGTTCAATAACTAAGGGGCTAATCTGTTGAGAACCACTTAAAAGTAACTCTTTAAGATAAAGCATCAACTCATCAATCACCATTTCAGCTTCAAATTCAGATGCTTTCTCGATAAATGCTAAAATCTTAGCTTGATTTTTCGCTAATACATCATTTAGAAGTGCTTCTAGCATTGAGGGTTCAATAATGCCTAACATTTTAGTGACTGTTTCTAGGTTAATGAAGTTTTTAGAATAGACAATGGCTTGGTCAAGAAGGGTCAAAGCATCACGCACCGAACCTGCACCTGAACGGGCAATAATGGCTAAAGCATTCTCTTCATACTGTACACTTTCTAAATTTAAAATATGAGCTAAATGTTTGGCTAAAACCGATTGAGGTATGTTTCTAAATCGAAAATGTTGGGTACGGCTCAAAATGGTCACAGGAAGTTTTAAAGGGTCAGTGGTAGCTAAAATAAACTTTACATAACTAGGAGGCTCTTCAAGTGTTTTAAGTAAAGCATTAAATGCCTCTTTGGTGAGCATATGCACCTCATCAATAATGAAGATTTTATAGCGTGCTGATGAGGGTTTATATTTGGTATGTTCTATGAGTTCTCTTATGTCATCTATTTTACGGTTAGAGGCTGCGTCCATCTCAATGATGTCCATATGCCGTGATTCACTTGCCATCACACAATGGTCACACACCCCACAAGGGTGGGAACTTGTTCCCTTCTCACACAAAAGAGCCTTTGCAAAAATTCTTGCCGTAGAGGTTTTCCCCGAACCCCTAAGCCCTGAAAAGAGATAAGCATGAGAGAGTCGGTCGCTATCAAGTGCCAATGAGAGTGTTTGAGAAACGGCTTCTTGACCAATTAAATCTTCAAAGGTAGATGGACGGTATTTTCTTGCTAATGCTAATGACAAATAGAACTCCTAAAGGAACAGTTACTAACATTGTAGTAAAATTTTACTTGTGATATAATTGATAAAAAATTATCAAGGACAAATAGATGAGATGGAAAGACCGTGACGAAAGTCGCAATGTTGAAGACAGAAGAAGTTCAGGGACTTCAGGAGGAGGAATGCGTGGAATGCCCTCTATGGGAACGATTATGTTTCTTTGGCCAATCATACAAAGACTCTTAAAAACCAAATTTGGTTGGGCGATTGTCGGTCTAGGAGCTGTGGCTTATTTTTCAGGCTACAACCCATTATCATCTATGATGGGTGGTGGTAGCTCTTCAACCCATATCAATAAAGCACAAGATGATAAGCAAAAACGTTTTATTGCAACGGTTTTACATGACACCGAAGTGGTTTGGGCTGATATTTTTAAACAGCACAATGCAAGATATAGAGAGCCTAAAATGGTTATCTACCGTGGTTCAACCAAAAGTGGCTGTGGTCATGCCTCGTCACAAATGGGTCCTTTTTACTGTCCTGCTGACCAAAAAGTCTATCTTGACTTAGGTTTTTTTAATGAACTAGCATCAAAACATAACGCTTCAGGCGATTTTGCACAAGCTTATGTTTTAGCCCATGAGATTGGTCACCACATTCAAAACATGGAAGGAACACTCACCAAAGTACAACAGATGAAACAACAAGCACGTGGTACAAAAGGTGAGAACCAACTGCAAGTACGTGTAGAGCTTCAAGCTGATTGTTACGCAGGGGTATGGGCATACCACGCACAAAAGCGTTTTCATAGTTTAGAGCAAGGAGATATTGAAGAGGCACTAAGAGCAGCTTCGTCCATTGGTGATGACACCTTACAAAAACAAGCCCAAGGTTATGTCGTTCCTGATGCCTTTACCCATGGCTCATCAGCACAAAGAGTTGAATGGTTTAAAAAAGGGATTAAAAGTGGAGAGATAAGTAGTTGTGATACAGGTTTGTAAGGTGCAGTTTAATGCACCTTACAAGTTACATCTTCCCTTTGGCATAATTAACCCATAACAAAAAGTCTTTAGGTGAAAAGTAACCTTTAGCCGTTGCCAATTCAGTTCCATCTACTTTACGAAAATAGACCGTAGGTGCTAATTTTGGAGTAAAGCCATGACTAAGAGCTTCTGCAGAATTTTTTTCTAACTTGACCCAAACAAATTGATTAAGTGCCTCTTTAATACGTTCATCACTTAAAGTCTCTTGACGCATTCTTTGCGACCAAGAAGAGCGTCTGTTCTCAACATAAACCATTATCTCTTTACCTGTTTGACGGGCATAATCTTCAGCTGAAGCCATATCGTAAAACCAATCTTCACCTTTAGTGGTAAATACCTCCTCAACACTTTTTTCTTCTGTTCCTAAGATTCCTAGTTTACTCTTAGAATCATTAATCCATAGATTAAAATCATCTTTTGGAAGATAACCTTTCACAGTATTAACCACTTTAAATTTTGGCGAAATAAAATAAACCGTTGGCGTATATTGCGTAACAGGTAAGTATTTTATGGCTTCGGCATCTGCCTTATCAACCTCTACAAAAATGAAATCTTGTATATTTTGTTGTATATCACCATCACTTAATGTTGTGTTTTTCATCTTTTGACAATAGGTACAAGATTCAGCTTTCACATAAACCATAACAGGCTTATGTTCTCTTTTTGCTTTCATTAACGTATTTTTTAACTCTCCCGAGAATAGTAGTATTGGTACAGAGATAAAAAGTAAAAATTTTTTCATCAATTTTCTTTCCTTTATTTTTATTTAATAATAATTGTGATATAGTTTATCACTATTCCAATTAAAATTTATGTTATTATACATAAGTTTTAATAAAATTAGTGGTTACTTTAAGTTAAACTGTTATATCATTTAAAAAATAGTATTTAAGGAAAAGGCAATAAATGAAAACTATCATAAAAACACTAAGAAATACACTTATATTTCTCTTAAGCAGTACCTATATATATGCCCAACCAGCACTACCTGTAAGCACACAAACGACTGACAAGCAAGACAATGAGAAAGTCGAAATTATAGATGAAATTAAAATTGAGGCACAAAGTAGTAGCACTATCAACAAAAACCCTAAACTAAAACAAGGTGATGCTTGTAGTGATGAAAATTTAGAAGAGGCAAAAGGAGAGCTTATTGTCGAAATACCTATGGCAAAGACCATTCCATGTGATAAAGTTGATTGTAAAGACCTTGCTCCTGCAAAATTATATCACGACAACTATAAAAAATTAAAAACAGCCAGAACCATCTCATGTGGTACTAAATAGTTTACTTTAACTTTCAAATTAAATAAGCCTAAAAACTTATTTAACTTATATCTCTTTTCGTTATAATCACACTTAAAATCAACCATAATAAAGAGAAATTTGTGAACTTTGAAACCTACCCCTTTGAAAAACTCAATACCCTTTTAGAAAATATTACACCCAATAAAAACTATGCTCCTCTAAGCCTAACCATTGGTGAACCTCAATTTGAAACGCCAAAATTTATTTTAGAGACTTTAACACGTTCAGCTTCTTTACTCAATAAATATCCTAAAACCTCTGGTGAACCTGTTTTAAGAGAAGCGATGCTTAAGTATTTAAACACGCGTTTTGACTTAACGCTCACAAATGCACAAATTATTCCCACTTTTGGAACACGCGAAGTTCTTTTTAACTTTCCACAGTTTTTACTCCATGACATAGAAAACTCTGTTATGGCATACCCAAACCCTTTTTATCAGATTTATGAGGGGGCAGCAAAAGCCAGCAATTCAGAAGTTGTCTATATTAATTTAGAAGCTAAAAACAACTTTGAGCATATTATTGAAGAGGAAAAGTTAGCCCAATGTCACTTGGTTATTATTAACACCCCTAACAACCCAACTTCTGCGACAATGCTCATGGACGAACTTAGAACTTGGGTAAGATTAGCACAAAAGCACAACTTTGTTCTACTTAATGATGAGTGTTATATTGACCTCTATTTAGAAGAACCAACTCCCTCTTTGCTCAATGCTAGTCTGTTAGAGGGAAATAGCGATTTTAACAATATTTTGGTAATAAACTCTGTTTCAAAACGCTCTTCTGCCCCTGGGCTACGTTCTGGATTTATTGCAGGAGATGCCAAAATTTTAAAAGCCTATATGACCTACCGAACCTATGTGGGCTGTGCTTCTCCTCTACCCTTACAAGAGGCCGCTTCAGTCGCTTGGGCTGACCAAGAGCATGTGAATGGATTTCGAGCAAAATATCGTAAAAATTTTGAACTGGCAAAAGAGATTTTAAACATTGAAGCACCTTTAGCCACTTTTTACATTTGGTTAGCCGTAGAAGATGAAATTAACTTCACCATAGAGCTTTACAAAAACTACAACCTCAAAGTTATTCCTGGTTCATTTTTAGGACGTGAGGGGCAAGGAAAAGGTTTTGTACGATTGGCATTGGTCTATGAAGAAGAGAAGACAAAAGAGTGTTTAAATAGAATTAAACAAGCGTTAAACACCATAAATAGCATATAACAAAAAAGGAAATCAAAATGCAACAAGAAGAAATAGACATAGAAGCACTAAAAACAAACGAAGAGTTCTTAGGAAATTTAAAAACCATCGAGCAAGAGATGAAAGATGAAAACAGCATTGCAAAAGGCTACCAACTCTTAGATGCAAAGCTTTTACTTGAAGCCCCAGAAGATGAGATTAATGATATTTTCACCTTTATTGTCAATACGGCTTTTGATGTTTTGGCTGAAAAACTAAGTACCCATAAAGGTTTTGACATGGCTGTCTATGAAGACCTTGCCACAGCCAGAGCCATCTATGAACACGGTATTCAACGTTACAGTGAAAACGATAAAAAAGGGGCAAAAGAGATTTTCTTAGTCCTACACCACACCATGCAAAGTGAAGAGCTAAAAGAGGCGATGATGATTCATGCTTGTGCCGTTATGGCAGGACACTCTTTTGATGATTTCATTCAAAATCTTGTCGATACTTCAGGCGTAGATGAGAGTGACCCAACTGCCTTTTTCATTCAAACTTTTGTGCAACCAAATGACATTTTATTAACCATGTTTGCAAAATATGTCAAACTTGGAAAAGAGGAGTTAAAAGTTTTAGAGGAGAGTAAATAGTGGTCGTAGAAAAACAAAAAATACACTTCATAGGCATTGGAGGCATTGGTCTTTCTGCCTTAGCCAAACTCTTAGCCAACAGTGGTCACACCATCTCAGGTTCAGACATAAAGCAGAGTGAAATTACCAACGATTTAGCCCTCAACTTTGGGGCAAAAATCACCATTCCTCACCATGAAGATGCTGTTATTGGTGTCGATAAAATTATCTACTCAGCTGCTGTTCGTCCGAACAATCCAGAGTACAAAAAAGCCAAAGAGCTTGGCATTAAACTCCTATCACGCAAAGAGTCACTTATTGACATTTTAGGAGATAAAGAGGTTTATGCCGTAGGTGGAGCGCATGGTAAAAGTACCACTTCTGCGATGCTCGCTTCTATTATACCGAACTCCAACGCACTCATTGGGGCTATTAGCAAAGAGTTTGGTTCCAACGTTCGCCAAGCGACAAATAACAAAGTTGTCTTTGAAGCAGATGAGAGCGATGAGAGCTTTTTAAATTCAAACCCTCATTTAGCTATTGTCACCAATGTAGAACCTGAACATATGGAGTATTATGAGTATGATGAAGAGCGATTCTATAATGCCTATAAAAACTTTTTGAACCTTGCTAAAATACGTGTCATCAATGCTGAAGATGAATTTTTAGCATCACTTGAAATCCAAAGTACCAAACTTTACCCCTCAAAAGATATACAGAACATAACATTTGTTTTGGTCAATGGAGAACCTCATACCAAGTTTAGTCTGAAAAACTTTGGAGATTTTGAAGTATTTGGCTTTGGAAACCACATTGCACTAGATGCATCTTTGGCTATTTTAGGAGCATTGGAGATGGGCGAAGAGATTGAAGATATTCGCACAAACCTACTCAACTACAAAGGGATTAAAAAACGTTTTGACATTATTCAAAATCATCAAGAGTGTGTGGTTATTGATGATTATGGTCACCACCCCACCGAAATAAAAGTGACCATAGAGTCACTACAAGCCTATAAGAAACTAAGAGGGTTTAACACATTAAATGTCATTTGGCAACCTCATAAATATAGCCGAACACTCGATAATTTATCTGACTTTGTAGAGTGTTTTGAGGGGGTTGATGAATTAAGTATTTTACCCATTTGGTCAGCAGGAGAGCTAGAAGTAGATATTGATTTAAAAGGTGCTTTTAGCCGTTATAAACTCTTCATGGCAGATAGTATAACCCGTAAAGATGGGGTAGTACAGATTATCAAAGACAATAACATCATTAAAGAGTACCGTGAAGACCTCATCACTGCTTTTGGAGCAGGAGA
>Ga0256840_1001310_pt1 | contig 23731 bp, 23 predicted proteins | sample 355202metaG_FD_185969 | JGI IMG/M metagenome (GOLD analysis project Ga0256840, IMG submission 185969) | Hydrothermal vent microbial communities from Mid Atlantic Ridge, Atlantic Ocean - 355-202 | ecosystem: Environmental > Aquatic > Marine > Hydrothermal vents | place: Atlantic Ocean: Mid...
CATTTCTTCCTTGTTCATAAACTCTTCCTGCACCGCGGAAAACGCATTGCTAAGCTGGCGCTGGTTGAGCGGCTTTAGCACCGAGGTCAGGATCGGGGTTGAGGGCAGCGGGACACGCAATTTGTCCGGAATGCTGACCTGCCAGCCAATGGTGCCGGGTGAAAGTTCAAGGTGAAACAGGGTTTCTGACGGGATAAACATGGCGATATTCGCGCCAAACCCTTGCTGGGTGCTGTCAATAAAGGCCCGACCACCACCACGGGTGATCCAGATCAGGTGGTGGCTGCTGGCGACCTGCTTGGTGTCGTCAGGTTTGAGCCGCGCGCCGGTTAGGGCACGGCTGTAAATACGGTTCCCGAGCACCTCGGGATCAGTTACTGGTTTACGCACGATGTCTGCCTCGTATTTAGACTGCTTTTTTTAGCGAGAATCGAACATTTGCGAATCTAATGCAAGCTTTTTCTGTAAGTTTTTTCGGATTCAGTTTTTGAATCCAATACCTTAGCGGAGCAGGGCGCTTAGGTCGGGGCTTGTGGGCATGTGAACCTGCTGCCAGTTTTGCATTTTGCTCCGAAACCATGTGCGCTGGCGTTTGGCATATTGGTGCGTGAGGGTTTTGGCTTTTTTTACGGCCTCTTGCATGGTGATCTTACCATCAAGCGCGTCAATGATTTCCCGCGCCCCAATGGCACGATTGGCGGGCAGCGCGGGGGCAAAGCCAGCCGCTCGGGCCGCCTCACATTCCTCAATTGCGCCGGAATTCATCATGGCATCAAACCGTGCATTAATGCGGCTATTTAGGTCATTTACTTGCCAATTCAATAGGATAGTCGTCGTTTCTTCATGTGGAACAAGTGGCGTGGTTGGGCGCGCATGCCAATAGGCCAGCCCTTTGCCCGTGGCCTCCAGCACCTCCCATGCCCGCTGCAACCGCGCGGGGTTGTTTTGGTCAAGTTTGGCTAGGCTTTCTGGATCAAACTGTTGTAAATGGCTGCGAAACCACGCCGCGCCATCTCGCTCCCGCCGCGCATTTCCCGTATCCCGAATGGCGGGCGGAATGGGCGGGATTTCAGACAAGCCGTTGAGCAGTGCGCCAAAGTAAAGGCCCGTACCGCCAATAATTATGGGTGTTTTATTTGTGTTATCAATAATCTCGGAAACGTCCCTAATCCACGCACCAACCGAGTAATCTTGCTGCTCAGCCACATGGCCATATAAAACATGCGGAGCCTGCGCCAGCTCCTCGTCGGATGGCCGCGCGGTTAAAACCCGCCACTTAGCGTAAACCTGAAGTGCGTCGGCGTTAATGATAATGCCATCCACACGCCGCGCAATCTCGATCGCGAGGCCGGTTTTGCCCGAGGCTGTAGGCCCGGCAATAAGCACGCTACGCTTACGCATAGCTAACGCTTTCATGATATACTGGAGTCAGGCACGCACCACATGTAACATAATATGCATTATGCGCCATTGATATCAGATCGCGGCAAACTGGTTCTTTTGCTTTTCGGTCCATTTCACCTGCACCTTATAACCCTCTTCATGGGCTTCTTCCTCGATCACAAGATTATTCGTAAACAGCCACGCCCGCGCTTTGCCGTTTTCATACGGGATCAAAATATCTTCCTGCAAAACCGGCTCTGCTAGCCCGGCATCAATCTTTTCAAACAGCGTATCCATGCCGCGCCCTGTGAGCGCCGAGAGCGTGGCTATTTTGGGCGAGCGCGCGGCGACGGTTTCCATGCCTTGCAGCGCGTCTTCGTCGAGCAAATCGGCTTTGTTCCACACTTCGATCATGCCGTCAGATTGTTCGTCTTTTACGCCGAGAGAACCCAGAATATCACGCACATCTTGGGCTTGCGCTTCGGTATCTGCGTGGGATATATCGCGCACATGTAGGATCAGGTCAGCGTCCAGCACCTCCTCCAGCGTGGCGCGGAAGGCGGCGACAAGTTGCGTGGGCAGGTTGGAGATGAAACCAACAGTGTCAGACAGAATAACCTTGCGGCCATTGGGCAGCTCGATCGCGCGCATGGTTGGGTCTAGCGTGGCGAAAAGCATGTCTTTTTCAAGCACATTCGCGCCGGTCATCCGGTTGAAAATGCTTGATTTTCCGGCATTGGTATAGCCTACAAGCGCCACAATCGGATACGGGATTTTCTGGCGCGCAGCCCGGTGCAAGGCACGGGTTTTCACCACTTTGGAGAGCTGGGTTTTGATCCGCAATATCGCATCCGAAATCGCCCGCCGGTCGCTCTCGATTTGGGTTTCGCCGGGGCCACCAACCGTGCCCATCGCGCCGCGCTGGCGCTCAAGGTGGGTCCAGCTGCGCACAAGGCGGGATTTTTGGTAGGTCAAGTGCGCAAGGTCCACCTGCAACACGCCTTCCCGGGTTGCCGCTCTATCCCCGAAAATTTCAAGGATAAGCCCCGTGCGGTCCAGCACTTTTACTTTCCAGCGCTCCTCAAGGTTACGCTGCTGAATAGGCGAAAGCAGGCCATCGACGATGACCAGATCCACCTCGTCAGCCTCAAAAGCGGCCCGCAGCTCTTCCACCTTGCCAGAGCCAAACAACTCGCCAGCATTGGGTTTGCTAATGGGCACCACAAGGGTGCTTGTGATCTCGAGGTCCAAGGCTTCGGCGAGGCTTACGGCCTCAGCCAGCGCATTTTCAGGCAAGCGGCGTTGTTGCACCCTGCCCTTCAGGTTCGGGTGTAAAACAGCGGCGCGGATTTGCTCTGACACTTAGGCGCTATCCTCTGAGTCATACAAATGCACGGGTTGGGAGGGCATAATCGTGGAAATAGCGTGCTTATACACGAGCTGCGAAGCCCCATCGCGACGCAGCAGCACGCAGAAATTGTCAAACCATGTGATAACCCCTTGCAGCTTAACGCCATTCACAAGGAACACCGTTACGGGGTTTTTTTCTTTACGCACGTTATTCAAAAACGCGTCTTGTAGGTTTTGCTTATCACCAGCCATTTTTTAGCCTTTTTATAGCCCTGTTATCAGAGGGTCGTTGATTATGTCTTAAGTATGGGGGCTTAAGGGGTTAATATCCAGTGCAAATGCCGAAAATATTACGGCCCCTGCGCTTAATTCCGCCAATAATCCGGATTAAGCAGCGCGATGAAGGCCAGCGCTTCTACCCGCCCCAGCACCATTGCCAGTGTAATAATGCCCAAAGCCGTGTCTGACAGGGTGGCATAATGGGCTGCAGGATCTCCCAAAGCCATGTAAATCGGGCCGGTATTGGTGAGGCTGGCAATGGCGAGCGCGAAGGCATCTTCAAACGGAGTATCAAGCATGGCCAGCGCTAGGGCCACTACGGTGATCGCCATGAGAAACAGCATTAAAAACACCCAGGCCAGCTCGGCCCCTTGCCGCCGGAAGCGCCGCGTAGAGGTGCCGGAACGGCCTACCGAGCTGGGGTTAACCATGCGCTCCATCTCCCGCAACCCGTGGCGGTAAAGCGAGTATATCCGTAGCAATTTCACCCCACCCGCCGTGGTGGCCACGCCGCCGCCCATAACCGCAAGGCCAAATAGCAAAATGCCGGTGGCGCTGAGGCCAGACCAGTTTTGCGCATCGTGCCAATGGCTGCTCTCGAACCCTGTGGTGGTCAGGTAGGAAATGGTGGTAAACAGACTGCCCCAATAGGCGCTGAGCGCGGCCATCAGGTCGTTGCCCTGCGAAACATCCAGCGCCGCCAGCCAGTGGCGGACAAACATAAACAGCGGCAATAGCCCCGCGACCAGCAGCGCCAGTTGGAGTTGGGGGTCTTTGGGCATGGTGCGGGCAGCGGCGGGCAGGTTCAGGGTCATCAATTTGGACGACACCGCAAAGATCAAAAACACCGCAATCAGCACCTCGCCACCCCAGCCAGCCTGAGCGCCATCCATGCCGCCAACGGGGGAAATGGCGCTGGTGGACAGGGTGCTCATGGCATGGATCGCGGCAATAAACACCCGCTCGCCGCTGAAGATCAAAAACAACGCCAGCAAGGCCGTAAACACCACATAGGGCGGGCCAAGCAGGCGCACCGCACGCAAAATACGGATATCATTTTCCATCCGCATGGCGGGGCCACGGGCCGAGGGCACCTCGTCACGCATTTCAAAGCCGCCGATATTGAGCGGCTCCAGCACAGAAACCGCCGCCACCAGCATGAAAAACCCGCCAAGCCAAGCCACCAGCCCGCGCCACAGGTGCAGGGATTCCGATATCCGAAACGGGTCTTCAAACAGGGTGGCCCCGGTGGTGGTGAAACTCGACAGCATTTCAAAATAAGCGCGCTGGAAGCTTAAATATGGCAAAACCTGCGCAAACGGCAACGCCAAAAACACCGGCAGCAGCGCATAGGTGAGGATGAGGGTGATCAGGTTGGCGCGGGAAACATTACGCACCTTCCGGTTCATCATTGCGGTGCCGAGCAGCACCGAAAGCGCCAGAATAATCATGCTATATTGGAAAAAAACCCGCGCGATAAACCAGTCTTCCTGCTTGGCGGCATGGCCCGCAGGCACCAGCATAGCCAGCGCGCCGATCATCATCAGCAGCACAAAAAGCGGATATTGGCGCAGCGCGTTTATCACCTAGAAAAAATCCAACGAGACCTGAAACAGCTTTTCCACGCGCGGCACATCATCCGCTAGCGCAAATACGATCAGGGTATCGCCCTCCTCCAGCTTGGTATCGCCGCGCGGCACGGTGAGCGTACCGTTTTTCTCAACCATGCCGACCTTGGAGCCTTCGGGCCACTGGATATCACGAATGGCTTTCCCCGCTAGCGCCGAGGTGCCAAGCACCAGCGCTTCAATCACCTCGGCCTCGGCATCGCCTACCGAATAAACCGCGCGAATGCGGCCATGGCGGATATGGCGCAAAATCGAGCTTACCGTGGTGGTGCGCGGGTTGATGAAAGCGTCAATCCCGAGCGGCCCCATAAGGCTCGCAAGGCTCGGATCATTGACCAGTGCAATCACCAGCGGGCAGCCCATGGCCTTGGCCCGTGCGCAGGAAAGCAGGTTGGTTTTGTCGTCATCGGTTACGGCCAGCAGCACGTCTGTTTTTTCGATATTGGCCTCTTCGAGAAGCTCCATATCCAAGCCGTCGCCATGCAGCACAATGGTGCGCTCCAACGCGTCGGCGGCTTTTTCGGCCACGGCGCGGTTGCGCTCGATCAACTTCACCCGCATCCGGCCTTCGCCTTTTTCGAGGTTTTGCGCCACGTCCAGCCCGACATTGCCGCCGCCAATCACAATCGCCCGCTCGCCCTTTTTCTGGGTCTTGCCGAAAATTTCCAAGGTGCGCGGCACGTCGCTATGGGCGGCGATGATGTATATCTGGTCGCCCGGGAAAAGCTGGTCATTTGGCTCTGGCACAAAGATTTTACCCTTGCGCTGCACGCCCACCACCACCGCTTTCAGGGTGGAAAACAGCTCGGTAAGCTGGCGCAAAGGGGTGTTGATGGCGGGGCAATCTTCGCTCAGGCTAATGCCGATCAGGTCGGCCTCGCCATCCAAAAAATGCTCGGTATCAAAAGCGGCGGGCAGCTCAAGGCGGCGCATGGCAGCTTTGGCTACCTCGCGCTCGGGCGAGATCACTACATCAATCGGCATGTGATCTTGGCGATACAAATCAGAGTAAATCGCATCAAGGTAGCTTTGCGAGCGCAGACGGGCAATTTTGCGCGGGATATCAAACATTGAATGCGCCACTTGGCAGGTGACCATATTCACCTCGTCGGCGAAGGTGGCCGCGATGATCATATCGGCGTCTTTGGCCCCTGCTCGCTCCAGCACGTCGGGGTAGGAGGCAAAGCCGGTAACCCCGCTTACATCCAGCACTTCGGAAATGCGGCGGATCAGGGCTTCGTCCTTATCAACCACGGTTACATCGTTGTTTTCACGGGAGAGATGGCGGGCGATCTGCCAGCCAACTTGCCCGGCCCCACAAATGATAATTTTCATGCCACGATCCTGCTCTTGCTCGGCTTGGAGTATGCGCGGCTTTGCCTGCCGCCGTCAAACCTAATCTTGCGAAAGATGCCCCGCAATGCCCAATGTTTTCAGCTTGCGATGCAAGGCCGAGCGCTCCATCCCGACAAATTTGGCGGTTTGTGAAATGTTGCCCTTAAAGCGGGTGAGTTGGGCGCTGAGATAATCAATTTCAAAGGCCAAACGGGCCTCCCGCAACGACAGCGCCATCATTTCCGGCGAGATAGACGCCCCAGCGGCATCGGTCGGCTCTGGCGGCGCGCCTATGGGCAGCTCACTGGGCATAATCGGGCCGGTTTCGGGGCCTAGAATCAGCAACCGCTCCAGCGTGTTGCGCAATTGCCGGATATTGCCGGGCCACGGGGTGGTTTGTAATTGCTGCAAAGCCTCGGGCGAGATTTCGCGCTTTGCCAAGCCTTGCAGCTGGTTGAGAAGGCTTACAAAATGATTGGAAAGCAGGGCGATATCCTCGAGCCTGTCCGCCAAGGGCGGCACCGCCACGGGCACCACGTTAAGCCGATGAAACAGCTCGGTTCGGAATTTTTTAGCGTCGATTTCCGCCTGTAAATCACGGGTGGTTGCCGAGATAAAACGGATATCAACCCGCACCGTATCATGCCCGCCAACGCGGGTAAAACTCTGCTCCACCAGCACCCGCAATATGCGAGATTGGGTTTCCAGCGGCATGTCGGCGACCTCGTCAAAAAACAGCACCCCGCCATGGGCTTTTTCAAGCAGGCCGGGCCGCACATTGCCTGCGGCTTCCGCGCCAAACAGCACGGTTTCCATTTGCTCGGGGCTGATACTGGCGGAATTTACGGTCACAAACGGCCCGTCGGCACGCAGTGAATGGCCATGCACATAGCGCGCGGCCACCTCTTTGCCGGCCCCTGCGGGCCCCGTAAGCAGCACCCGCGCATTGGTTTTGGCGATCTTGTCGAGCTGGGATTTGAGCGCCTTAAAGGCGATGCTTTCGCCGATCATATCGCAGCCATCCAGGTCGGTGCTGCGCAAATTTCGGTTTTCCCGCCGCAATTCCGAGGCCTCAAGCGCGCGCTCTACCACAACCAAAAGCTGGTCTATGTTGAAGGGCTTTTCGATAAAATCATAAGCGCCCTGCTTAACTGCCGCCACCGCAATTTCAATATTGCCATGGCCGGAAATGATCACCACCGGAATGCCGGGATTGTCGCGCTTGGTTTTTTTCAGGATGTCAATACCGTCAAATTCGCTGTCTTTCAGCCAAATATCAAGGATGATCAGCTCCGGCTCAGCGCGGTTGATCTGGGCAAAAGCCTCTTGAGAATTGCGCGCGAGGCGGGTGTTGTGCCCCTCGTCCTTCAATATTTCCCCGATCAACTCCCGGATGTCTTGTTCGTCATCAATGACCAGAATATCACTCATTAGTGTCCCCTGTCGTATTTATATATGGCAAGCAAATGCGCGCCTCGGCCCCCGCATGGGAGAACCCTGCAAAAACCGGCGCGGTGTGCAGTTCGAGCGTGCCGCCATGCTCTTCGATAATCTTCTTCACAATCGGCAGGCCAAGGCCGGTGCCGTTGTCTCTATGGGTTACATAGGGCTCAAACAAGCGCGCCCGATCACTGGGCAGGCCGATGCCGTTATCTTGTATTCGCAACACGAGCCCCTTTGGGCCGACCTCCAGAATCGTGTTGATAATGCCGGAATATGGTTCTGTGGTTTTCGCTATACTATCAATAGCTTCCCCCGCATTCTTAAGTAGGTTTGTTAGCGCTTGGTTGAGCATGGTGCCGTCGGCCATAATCTCCACGGCCTCTGACGGCAGCGAGCTGGTAAACACTAAATCCGGCCGACCGCTTTGCGCCAAAAGCACTGCGCCGCTCACCAGCTCCACTATATCCACCGGCGTCGGTTCTGGTGCTGGCATGCGGGCGAATTTCGAGAACTCATCCACGATCCGACGCAGGTCATTGGTTTGCCGCACGATCACATCGCTAAGCTGGGTCAGGGTCTCTGGCTCGGCCACTTGCGGCCCGAATTTGCGCTTTATGCGCTCTGCTGATAGTTGAATCGGAGTAAGAGGATTTTTGATCTCATGGGCAATTCGGCGGGCTACATCGCCCCATGCAGCCATGCGCTGCGCCGAAACCAGATCGCTCACATCGTCAAACGTGATCACAAAACCTTCGACCTCGCCGCCGTGCGGATGCCGTGCCACCATGCGCACCAGCAAGGTTTCGGTCACCCCGAGGCGGGTGATCTGCACCTCGCCCTGTACCACGTCTTGGCCTCGCGCCACCAGCCGCTCAAATAGGGCGTTAAACTCCGGCGTTAGCTCGGCCAGTACCCTGCCCTCGCAGGCCTCGCTATCCAGCATCCGCATGGCGGCGGCGTTAATAAACTCAACCTTACCGCCCTTATCCAGGCCGATCACACCCGCCGTTACCGAGCTTAGCACCGAGTCAAACAGGCGCCGCTGCTGCTCTGTGCTTGCATTCACAGAAACCAATGTGTCGCGCTGGTTTTTGAGCTGGCGGGTCATGCGATTGAACACCCGCCCGAGCAACGCGATCTCGTCATCTCCGGCCTCTTCGCGGACCCGCACATCCAGATCGCCGCCAGCAACGCGCTGCACCGCACTGGCGAGGCGGCCGACAGGGCGGGAGAGTTTTTCGGCAAACCACAGGCCCAACCACATGGCGGCCAAAATTACCACCACGGCGAAACCCAAGTAAATAAGGGCAAATTCAAACAGCAACCGCCCGCGATCAGCCTCCAACTGCTGATAAAGCGTCACAGTAGCTTTGGTTTCATCAAGCAAGTTCAGGATGTCACCATTCACATCACGGGTCACGTAAAGGTAGCGGTCAGAGTAGCCGGATAGCGGCATCAACGCCCTGAATTCGCTATTTTTCCAGTCCTCAATCAGCACCGTTTCGCCGTTTTTTGCGCGGGCGATTTCCTCGGGGCTGGGGGCTTCATAATCAAACAAATAGCTGCGCGTGCCACGCGCGACGATCTCTGATACGCCATTAATCACAAACGCCTCCGCCAGCGTTTTTTGCATCGTATCCTGCCCGCGCGAAAGCGCGTCTCGCATTTCCCCGACACCGACAAAATTATACCGCGGCCGCTGGCGCTCAATAAAGGCGGCAAGGAAAGCGGCATCAGCGGTCAGCGTCGCCCGATGCTCCTGCTCATAGGCCTGCGCGGCGGCCAGCGAATTGCCCACCACCTGCTGAACACGGCTGGAAAACCAGCCCTCAAGCCCGAAATTCAGGGTAACTGTGGCAAACACAGCCACCAAAACCGTGGGGATCAGCGCGATCACGCTGAACACAGTCGAGAGCCGCATATGCAGCCTGGAGCCCGCCGAGCGAGACCGCCGCGCAGCAATAATCCGCACAATCCGTCGCGCCACAAACGTGGCCAGAATCAGCGTGTAAATCACGTCGGCAAGCAAGATGATTCGCAAGAGTTGCGGGTTGGCGGGGCCGCTGAACCCGCCCAAAAGCAAGGTGGTGGTGAGCGCCAAAACCGGCCCAACGATCACTAGAAACAGGGTTAAATAAGTTTTAACCACGCGGCTTTTTTGCCAGCGCGACAGGCGCTGCAAACCGGATTCGACCATATTATGTTGCAATTCAGCCACAGACTCAGCGCTCAAAGCTTCTACCTGTGGCAATATTACATCATTTTCTTACTGCGCAACACCTCTATATCAAGGTTTCGGATTTTCTTGCGGAGGGTGTTGCGATTTATGCCGAGTAAATCCGCGGTTTTAAGCTGGTTGCCGCCAGTGGCTTGCAGGCTAAGCATGATCAGCGGGCGCTCGACCTCGCGGATAATTTTATCATACAGCCCGGGTGGGGGCAGCGCGCCGGCATGCAGTGAAAAATAGTGCTTAAGATGAGCCTCGACCGATGCTGAGAGCTTTTGATGCTGCACCGACTCCTGCGGCCCGGTTTCCAAGTGCGCCGCTAGCTCCCGTCGAATGATTTTCGCCCCGATCTCCTCTTCAGGGCAAAGCACGGTGAGCCGCTTGATAAAGTTTTCCAGCTCGCGCACATTGCCGGCCCAGATATGGCTGCGCAGATGGTCAAGCGCCTCAGGTGTGATGGTTTTAAGCGGCAACCCGCCCTTGACCGCCTCGGCCAGAAAATGGCGCGACAGATCTGGAATATCCTCCAACCGCTCAGCGAGCCGTGGTAGGCGGATCGGCACTACATTGAGGCGAAAAAACAAGTCCTCCCTGAATTTACCTTCTGCTACAAGGGTTTGCAGATCCTGCTTGGTCGAGGCTACCACCCTTACATCATCAGAGCTTTGCTCTTGCAGCACCCGCAGCAGGCGCATTTGCGCGTCGAGGGGCATGTCATCGACATTGTCTAAAAAAAGCGTGCCACCAAAGGCAGAGGCATAAAGCCCCGAGCTACCGGCCCCGCCAAAAAGCTCCCGTTCTATCATGTCCGGCGGGGTGGCTGCCAAGTTGATAGAGATAAAGGGCGCGCTTTTGCGCTGGGAAAAGCTGTGCAGCGTGCGGGCGACGATCTCTTTTCCGGTGCCGGAATCTCCGAAAATCATCACGCCGAGGTCCGTATGGGTGAGCCGCGCCAGCACGCGGTAAACCTCCTGCATCATCGGCGAATGGCCAACCAGCGGCAAGCGCTCGGGCTGGGCGGCGGGCCTTGCCGTAGGGTGCGCTTGCTTGGTGGCCTTATTCACCAACGCCAAAAAGGCTGAAAGATCAAAGGGCTTTGGCATGTAGTCAAAGCTGCCCGCCGCGCTGGCCCGCACCGCAGTGGTTACAGTATTTTGCGCCGACATCACAATCACCGGCAGATCCGGGCGCATTTTCACGATCTTGGGCAGCAGGTCCAAAGCGTCGCCATCGGGCATCATCACGTCAGTCACCACCACATCGCCCTCGCCCTCTTCCACCCATTTCCACAGGGTCGAAAGGTTGCCCGTGGCGCGCACACGGCAGCCCGCGCGCGTTAGCGCTTGGCTCAATACCGTGCGGATCGAGCGATCATCATCAGCCACTAAAATCGTTCCGTCCATCTAGCGCGCCTCCTTCCAGACCGGCAAAAGTAGCCGGAATTCGGTGCCACCGGCATCTGATTTGCAGTCAACCACGCCGCCATGGTCAGCGATGATTTTAGACACCAGCGAAAGCCCCAATCCCGTGCCGCTGGCCTTGGTGCTTACGAATGGCTCAAACACGTCATTCAGTATGCTCTGCGCAATCCCCGGCCCGTTATCTTTAATGCTAATTTCAATTGGCAAGCTTTGCTGCCGCTTGCCGGGCAAGGAGAGCTTCACCCCCGGCCGAAACGCCGTTTTCAGGGTAATCACCCCGCCCTCCGGCGCGGCCTCGGCGGCATTTTTAAGCAGGTTTACAAGCACTTGCATGAGTTGCTCCGCGCTCCCCGCCGTGGGGGGGATGGAGGGGTCAAACACGTCCTTAAAGCGCATATGCGCGGCAAACCCCGCCGCCGCCGCCCGCTTGGCGCGATCAAGAATATCGTGGATATTCACCGGTTCCATCGCCACCGGTCCCATCTCGCCAAAGGCCTCGACGCGGTTTACCAGCTCGCCAATACGCTTGGCTTCGTCCTCGATCACCTCGGTTAACTCCCGGTCCTCGGCCCCCAAACCGCTGCTCAAAAGCTGCGCCGCGCCAGAGATTCCGGCCAACGGATTGCGTATTTCATGGGCCAGCATTGCCGCCATTCCCGCCACCGAGCGCGCCGCATTCCGGTGCGAAAGCGAGCGGTCCATTTTATCGGCGATCGAGCGCGGATGCAGCATAAGCAGCACCTCGCCCTCATCCAGTCGTGTGGCCTGCACATTGGCAACCCCGCGGGGTTCGCCGCCCCAGCCGACCTGCACATCATGCAAAACAACCGAACCCATACCGCCCTGCGCTTGCTTCACGGCATCCACCACCGCAGAGCCTTCCCCCGAAAAACGGACCAGCCCCCTGCCCCGCATTTGCTTACGGGACGCCATGCAATACCCCTCGGCGGCGTCGTTGACCTCGGCAATACCACCCTCGGCGGAAATCACGAAAGCGGGGAACGGCAAGGCTAGCCAGATCGGTTTGAAATCACGGCTCATGCGGCTTTCCTTTCGCCCAGAAAGGCGCGGAGTTCGCGGATGACTTGGGTGGGGTCATCCATTCGCACAAGAGCGGTGCGAAGGTCTGCGCCACCGTCTAGCGGGGCCAGATACCAGCCGAGATGCTTGCGCATATTCAGCATGCCGATATGAATTCCGTAAAACGAAAGCATGTGTTCGTAATGGGTTATAACGATATCTTCAAGCTTAACATCCGGTTTCAGCCCCTGCAATTCAGCCAGCAACCAAGGCTTCCCCCGTGCCCCGCGCCCAACCATAAGGGCATCGGCACCAGATTGCGTAACGGCCATTTCGGCACTCTCTGCATTGACAATATCCCCGTTTACCACCACCGGAATATTCACGGCCTGCTTAACCTTGCTCACAGCTGCCCAATCGGCCCTGCCCTTATAGAACTGGTTGCGCGTGCGGCCGTGCACGGTGATCATCCGCACTCCCGCCGCCTCAGCCCGCGCCGCTATATAGTCGGCGTTATGCTCCTCCCAGCCCAGCCGCATTTTCACGCTTACCGGCACATCCACCGCGCCAACAACCGCCTCGATCAGCCGCAAAGCGCGGTCCGGCTCCCGCATCAAGGCCGAGCCGGAAAGCCCGCCCGTTACCTTTTTAGCCGGGCAGCCCATGTTGATATCCACCATTCTCGCCCCAAGGCCGACCAGCATTTTGGCGCTCTCGGCCATCCAATGGGCTTCGCGCCCCGCGATCTGCACCGCCGTTTGCCCGTTACCCAGCCCTAGCTCGGCGCGATTATGCACCTCGGTGCGCTTTTTGGCCTGCGCCAGCTCTTGCGAGGCTATCATCTCTGAGACCACCAGCCCGGCGCCAAAGCCCAGCACCAGTTGCCGAAACGGCAAATCACTGATTCCTGCCATGGGTGCCAAAAAAACAGGCGGTTTTTGGGGGAAGTTGTCAAAATCCAGCGGCAAATGCTTAATCCTTGTGCAGATAGGATGGTGTAGCGGTTGGGAGCCGCTCGATCAAGGGTAATAGCCGTTGTTGGCAGGCAAAATTTGCGCTAAAAAGCCCTATGAGCAAGAAAATTTCAGCCCTGATCGTCGCCGCGGGCCGTGGCACCCGTGCGGGCGCTGGCCTACCCAAGCAATACCGGCCCCTCGGCGAGGTGCCCATGCTGCGGCGCACTTTGCAAGCCCTGCTGGCGCATAAAGCGGTGCACGATATTCAGGTGGTGATCCACCCCGACGATATGCCGCTTTATGATACAGCAACAGCGGGCCTTAGCCAGCTGCGCCCCGCTGTTTTTGGCGGGGAAAACCGCTCTGAAAGTGTGTTGAACGGGCTGGAGGCGCTGGCGGAGGATGCGCCCGATGTTGTGCTGATCCACGATGCCGCCCGCCCCTTTTTACCCCCCGAAATCATCGACTCGCTGCTCGCCGCTTTGGAGGCCGCCCCGGGGGCCTTCCCTGCGCTTCAGGTAGTCGATGCTCTCTGGCATGGGGAAAATGGCCACGCAATTGCCCCCCGCAATCGCGCGGGGCTTTACCGTGCCCAAACCCCGCAAGCCTTTGATTTTGCGACTATACTCAACGCTCATCACAGCGCCACCGCTCCGGCAGATGATGACGTGGCGCTCGCCATTCAACAAGGTATCAAGGTCGCCATTGTGGACGGCGTTGATCGCAATTATAAGCTCACAACGCCGCAAGATTTTGCCCGCGCCGAAAGGGAAAGCATGATAGATATTCGCACCGGAAACGGCTTTGACGTGCACGCGTTTACCAAGGGCGATGCGGTGACCCTATGCGGCCTTAAAATTCCCCACACCCACGCGCTCTTGGGCCATTCGGACGCCGACGTGGCCATGCACACCATCACCGACGCGCTTTTTGGTGCGCTGGCTGAGGGGGATATCGGCCAGTGGTTCCCCCCCTCCGAGGCGGAATGGAAGGGTGCGGCCTCGGATATTTTCCTGCAGAAAGCGGTGGCGCGGGTCGCAGCTCGAGGCTTTACGATTACGCATATTGATTGCACGATCATCTGTGAGGTGCCCAAAATTGGCCCCCATGCCGCGGCCATGCGCGCCGAAATCGCGCGGCTAACAGGCATCTCGCTGGAGCGGGTGTCAATTAAGGCCACCACGTCTGAGAAACTCGGCTTTACGGGCAGAAAAGAAGGAATCGCCGCTATGGCCACAGCAACATTGGTGAAATTATGAGCAGACTTATCGCAACCGTTTTCGGCATTGGCCTTATTCCGTTTGCGCCGGGCACTTGGGGCAGCCTTGCGGCCATTCCGATGGCTTACGGCCTCCATTACCTCGGCGGCTTTCCCGCCTTGCTCGTGGCCACGATTGCCGTTTATTTCCTGGGCCTTTGGGCCACCACCGAGGTTACGCGCGGTAGCGATAACCACGACCCCTCCGAGATCGTCATCGACGAGGTCGCGGGCCAATGGACAGCCCTACTCGGTGTTTCAGCCGGCCTTTGGTTCGCAGGTGCAGCCCCCGAAGTATTCCCCTATCCCGGCTGGGTCAGCGCTTTTGTTTTGTTTCGCCTGTTTGACATCTGGAAGCCGTGGCTGGTGGGCTGGGCAGACCGCAAAACCACCCCCACGGGCGTGATGCTGGATGACGTCATCGCGGGAATTTTCGCCATGGTGATTACCGTCGCCGCTGCTGGAATTTCCCACGGGTTGCTGATGAAATGAGCCTCGCGCAGCAGGTTGTCGAGGCCGCCCGTGCGGCGGGGGTGCAGATTGCCACCGCCGAAAGCTGCACGGGCGGCATGCTGGCCGCGGCCCTCACCGATATTGCAGGGGCCTCAGCGGTGTTTGACCGTGGCTTCATCACCTATTCCTACGCCTCCAAGCCCGAGGTTTTGGGGGTGAGCTCGGAAACGGTCGAAGCCTACGGGGCGGTTAGTGCGGAGGTGGTCGCGCAAATGGCGAGCGGCGCTCTGGCCCATAGCGATGCCGATATCGCCGTGGCCATCACCGGCATTGCAGGACCGGTTGAGGGTAGCGACAAGCCCGAGGGGCGGGTGTGGTTTGCGCTTGCGGCTGCGAACATGGTTGAAACTACAGGGCGTGAATTTGGTGCCATTGGCCGCGATAACGTGAGGGATGCCAGCGTGAAACAGGCGCTAAAGCTGCTGCTCGGGGCCATACAGCGCTAGGGCACGGTCTTCAAACGCCTTCACAATCCGGCGCATAGCCTCACCAAAAACCACACCAATAATGCCTTGCAACACTTTGGATTTAAATTCGAAATCCACATGGAAGTCGGCAATGCAACCCTGCTCGGCGGGCAGGAAATGCCAATAATTGATCAGGTATTTGAACGGGCCGTCAAGATATTCGACCTCAATTTTGTGGCTCTCGGGGTGCATGGTTACGCGCGAGGTAAAGCGCTCACGAAACAGCTTGAACGATATAATCAGGTCGGCTTCTACCACCTTGCCATCCGCCGTTTCCCGCTCACTCCGAATGCGCGCCCCCGTGCACCATGGCAGAAATTCGGGGTATTTGCCAATGTCGGCCACAAGGTCAAACATCTGCTGCGGGCTATAGGGCATCGGGCGGTTTTCGGAATGGGTGGGCATTTTGTCTCTCTGGGGTGACGTTTGCTGTTAGCTACCATAAAGTGATTTAGAATCAAAAGGGCAAGGGCTATGCATTCAAAATATGAAATAGATGAAATGATCTCGGCAAAATCCATTGCCGCGCGGGTAGAAGCGCTGGCTAAGGAGATTTCGGAGCATTTTGCTGATACCGACAAGCTCGTGGTTGTGGGCCTGCTGCGTGGCAGCTTTATTTTCATCGCGGACCTCGTGCGCGAGCTGGATCTGCCAGTGGAGGTGGATTTTCTGGAGGCCAGTTCCTACGGCAACTCGACTGAGAGCTCCAGAGAAGTGCGTATTCTCAAAGACTTACGCGGCGAGATTGAAGGACGGGATTTGCTGGTGGTGGAAGATATTGTCGATACCGGCCACACGCTTGAGCACGTGCTGCACCTGCTGGAAAGCCGCCACCCTGCCCGCCTTAAAACTTGCGCATTGCTCGATAAGCCTTCGCGGCGGGAAACCGGGGTGAAGGCCGATTACATCGGTTTTGAAATCCCCGACGAGTTTGTGGTCGGCTATGGTATTGATTATGCACAGAGAAACCGCAACCTGCCCTATATCGGTGCGGTGCGGTTTACTGAATGAATATGATCTGGCTCTTGCGGATGAAACGCTGGGTGCAACATCCGCCCAGCCCGCAACGGCTTAAGCTGATCGCCTTTGTGGTGATCGCCTGCTTTGTGATTTTCGGCTATGAGCGCATGTTTGGCTGGCCGGAGTGGCTGACCGTCAACAATATGCGCCGCCGCTAACTGCCAAATTTTGCCAGCCGTGCCTCGCGCAGCTGGGCAAAATCATCGCCAGCGTGGTAGCTAGAGCGGGTGAGCGGCGTGGACGACACCATCAAAAACCCCTTACCAAAGGCCATGCCCTCATAGGCTTTAAACTCCTCCGGAGTCACAAATCGCATCACAGCGTGGTGCTTGGGGGTGGGCTGCAAATATTGCCCGATGGTCAGAAAATCGACATCGGCCGCGCGCATGTCATCCATTACCTGCTGCACGCCTTGCTTATCCTCGCCAAGGCCGACCATAATGCCGGACTTTGTAAACATAGTCGGGTCCAGTTCTTTCACCCTTTGCAGCAAGCGCAGGCTATGGAAATACCGCGCCCCGGGGCGCACACTCGGGTAAAGCCCCGGCACCGTTTCGAGGTTATGGTTAAACACATCTGGCTTGGCTTTTACAACGATTTCAAGTGCTTCCGGACCGCACTTCAAGAAGTCCGGCGTCAGCACCTCGATGGTGGATTTCGGCGAGCGGTGCCGAATGGCGCGAATGGTCTGCGCAATATGCTCGGCCCCGCCATCGGCCAGATCATCGCGGTCTACGCTCGTAATCACCACATGGTTCAGCCCCAGCTTTTCAACCGCGTCTGCCACACGGCCCGGCTCGAACACATCCAGCGCATCGGGCCGGCCCGTGGCGATATTGCAAAACGAACAGCCCCGCGTGCAGATCTCGCCCATAATCATCATGGTGGCGTGGCCTTGCTCCCAACATTCGCCGACATTCGGGCAGCCTGCTTCGGCGCATACCGTGGTAAGGTCGTTATCTTTCAATATTTTACGGGTATCACGATAGCCTTCTGACGTGGGTGCCTTTACCCGTATCCAGCTAGGCTTACGCAAAATTGGCGTATCGGGTTTGTGGGCTTTTTCGGGGTGGCGCTGGGATTTATCAGAAAGATCACGGGACATATCGGCTCCTTTAGCTGTCTTTGGATTAGCGCAAAACCAAACCCGAGTCAGCCCCAAAATAGGGGCAGTTAACCACTCATTCGTAAACCCATTGCGTCAAATTGGCTAAAATTGCATATTCATTTTAGAAAATGTGAAGCGCGGCAGAAGTCGCAACAAGACACCCAGCCCTTGGTTTTTTTACCCCAGCATTCATTTCAGTATTTTGGAGGGCGCGCTTGTCCCGATTACTTATCCTATTGCTGATCTCCGGCTGCGCTTCGGTGCAGCAAAACGACAAATTCGGCCATTTAGCCGTGGGCTACGGCATTTCGCGGGTGGTGACCGAAGTGACAGGCAACCAATTTGCGGGGTGCGCGGCATCTATTCTTGCGGGGGTTATTAGCAAAGAGGCGGTAGACAGCCTTACCCACGCTCCCAAGGGCATGGGATATATATGCCACATCGGCTGAGCCGTTGCACGTTTAGCACCCCGTTTTAGCCAAGCTCCATGGTGCAAATGCCGAATTCGGCGCTATGGGTGGGCATGGGTTTCGCGCCTTTATAATACATACGCGCCGTGGTGAACACCGGCGCAAGCTCCATTGCGCGGCACATGGTATTTACAGCCGCGTTATGCGAGGGTGCATCAATAGAAACCGCCGCGCCCATTGCCCCCCCCGCTTTGGTGACCAAAGCCCGCGCGGCACTGCCGAATGCTGCCCAAGTCTGGCAGGGCCATGGGCCGGAATCCATCTAAAAATGAATCGCGCGGCCATAGGCGTCAAGCACGCTTTCGTGCATCATCTCAGACAGGGTCGGGTGCGGGAAAACCGTGTGGAACAGGTCTTCCTCGGTGGTTTCAAGCTGTCGCCCGATTACATAGCCCTGAATAAGCTCGGTAACCTCGGCTCCGACCATATGCGCGCCCAAAAGCTCTCCGGTTTTGGCGTCGAAAATGGTTTTAACCATGCCCTCGGCCTCGCCCAGAGCGATGGCTTTGCCGTTGCCCATAAAGGGAAAACGGCCAACCTTAATATCCAATCCAGCCGCTTTCGCCTTGGCCTCGGTCATGCCCACGCTGGCCACCTGCGGCTGGCAATAGGTGCAGCCCGCAATGCTTTCGGGCTTCACCGGATGCACCTTTTGCCCCGCGATCTTCTCGGCCACCATCACGCCCTCGTGGCTGGCTTTATGGGCGAGCCACGGCGCGCCGGCGATATCGCCAATCGCATAAATGCCGGGGATTTTGGTGGCACAGTATGCGTCGGTCACGATATGGGTGCGGTCGATTTCCAGCCCCAGCGCCTCCAGCCCTAGCCCTTCGGTATTGCCAATGATGCCAACCGCCGAAATCACAGTGTCAAATTCTTCGGTAATGGTTTTTCCGCCGGTTTCGATATGGGCCGTAACCTTGCCCTTGGTGCGGTCAAGCTTTTTAACCATAGATTTCTCCATAATCTTCATGCCCTGCTTCAAAAATTGCTTCTTGGCAAAAGCGGCGATTTCGGCGTCCTCCACAGGCAGCACGCGGTCCATCACCTCGACCACGGTAGTATCTGCGCCCAAGGTATTAAAGAAACTGGCAAACTCGATGCCAATGGCACCTGACCCGATGACCAGCAGCTTTTTGGGCATCCGCACGGGGTCCAGCGCATGGCGATAGGTCCAGACAAGGTCGCCATCGGCCTCAAGGCCCGGCAATTCCCGCGCCCGCGCGCCGGTCGCGATGATGATGTTTTTGCCAGACAGCACCTCCTTGCCGACCTTCACCTTGCCAGCGGCAGGGATGCTTGCCTCGCCCATCACTACATCAACTTTGTTCTTTTTCAGCAGGTGCTTTACCCCCGCCGATAGCTGCGAAGCTACGCCCCTAGAGCGCTTCACGACCGCCTTCAGATCGTAAGAGATCGCATCCGCCTTCAGGCCAAATTCGCCCGCCCGCTGCATCAGGTGAAAAACCTCTGCCGAGCGCAGTAGTGCCTTGGTCGGAATGCAGCCCCAGTTCAGGCAGATTCCGCCTAAATGCTCGCGCTCCACAATGGCTACCTTCAGCCCGAGCTGCGCGCCGCGAATGGCGGCCACATAGCCGCCCGGTCCAGCGCCGATTACGATAAGGTCATAGGTTGCCATGAAGATTCCCTTCCATCAAAACTTACTGCGACAATAACGCACCACGCCAAAGGCGCAAGTGCGCCAGTTGCATGGCTGCTATGCACCTGTTCTCTACTTTGTTCAAATATCCCGGGGGGCTGCCACAGGCAGTGGGGGCAGCGCCCCCTCGGCGCTTACCCTAGCCGAACAGCTCGTGGCACAACTCCAACGCGTCCACCAGCTTATCCACCTCATCCGTGGTATTATATAGCCCGAAACTGGCCCTACACGTGGCCGAAACCCCAAGATGCTGCATAAGCGGCTGGGCGCAATGGTGGCCCGCGCGCACCGCAATGCCCTTTTGGTCAACGATGGTTGAAATATCATGCGGATGCGCCCCGCCCGCCATGGTGAAGCTGAAAATCGCGCCCTTATCCGGCGCATTGCCCTGAATGTTTAGCCAGTTCAGCCCGTCCAGCTTGGTGCGGGCATAATCCCGCAGGCTCGCCTCATGAGCGGCAATGTTATCCATCCCCAGCCCCATCATATAGTCCAGCGCCACCCCAAGCCCGATCATTTGCACTATGCCGGGGGTGCCGGCCTCAAACTTATGCGGCGGCACGTTATAGCTCACAGCATCGCGGGTCACATCAGCGATCATATCGCCACCGCCCATGAAAGGGCGCATTTCGGCCATGCGGGTTTTACGAATAAATATCGCGCCCGAGGCTGAGGGGCCGTAGAGCTTGTGGCCGGTAATGGCGTAGAAATCACAGCCGATATCGGCCACATCGACGGGCATATGCACCGTGGCCTGCGAGCCATCAATACAGGTGGCAATGCCCCGCGCGCGGGCCGCATGGCATATGGTTTTCACATCTACCACTGTGCCGAGCACGTTGGACATATGGGTGATCGCAATCAGCTTGGTTTTGTCGGTTATCGCCTCAATCACGCTTTCAGCGCAGAGTGACCCATCGCCCGCTGGCTCCACCCATTTCAGCACCACACCGTAGCGCTCGCGCAGGAAATGCCACGGGATAATATTGGCATGGTGCTCCATAACCGAAAGCAAAATCTCGTCGCCCGCTTTCAGATTCTCCACGCCCCAGCCATAAGACACAAGGTTTAACCCGTGGGTGGCACCGGTGGTAAACAGCACCTCCTCCTCGGAAGGGGCGTTCAAAAACCGCCGAATGGTGCCGCGCACGGCCTCGTATTTATCGGTGGCAAGGTTGCTCAAAAAATGCAACCCACGATGCACATTGGCATATTCTTCGGCATAGCCCCGCGTGACGGCATCAATCACGGCTTGCGGTTTTTGCGATGACGCCCCGTTGTCTAAGTAAACCAGCGGTTTTCCGTTAACCGTGCGGGAAAGAATGGGAAAATCCTTGCGGACCTCGGAGACGTCATACATGCATTAGCCTATATCGAAAAACCCGTTTGCCCGCAGGTAAAGCGCCAACAGCCACAGCACCATGGCCGTAACAGTAAGCCCTGCAAACATCGGGAAGGTGAACTTGAACTGGTGGGCCTCGGCCACGCCAGCGGAGATAAAATATACAAAGGGGATCAGGCTTAGCCAGTATGGCGCTTGCGAGATTAGGCTGCCTTGCAGCATAGGGAAGCTATGCTCCAGCGAGGTAATGCCAACCGTGACAACGGCAAAAAACAGGCCAAAGGGCGCGGCTACAAAGCTGCCCCAAAACACGCCGGCGCGGGTATCACGAGCGCTGCCGTTGCCGCCAAAAACCTTGGCGATCACCCAAAGCAAAATCGAAAACATATAGACAGAGAAAGTGCGCATAAACAGCGCCCCGATCAGGATCAGCCCAATTTCGGCGGGCAACATATTTTGCGCGGCCGAGGACGGCGCGACCACCGCCTTAAGCGACCATGACAGAAAGAAGATCATATCTGACAGCAAGATATAAAACAGCAAGCGCCCCTCAGAAGGGTTTTCTTCGATCAAGCGGCGGGTCGCGGCGCGCATGTCTTTCCAACTATCCACAACCCGCGCGGCTAGCCCGCTGCGCTCGGTATGGCGGGTGCCAAGGCTGGTGCTAAACACATCATCGCGAAAGGCGGTGAGCGCAACGTCGATCTCGGCATCTTTAAGGTCTGCGGTCATGGGGAGGGCCTCGCTATCGTTATCCGGTTATGAATACTCTAAATCCGATGGTTACCCCAAAAACTGTCAAAATTATGACGAGCATGGTCAAAAATCGCGATTTAAAGCCTTCGGCAACAGAAAGACAGCTGCCCCATACATATACAAACAGCAAAAACATGCCCACAAGGAGCGTGGACGAAAACCATTCGGCGGGGTAGGCAACTTTGGCGATGGTGGTGAGCAGCGAAAGCGGTGCAACCACCAGCAGGGTCCAAAACAGGGCCAAGCGTGCGCCGTAGCTGGTGCCAACGCCGCCAAAAGCCTTGGCGGCAAAGTGCGAAAGCGCGGCCACACCGTAAAGCAACAGCGGCGCAAAAAAGAACGATGCCACCAGATTGGTGACAAAAACCGCCGCGATGCTGATCTCTTCAGTCGCTTGAATCGCGGAAACTTCGAGCAGGTTTGGCACCCGCGCCACGAAAAACAGCAGAATGGCGATGACCAGATAGATCAACAGCCGTTCTTCGCCGGGTTGCTCCTCAAGCCGCCGCTTCATCGACGCCCCGAAGCCCTTATAGGCGCGGATTATTTCGCCACTGGCACTCATCTAGTGGCGCTCAGTCCAGCCCAAAAGGCGCGAGCGGATGTCTTCGGCCAGCTCGTCACTTTCGATCTCCTGAATGGCTTCATCAAGAAAAGCGATGATCATCATATTCTGCGCCTGCTTGCGCGGCACGCCGCGGGACATCAGGTAAAACAGCGAGTTTTCATCGACCGCGCCGCAGGTAGAGCCATGGGAGCAGGCCACATCATCGGCATAAATCTCAAGCTCGGGTTTGGCGAGGAAGTTGCTGTCTTCATCCAGCAGCAGCCCTTGACTGATCTGGTATCCGTCGGTTTTCTGCGCGTCGGGCTGCACAAGGATTTTGCCTTGAAACACGCCCGTAGCGCCGTTTTTCAGCACCTTTTTGAACACCTGACGGCTTTCGCAATTCACCGCGTCATGGGTCACGAAAATCGTGTCATCATGCAGAAAATCTCCGTCGCCCAAGCAGGCTCCGGCCACGCTGGCCTTGGTATCATCGCCGTTAATGTCAATAATAACCTCGTTGCGGGTGAGCTTGCCATTGACCGTAAGCGTAAAGCTTTTGAAGTGGCTTTCTGTGCCAAGACGGGCGAAAATATGGGTCATCGCGAGGCGCGTATGGTCTCGCCCTTGCGCCCGCAGGTGGTGAAAAGCACCGCCCTCGGCCACGTCAACTTCCATCACGGTATTCAGCCGCGCAGCCCCCGCACCGTTTTCCAGCACAGTCAGGTCGGCCCCGCTTTCCACGCGGATAACATGGTGGATCAACGCATCAGACGTGGTGTTTTCACGGCAATAGCGCAGAGCAACCGGCTTTGAGACCTTGCCCGTGGCGCGTATAACCACACCCTGCCCCGCCAGCGCGGTATTCAGCGCCGCAAAGGGGCGTTTTACGGGGGTTTGGCCGTTGCCTTCCAGCACGCCAAACACATCTTGCGCCCAGTGGATATCGGCGCCAAGCGCCTCGTCCAGCATGGAGATTTCGAGGTTTTCGCCGCTGAGATCATCAGATAGATCAGGCCGATACACCCCGTCCACAAATGAAATCAGCAGCTTTTCCACGCCGTCAAAAACCGGAGTCTCATCCAGTGCCAAAATCTCCACATCCGGAGCCTCCGCCGCGTTCAGCGTTGCCGGATTGGTATAGCGCCAATACTCGTCTCGCCGCCCAGCCGCGCCCATTGCCAAAGCTCGCCCCCGTGCCGCAACGCGCGAAGCCTCGGCCCAGTCCGCCCCTTTGCGCGGCGCGCTATGGCGTGCCAACAGAGCTTCGGCGGCGTTTTCTTGCTTTACCGCGCCCATTATACCACCTCTTTAAGCAGGTCTGCATAGCCGTTGTTTTCAACTTCCAAAGCTAGCTCTGGCCCGCCGGATTTAATGATTTTGCCATCGGCCATAATATGCACCACATCGGGCTTAATATGGTCCAGCAAGCGCTGGTAATGGGTGATCACAAGGAATGACCGCTTGCCGTCGCGCAGGGCATTCACACCCTCGGAAACCAGCTTCATCGCATCCACATCGAGGCCGGAATCTGTCTCGTCCAAGATG
>Ga0256840_1001311_pt1 | contig 23720 bp, 19 predicted proteins | sample 355202metaG_FD_185969 | JGI IMG/M metagenome (GOLD analysis project Ga0256840, IMG submission 185969) | Hydrothermal vent microbial communities from Mid Atlantic Ridge, Atlantic Ocean - 355-202 | ecosystem: Environmental > Aquatic > Marine > Hydrothermal vents | place: Atlantic Ocean: Mid...
CTGCCTGATGGCATTGACTGCCTTTTTCATAAGGGCCGGGTTGGTATGCATGACAGAGGAGCTGACAGGGGCCTGTCCTGGGGACCAGCCAAAACCTATGAACGGGATCTCCTTTTCAAGGGCGGTTTTTAAAATTATGGCCTTAACCATACCGATGCAGGACGTGCAGATTGTACTTGCTCTTTCAAGTGTTTTAGGGGAATAGAGCTCTTTTTCTGCTGCAGCACGAAATATTGTTCGGAGCATCCCTGGCGCCGGCCTTACGATCATGCTGTCAACGTCCAACTTATCACAAACCGAATTGATATTCTTGAAGGCGGTGGGCGAAATGAATGTGTTGTCAAACGTCAGGGCAAGGACCCGTAATTTAAATATTTCGGTAAATATATAAAGAGTATAAGTGCTGTCCTTGCCGCCACTGTAGGCCATGATTACATCATAGCTACCCTTTCCTGCGTACTCTTCAATGAGTCTTTGGAATTTTTCAAAATAGCTCTTTTTGTGGCTTTCTGTTGCTGACCTGGACCTGCTCCTGTTGCAGTAATTGCATACTCCTTCCTTGTCAAAGGTTATTCCTGGGAAGGTTTCAGGAAGTATGCATCTCGTACATCTTTTCATAAATTTTCCCCTTAGTTTAAAGCGGTTAGTTGCTTGAGCTGATTTTTTTGAATCTTCCCTGTAGATGTCCTGGGAAAATCTTCTACGATTCTGAGTTCATGGGGCACCTTGTAGGCCGGAAGAATTCTCCGCAGGTGTCTCATTACAGATTTTTTATCAATACCTTCACGATGTTCCAGGGTAATAAACAACCAGATGGATTCACCCAAGATGGGATCCGGCATACCGACTACTGCTGCTTCAGAAACTCCTCGAAGTTCCATGGCCACGTCTTCAATCTCCTTCGGGGCTATTCTGTGAGAACCACTCTTTATGATATCGCTCTTTCTGCTCACAATATATAGAAATCCATCCTGGTCCATCCTTGCTAGGTCACCTGTTCTCAATCCTTCAGGTTTCAAGACCTTTTGGGTTGCATCCGGGGCATTCCAGTAGCCAGCCATTATATTTTCACCTCTTGCCACGATCTCTCCAACCTCGCCCACTGGGACAGGCCTTCCATCTTCATCAAGCAGCCTGAGTTCGACTCCAGGAATTGGAATCCCGATGCTTCCCGGTTTATGAAGTAGATGTTCACTGGGCAGATATGAGAGACGAGCTGATGCCTCGGTTTGACCATACATGATGTAAATTTTGGTCTCTGGAAATAGTTTTTGTAGCCTTTGGGCCATACTTGGCGCCATGGCAGCGCCTGCTTGAGTGATATAACGCAGATCTGGAAAAGAGTAACTGGAGATGTTGGATCGTTTAAGCAGAATTGCATAGGTGGAAGGAACACCAGAAAATGCTGTTACACGGTATTTTAGCATATCTTCTACTATCTTGTTGGGATAGACAAAATTTTGGTTGACCACAAGAGTAGAACCCATAGCGATATGGGTGAGCATTATTGAATTTCCATAAGAATAAAAAAAAGGCAGTACTGCCATTACTCTGTCGCTACTATCTATTCCAAGGTATTCGATTATGGACATTGTATTGGCAATCAGGTTTCTGTTTCTCAGGCATACTCCCTTGGGTTTTCCTGTGGTTCCTGAGGTATATATGATCTGTGCAAGGTCACAACTGGAACGCCATGGCAGGAGATGCAACTCTGCAGAGTCACCAGTTTCCAGGATATCCGTCAATTCTTCTCCGGATGCAAGGGCGATGATCTCTGCTCCGGTACCCTTGGTTAAAACCTGTTTCAGGGTTGCCTCAAAACGCTTGTTTGCCATAAATGCCTGGGCCCCGGTATCTTGCAGGAAATAGGAAAGGGCCCTGGGAGTGGTCTGGATGTTCAATCCTACGGATATACCTCCAGCCAGGATGGAGCCAAAATAGGCAGAGAGATATTCTATGGGATTATCAGTAAGGATTGCAGCCCTGAAGCCTGGTGATAGACCCTTTTCTTTCAGCCAGCAGGCAACTCTAAGCGCCTTTACAAGTAGCTGTTCATAGCTGATCTCCTCCCCTTTGTAAATAAGGGCGGTTTTTCCAGGATATTTACAAGCGGTATAGACAAGCAGATCTGAGACCGTTGTCCAGGACTGTCCTTTCACGTGATCTCCTCTCATTGGCCAAGGCCAGCATTGAGCCTCTTGATTAGAATTGCATTCTCCATCACTATGGTTGCTCTCGGCTATTTGCTGGTCTTTTTTGCAATAAAGGCTGCAAGATTATTGATGGAGTCCAGGTTTTCAGGTATGAGTTCATCATCCTCTATCTTGAACTGATAGTTGTCCTCTATCCACTCTACCAGTTCCAGGACACCGGTTGAGTCGATGACTCCTTTGTCCAGAAAGGAATCATCGTCCTTTAACTCCTCGCCTCCCTCACCAAAAAGGAAATTCTCAATAATGAACTCCCTTATTTTTATCTTTATGTCAGACATTACCCCCTCCTTTTACTATCTTGGTATTTTCCAACTCTTTCGGTCTTTGAAACTGAAAGTCAGATATGAATTTATGAAATATGATCTGTGTCGAAAGGATAGCGACAAAGGCCATATTTTCCCTGAATCCCTGCCTTTTTTTTCTCTTGCACTTGTTGAATAGCGTTTCTACTGCTTTCCACCTGAATATGTTGGCCTTTTCAATCTGTTCTTTCGAGAGATGGAACTCCAGATAATCTGCAGGTCCGTCAGAAAAAAAGCTCAATATGTCCGGTGCCATATATGGCTGTTTTTTTCTTTTTACTATTTCCTCTGGCAAGATGTCGGAAAAGGCTGCTTTGAGCAGATATTTTTCATCCAGTACCTTCATTTTAAAGCCTACTGGCAGTGTTCCTGCAAATTCAACAATCCTGTGGTCCAGAAACGGAAACCTGCCCTCTACCGAATGGGCCATTGCCATACGGTCTCCCTGTGATGAAAGCAGATAGTTTGACAAGAGAAGTGATATCTCCAGATGTTGAGCTTGACAAAATGGATCCAGTCCTTTGAGTTCCTGCTGGAGCTGAGTCTCCAATAACCTCTCGGGATCTTCAGTGGAGCCGAATAGCTCAGGATTTGTAAAAGCGAGTATGCCTGCTGTAGTCTTCCATCTCGGCCTATGGCTGTAGAAGGGATCAGCAGTATCAGCTTCTGTATCGAAGAATTTTTTTGCAAAGTGTGCCGATTTGGCAGGGGAAAGGGCCAAATAGGGATAAAGCCGTTTCAGCAGCAGAGGACGCCAGGCTGAATTGGGGTTTTTGGCGATAAATCTCCTGATCTTCGCCTCTTTGAATATGTCATATCCTCCAAGGATTTCATCAGAGCCTTCACCTGTGAGGACTACCTTGTAATCATGTCTGTTTACAAGCTTTGACAGGAGATATAGAGGAGCTGGAGCAGTGCGTACCAGGGGATATTCTGTGTGCCATAGCACATCTGGAAAGACATCTGAAATGGTCTTGTAATCACACCGGACTGTATGGTGTCTGGTGTCGAGATAGCGGACCAGCTCCTGCTGTTCCTTGCTCTCATCATAGACTCTGTCTGAAAAAGTTATAGAGAAGGTTTCAAGTGGAGTGTCTGTAAAATGGTGGATAATAGAGGTGATAACAGATGAATCGAGACCGCCGCTCAGATATGCCCCTACAGGCACATCAGATCTCAGGCGAAGTCTTACAGCGTCTATGAGAAGCTCTCTGAGCTGACTTGCAGCCTCCTTTTCTGTTACAGGGGTGTATTCATGGCCTTTCAGGAACGGGACGCTCCAGAACGGCCTTTGCCTATGGACAGATGGTTCTGAAGATGGAGTCACCTCCATCAGGTGGCCGGGCTTTAGCTGTTTTATCCCCTTAAACGGGGTTGCTTCTCCTGCGGGGGTCCAAAAAGTAAAGATCTGTCTGAGGGCATCCGGATCAAATTCCCGTTCAATTGCAGGGTTGCCGTTAAATATCCCTTTTATCTCAGACGCAAAATATAGACGGTCTTTATGAACGGTATAGAATAGGGGGCGAATGCCCAATCTGTCCCTTATGAGCAAAAGGCTTTTCTTCTTGGAGTCATACAGGGCAATTGCAAACTGACCATTAAGTTTTTTTGGAAAGTCCTTGCCACAGGATTCGTAAAGGTGGACAATAACCTCTGTGTCTGATTCTGTCCTGAATATATGGCCTTCCCTGATCAGCTCCTGTTTGAGTTCTATATAATTGAATATTTCCCCATTGAAGACTACTGCAATCGTATTGTCTTCATTGAAGATTGGCTGCCATCCACCTTCAAGGTCTATGATACTTAGGCGGGCATGGGCAAGCCCGCATACCTGATCCAGGTAAAAACCAAATCCATCCGGACCTCTGTGTCTCAGGGGCCAGATCATCTCCTCCAATAACTGTCGATCCTGTCCACCAGGAGATATAGAATTACATGGTTCCGAAATCGAATGATCAGTTTTTATGAATCCGGCAATTCCGCACATAGATTAGCAACCAATTTTTATTATGTTTTCTTTTAAGTTATCGTCTCCAGGATGTATATGCATAAGCAGAATGGTTGTGGATCGACTCGAAATTTTCTGCCTCTACAGAAAAGGATGTTATTTCCGGAATCTTTTTAAGGTCCTGATAGATATCCCTCACAAGATCCTCAACAAAGAGAGGATGCTCATATCCCCTTTCAGTCACATACTTCTCATCAGGCCGTTTTAGTACAGAGAACACGGGAGAGGAGCTGTTCTGTTCTACAATCTCAATTATATCTTCCAACCAGATGAATTCATTAAATTCACAGATTACCTTGACCATGCCTCTCTGGTTGTGGGCTCCGTAGTCTGATATCTCTTTGGAGCATGGACATACCGTGGTAACAGGTACCTTTGCCATAATGGACATCTTGAGTTTCTCATCAAATGTCCCGTAAAGCCCGCAGCCATATTCTACAAGGCCTCTGGTCCCTGTAACTGGTGCGGATTTCTCCAGAAAGTAGGGGAACTCTATCTCCAGATGGGCCTCCTGTGCCTCAAGCCGTTTTTTCATGGTTGACAGGATATTGAAAAAGGTCCTCACATTGATCTCTGATCTGTATTCGTTCAGAATCTCAACAAACCTGCTCATATGGGTGCCCTTGAACTGTTGGGGCAGATTCACGAACATGTTGATGGTGGCGATGGTGTGTTGTCTTCCCTTTTCCCGGTCCAGTACTACTATAGGGTAGTTTATGTTCTTGATCCCAACCCGTTTCAGCGGAATGGCACGGTCATCAGGAAGATTCTGTATATCAGCAAGGTTGTCGAAGTCTTTTTTCATATCTCGTTTAGTCAGGCCCTGTGGCACAGAGAGAAAAAGAGCCGTTAAGGCGATAATCTGCTGATCTGGATCCTGGTTAGGCCTTGGATAGGATTCTTTTTACCAGGTCTGTAGCTGCCTGATCCAGGAGAGGATCTGTCCCAAATACCGGCAGCCCTTTACGTTCAGCCTTTTTTACACTGTTAGAAGCCGGAAAGACAGCATAGGGTTCTGTGCCCGTGGTCTCCCGTATGAAAGCTATATCCTCCTGGTCTGTTATGTTGTTGGCGATAATCTTCAGGCTTGGAATATCGAGGTCCCTGGCCATGCTGTCTATCTTTGCTGCAGTCTCGATGCTTCCTCTGTAGGGCTGGACCACAATGAAGATATGCTCTGCACTGGCGATGGTCCCCCGTCCAAGGTGTTCCACTCCTGCCTCCATATCCAGCACTATATCTTCATCTGGCGTAAGAAGCAGCAGGTTGAGCAGGTTTCTCAGCACCGCATTTTCAGCACAGGCGCATCCCGATCCCCCCTGCGGAATAGCACCGAGTACCATCAATTTTATGTTCGTGTTCACCTTCTGCATGAATTTTTCAGGGAGATCCTCCACCCTGGGATTCATGTTGTAAAAAGGTCCATTCCTCTGGGTCCTGTCCTGGAGCAGGTCCTGCATCTTGGCAATGGGAACCGGGATATCTCCTTCCGGAAGACCGAGCAGTCTTGCGAGATGGGGGCTTGGATCAGCATCTATGGCAAGAACTTTGCGCCCCTGCTCTGCAAGTGCCCCTATCAGTACGGCGCTTATGGTGCTCTTGCCAACACCGCCTTTTCCGCATATTGCAATTTTCATCCTTTTTTCCTCTGATGTCTCAGATGATTCGGGCCATGCCGCCCCTTCTGGGATCCCCTACCGCCTCTCCTTTCAAAGGAGCTACCGCATGCACCCCGCCAAAATATACATCTATCTCCTTCCAGATATTGAGCCTTATCTTTTTGGACAGTTCTTCCAGGGCTGCTGAAGAAAAACCTGGTTCTACCTGCAGGAGCTCTCCATCCCAGTGTATTCTTGGAGAGATGACCGCATCGGTAATAGGGATGTTGAAATGTGCCCAGTTGAGAAATGCCTGGGTGATGGCGGTTCTAATCCGCTTGCTGCCGCCGCTGCCCAGAACGAGGTGGACCTGGTTCTCCCTGGTAACCATGGAAGGAGACATCATTGAGGCAACCCTTATGCCTGGTTTGCTTGAATGGAACCCATCTGGATGGAGATCATCTTCACCCATCATGTTGTTCAGCATTATTCCTGTCCCTGGTATGTAGCAACCTGAACCTTCCCCGTTGGATGTGGTCATGCTGGCGCAGTTTCCATGGGAATCCGATATGCTAACATGTGTGGTACCCCTGGCAAACAACCTGACCGCCTCCTGGGAAGCTGAATCAAACCAGGTTTCATCAGGAGGTATAAGTCTTGAACCCATCTCTTCCCTGTAATTTTCCACCTGTATCATAGCTCCTGTCAAGAGGGAAAGATGTTGTGCGGTCCCAAAATCCATATTTTCAATAGGCAGCCTCTCTAACAGTTCCAGGCAGATCTTTATAAAAAAACCACCGAAAGAGGGTGGTGGATTGGTATGCAACTCCACTCCCTTAAACCTGGCAGAGAGCGGTTTTCTCTCTATGACCTGATATTCCCTGAGGTCTTTCTGGGTGAGAAGTCCGCCGGTTTTTTCCATCTCCCGTGCTGTATTGGCTCCGGCCATTCCCTCATAAATATCACGGATTGCATCTCCTTCAGACGCAGCCACCTCTTCGAGAAATGCTGCGAGATCAGGAAATATCAGGGTGTCTCCCTCTTCAACATATCTCTCCTTGTTGTTATCCTTTATGAGAAAGAGCTCCTTTCCCATGGGGGAATGGAGCATTATTGGCTTTAGGAGAGAGAGGAAATAGGCCTGACGCCTATTGAGTTTCGTACCTTTGGCAGCATACTCAATGGCTGGGGCAAGCACTTCCTTGAGCGGGAGTATGCCAAGAAGCCTGTGGACATGCAGAAACCCTTTGAGATTGCCTGGAACCGCTACTGAACCTGCCCCGATATTGAAGACCTGGTCAGATCCGGGAAATTTCACAGTGACCGGGAAAAAACTGGGCTCCGACTCTATCTCTTCCGGTTTCCTGCCCTTGCCGGGCGTGTTTACGAAGAAGTCGAACAGGACCATCTTCCCCTGGGCTGTCCTGGCAAGCAGAAATCCTCCTCCTCCCAGCGAGGTGAGAGCAGGTTCGACCACGGCTCCTGCAAATCCTGCTGCCACTGCCGCATCGAAGGCATTTCCTCCAGCCTCCAACATATGTATGGCAGCCTCGGTGACAAGGGGATGTCCAGTTGCTGCGCCAGCATGGAAACGGTTCAAGATATTGATTCCTCCAGATTTGCTATTTTTGTGTTATTCTTGAAAAAATATCCCTGATGTAACATAATGGCAAGCTGGTTGCAATCAATCCCCTAAAAGTTTTGTAGTGTTACACTTTGAACAGGTTGAAATTTTGACAGGTCTGCCCTTTTAGTGTTCCCTTGAACCAAAGGGTTGTTTTTTGATTATTTGATTCGACAGGACGGTACAGATCAATTGGAAAAAATATCCCATAAGAAAGGCAAGACAACGGACAGGCAGGGATACTACCGGGCAGATGGCTGTGCCGGATACCAGAGGGAGATAACCCTTCTGATCCTTGCCGGTTTTCTGATATTCCTTGCTGCCTCATTGCTGAGCTGGGATCCCAATGACCCATGTCTGACATCTTTTTCCTTTAGCGGAAGCCATAACTGGATGGGGCCTATAGGTGCGCATGTTGCAGGAATGCTCATGGATCTTTTTGGTTATGGTTCCTGGGCTCTATTACTGGCTGTTATTATGGTGATTTGGCGGGCGTTTAAGGAGAAAGACTCCCGGATCCAGGGTCCACTTCCGTTTTTCTCCGGTCTCTCTCTCATGTTTGTAGCAGTATTGATCATCCTTGGCCTAAATGGACGCGAAGTCTCTGTTGAGCCTGCATCCTATCCGGATCATTCAGATGCACCTCTTGTGGAGGAGGTCTGCCTGGTACAACCAGGGGGTGGAGTTGGCGCATGGCTCGCCTGGGTACTGACCCGCTGGTTCGGTTGGCCCGGGACTGTGCTCCTTGCCCTCACATCTTTTCTCTCCGGGCTTATTCTATCCACCCCCTTTACCCTTTCCGGATTCATACACTGGTCAATGAAGACAGCCAGATGGCTTATGGGAAAGGATGATCTGCAGGCGGGAAAAGGCGATCTCCAACAGCCTCCTTCCCTGGTTAAAGATCCCAGGGGCAACACGCCTGGAAAGAAGAGGGCTGCAGTAAAGGATGACAAAGGTGATTCCGGAGAGTCCATAGAGATGCCTCGGATAAAAAAGATGGAGGAGTTACAAAGGGAGGCTGCTGCAAAGAAGACCGCAACAGGAGAGTCCCTTGCTGAACAGAAGGAGCTGGAATTCAAGGCTGCGCCAATGACCGGTATTGGTACCGATTATGAGTTGCCATCTCTGGATTACCTTCAGGAGCCTCCGGAAAAGGAGATCTATCAGGATCAGGAGGTCTATTATGAGAACGCCCGTACTCTGGAGGCCAAGCTGAGAGATTTTGGGGTGAGGGGCAAGGTGGTAGAGATCTCTCCCGGGCCTGTAGTCACAATGTATGAGTTTGAACCTGCACCTGGTGTCAAGATAAACAAGGTTGCATCCCTGGTTGACGATCTTGCCCTGGCCCTTAAGACCAGAAGCGTTCGCATAGTTGCTCCTATTCCGGGAAAGGCGGTTATCGGTATAGAGCTTGCCAACCCCAAGAGACAGATCGTCTATCTCAAGGAGGTGGTTGGAAGCGACCTGTTCATGAATGGCAGAGGAAAACTGCTTATAGCCTTGGGACAGGACATTGTTGGCAATCCGGTTGTGACAGATCTTGCCCGGATGCCCCATCTGCTCATTGCAGGTGCTACAGGTACCGGGAAGAGTGTTGGGTTGAATGCTATAATCTGTTCCCTGATTTACAGAATGGGGCCGGACACTCTTCGGCTTCTGATGATAGATCCCAAACGGATCGAATTATCACTCTATGACGGGATTCCCCATCTGATCCATCCGGTGGTCAGTGATCCAAAAGGTGCTACCAGGGCGTTGAAATGGGCAGTGATGGAGATGGAAAGGCGTTACCAGCTCCTGGAGGACGCCCATTGCAGAAATCTGGAGAACTATAATAAGAATACTGATGAACCATTGCCGTATTTAGTGGTTATCATAGATGAGCTGGCTGATCTCATGATGGTCTCATCCAAGGATGTGGAGGCAGCCATCGCCCGTCTTGCCCAGATGGCCCGGGCAGCGGGGATACATCTGCTCATAGCCACACAGCGTCCATCCGTGGATGTTCTGACCGGTCTTATCAAGGCCAACTTCCCTGCAAGGATCTCCTTCAAGGTCTCCACCAAGGTGGATTCCAGGACCATCCTGGATACCATGGGGGCAGAGAGGCTACTTGGTATGGGTGACATGCTTTTTCTGCCTCCAGGTACCGCAAGCCTTGAACGTATCCATGGGGCCTATGTTGCTGAATCCGAGATCCTGAAGGTAGTAGAGCACTGGAAACAGCAGCAGGAGCCAAGCTATGATCTTTCTGTGTTAGAGGCTGCCCAGGATGAAGAAGGAGCAGCACCGGATTCCGGTGATGCTGGCGGGGAAGCAGTTGACACAATGTATGATAAGGCTGTGGAAATAGTCACCCAGACAGGTCAGGCCTCTATCTCAGGGCTTCAGAGACGGCTGCGGGTAGGATATAACCGGGCTGCCAGGATGATAGAGCAGATGGAGAGGGATGGGATAGTAACTCCTACGGATAGTATGGGAAGGAGGCAGGTGATAGCCAGGGGATATGACGATGTGTGAGCTTCTGGCTCCGGCAGGGAGCCTGGAAAAGCTTAAGGTGGCAGTCCGCTATGGTGCAGATGCAGTCTATCTTGGGGAAAAGCGGTTTTCGCTCAGGGCAAAGGCTGATAATTTCAGTAGAGACCAGATTGTTCAGGCTGTGGAATACTGCCGTTCGCGCAATGTGAAGACTTATGTTACAGTCAATATATTTCCACGAAACAGGGACCTTTCAGAGATAAGGGAGTTTTTGGGGTTCCTGTCGGAAATCAGTCCCTCCGGGATCATCGTTTCTGACCCTGGAATCATCTCCATGTCCATGGAGATTGCTCCTGAACTTTCTATCCATATCTCAACCCAGGCAAATGTTACCAATGTAGAGGCTGCCCGTTTCTGGCAGAGCCAGGGCGCCAGCAGGATCAACTTGGCCAGGGAGCTCGGTCGTGATGAGATCAGAGAGATACGCCAAGGGCTCTCATGTGAGTTGGAGGTCTTTGTGCATGGCGCCCTCTGCATCTCCTGGTCTGGAAGATGTCTGCTGAGTCTCTATATGACAGGGCGTGATGCAAACCAGGGGGCATGTGCACATCCATGCAGGTATGGCTACCAGCTCCTGGAAGAAAAGCGACCTGGAGAGCTGTTTCCCGTGGAGGAGGACAGTAGAGGGACCTATATTTTCAGTAGCAGGGACCTCTGTCTCATTCGAAGGATCGGGGAACTCCATGCTATGGGAGTCGATGCCTTGAAAATAGAAGGGAGAACCAAGGGTCTGCTTTATCTGTCCACGGTGGTAAGGGCCTATCGCGCAGCAATGGATTCGGTAAAGGAGATGGTGAATGTTGGAAAGTGTGCAGAATGGCAGCCATCTCCCAGGGTGATTTCAGAGCTGGAGCTGGCAGGTGCCAGGGGATATACGGAAAATTTTTATCTGCATTCTCCTGGAGATGGGGATATGTGCTATTCAGGGCTCAATGTGAGGCAGGAATATCTGCCTGCGGCCCTATCTATCAGCAGTGGCACTGCTCCTGAGGTTGTGGCGCTCCACCAGCTAAGGCCCGGAGATGTCGTGGAATATATGGACAGTGCTCTGAACAATCCCCTCCTTTCCATAAAGAGGATCCTGGATGAGAACGGCACTGCTCTGTCCAGAACCCTTGGTGGCGAAAGGGTTGTTCTGGAGTTTGATCAGGAGATAGAAACAGAATCCTACTCTATGTTCAGACGAAAGAATCCTTTTCAGAGAGAACAGGAAAAGTCAATTTTTTGACAGCTATCTTGATGGAATATCAGTCAGCGTCAAAAACCTTGCTGAAAGAGTTTGGTCTGGAACTGTTGCAGCCAGTGAACGGTTATCGGTTTTCCGTTGATTCAGTGCTGCTTGGCAGGTTTGTCAGGCTCCGCAAAGGGCAGTCCCGGGTGTTTGAGGTTGGGGCAGGGTGTGGAGTGGTAGGACTCATCCTGGCCAGGCGTTTTTCTTCAGCCTCCCTTGAGCTGATGGAGATCCAGGAGCAGCTCTACAATCTGTGCAGGGAGAATATCAGGTTGAACCGTCTCTCGGAGAGAGTGAGGTGTATCCACGGAGATGTGCGTAAGGTAAGAACAATCTATCCAGCGGAAAACTTTACAGATATTGTCTCAAATCCCCCGTTTCGCAACCCGGTTTCAGGAAGGCTATGTCTCGATTCCCAGGAGGCCTTGGCGAGGCATGAAATTTTGGTTACCCTGAAAGAGATCCTTGATGCCTCTTCATATCTGCTGGCCTTCGGCGGTAGATTCAGTATCATTTATCCAGCAGAGAGATGTGCAGAACTTATGGATGAGATGTGTGAAGCCGGTCTCGAGCCTAAAAGGATGCAGGCTGTGCATCCCGCCCCTGACAAAGCGGCCAGAATGATCCTTGTTGAGGGGATAAAGGGGGGAGGAAGGGAGACAAGAATTGAACCTCCAATCTTTTTGAAGTGATCAATGGGTTGAGGGATAACAGTTACAGCTTTTTTGGCTTGTTATTTGCAGTTTTTCTTTTGATTTGGCCCCATGTTGGGATATGGGCTCTGGTGCATTGCACTGTTTCCCATCTGTCAGATATGGGCATCAAAAATAGTCAATTTACAACAAGATAGGAGTAACCTGATGCGGTCAACCGATCCCATTTGTATCAGATATCTGTTTTTGGGGGTGGTGTTCTCTCTTCTCCTGAACGGCTGTGCCAGTAAGAACAGTGTCCCGGGAGTGGCGGATTTAGCTACGGCTGATGGCCGGGGTATCTCTGATCAAAACAACGGCGAAAGCCAGGCGCTGAAAGAACTCTTCCAGGAGGCAGGCACTTGTCCCATTGATCTCTCCCTGTTGAATGGGGATAGGCCGGAACCTGATACAGATCAGGCCAGGCTGGACATGGCCCTGGACCTCTGCAACCTGGCCCAGGAACTGAAGCAGGCTGGTCAGGTGGATCAGGCCATCAAGGCCCTGGATGATGCCTATGCCATCCTGCTCAAGGTGGAAGAGCGGGATGATCCCGACATCTCCAGACAGATGGATGATACCAGGATTCTGATCTCAAGGGTTTTGCTCCAGACCAGTGCAGTCAAGGCAAACAGGTTCAAGGGTGGAAGTAAGGAGATCCCCCTTACAATGAACAGATATGTGCAGCGTGAGATCGCATTGCTGACTGGCAAGGAGAGGGGCTTTTTCCTTGAGTCTTACAGGCGTTCAGGCCGGTATCGTCCCATGATTGTCAGGAAGCTCAAGGAGGCAGGGTTACCCCAGGAGCTATCCTGGTTACCCCTGATAGAGAGTGGTTTCAAGACAAGGGCCCTCTCCAGGGCACGGGCATTGGGTTTGTGGCAGTTCATCCCATCCACTGGATACAGATATGGGCTGGACAGGAATACCTGGATCGATTACCGGCTCGACCCGGAAAGATCAACTGATGCCGCCATAGCATATCTCATTGATCTCCATGCACTCTTTGGAGATTGGCAGACTGTTCTTGCTGCCTACAATTGCGGTGAAGGCCGGGTGGACAGGGTTATCAAGGCCCAGAACAAAAAATATCTTGACAATTTCTGGGATATCTTTGTTCAGCTTCCCTATGAGACAGCCCGTTATGTACCAAGATTTTTGGCCACTCTCCACATTCTGAATAATCCAGGAAAATATGGAATGGTTCTCCCAGAGCCGGACAAACCCCTGGCGTATGAGACTGTCCATGTCAAAAAACAGATGAGTCTCAAGGATATTGCAGCTTCCCTTGGCGTGGATGCCAAAGTCATAGCGGAGCTCAATCCGGAATTGAGGTATGGAGTTACTCCTGATACCGGCTTTCAGCTCAGATTGCCCAAGGGTTACAGGGAGGTAATGCTGGCCAGGGTAGATGAGATCAAGACCTGGAAACCCAAGCCGCGCAAACCTAAAACTCGTATTGTCAGGCATCGGGTCAGGAAGGGAGAAAGTCTTGGCAGGATAGCAGCGCGTTATGGCACAAGTGTCAAGGCTATAATGCGTGCCAACAGAATCAGAAGGGCCAATCATATCAAGGTGGGGCAGGTCCTGAGGATTCCGGTTAAAGGCAGTTATTACGGCTCCAGGTCCAGGAGTTCAAAGAAGAGGATTGTCAGGCATCGGGTCAGGAAGGGAGAAAGTCTTGGCAGGATAGCAGCGCGTTATGGCACAAGTGTCAAGGCTATAATGCGTGCCAACCACCTCAGGAGTGCCAACCATATAAAAGTAGGACAGCTCCTTAAGGTCCCTGCCGGGCGTAAATATTATGCCGGCAAGGCCTCAATCCGCACTGTTCGGTATGTGGTCAAGCGCGGAGATACCCTTTGGAAGATAGCAAAGAAACATAGGGTTTCAGTATCCAGCATAAAAAGATACAACAAATTGAGGTCAAACTGTCTCTATATTGGTCAGGTATTGAGGATTCCCAAGGGATAATGAGGTCTATACTGTCAGGGTTTATTGTCCCATGGACTATCAACAGGGCCTGATATCTTTCATAGCCTGATATCTCCCTTTTTCTCACTTGGCATCTGTCTGTTCCAACTTGGTCTCTATACCTTTTTTATCTTTTCTTTACCTTCCTCCTGTTTTCTTTGATCATAGAAAATGTTAAATTCTCTATAGAAATTTTTTTCGGACCCTCAGTGAGAGCCAGTCCTCAAAATTTTTTGATGGAGAAGAGAGCCATGTCAGCCAAGGATGTAAAGAGAATAATGGATGAAAAGGAGATGGATCGGGCCCTCACCCGGATGGCCCACCAGATAGTAGAGCGGAACAGGGGAATCGACAACCTGGCCCTGGTGGGGATAAGGACTGGGGGCGTCCCATTGGCCGGGAGATTGGCAGACAAGATTGAACAGGTTGAGGGAAAACGGCCAGAAATCGGGGTGCTCGATATCACCCTCTATCGTGATGACTGGAGCAGATTGAGTCTTCATCCCATCATCAGGGATACCAAGATCCCCTTCTCCATTGATGATAAGACAATTGTTCTGGTGGATGACGTTCTTTATACAGGACGTACTGTTCGGGCAGCCCTGGATGCCCTGATGGACTATGGACGCCCTGGAAGAATAGAGCTCGCAGTGCTTGTGGATCGAGGCAGGAGAGAGCTTCCCATTCAGCCGGATTTTAAAGGTATTCAGATCAAGACCTCTGCCACCGAGCAGGTCAACGTCTATCTCAAGGAGGAGGGTGCTGAGGATCAGGTTCTCCTGGAGATACCTGAATCCTGAACCCAGAAAGATTGAGTCGTCGGACAGCAGATACAAGTCTTTTAGTTTTGTCTATTTTGACAATGCAACACCTGAATCGAGGATTTTTCATCAATGAGTTCCTATAAGAAACGCCCGGTTGCAATAACCATGGGTTGTCCTGCAGGCATAGGTCCTGAGATAGTGGTCAAGGCCCTTTTGGGTTCTGATAATGCCTCTCCTCCATCGCCATCCATGCCATCATGGGGCCGGGTTATAATAGGTGATCTGGAGATATTGAGGCAGACTGCAGAGAATCTTGGGTTCCAACCCGATTTCAGAATTTGGAATCCTGAAGAACCCGTTTTGTCCGAATCCAGGCAATCGATTTATGTCCTGCCTGTCACGTCGATTTCGCCCAGAGAGCTCTGCCTTGGTAGGCCGTCTGCCCTGACAGGAGAGGCAAGCTACAGATATATATCCACTGCCCTTGATCTTGCCATTGATAAAAAGGTGGCAGCTATAGTTACTGCTCCGATATCCAAGGAGGGGCTTAAACTGGCAGGTATCAATTTCCCGGGCCATACTGAGATTTTGGCAGATCGGTGCGGATGTTCCAGTTTTGCCATGATGATGGCAGGGAAGAGGTTGCGGGTGGTCCTGGTGACAATACATGTTCCTCTTTCCAAGGTTACAGGCCTTTTGAACAAAGAGGCTATCCTAGACACCCTACGGCTGACATGGCAGAGCCTGCTGGCTGATTTCGGTCTGAATGCCCCAAGGATAGGGATTGCTGGGCTGAATCCACACGCTGGAGAAGATGGGATGTTTGGCAGAGAGGAGCAGGATATTATCACTCCGGCAGTTCAAAGGGCAAGGGAAATGGGTATGGATGTTACAGGTCCACTGCCGCCGGATACCATATTTTTCAAGGCGGCAAACGGGGCTTTTCATGCAGTAGTCGCCATGTATCATGATCAGGGCCTGATTCCGTTCAAGCTTCTCCACTTTTCAGACGGGGTCAATGTTACCATTGGCCTTCCCATTGTCAGGACATCTGTGGATCATGGCACTGCCTATGATATTGCCGGCAAGGGGATTGCTCATGAGCAGAGTATGCTCTCTGCCCTGGAAATGGCTCAACTCATGGTGAGAAACCGGGCAGAATACAGCAAGGTGGCTGGCCTTTCACCAGCAGGAGAGACCCGGTCAGGCAGCTTATGATTACAGCTATCCAGGAACGCGAGGCTCATACAGATACGGGACAATCCTATGAAAAGCCAGTTCTGGTGATTCAGGGGCTTGTAAAGGCCTTTGGCAATAGGCGGGCAATAGATGGTCTGGATCTGATTCTGGAGCGTGGTTCCTGCCTGGCACTCCTTGGACCCAACGGTGCTGGCAAAACCACTACTATCCGGGCCATTCTTGGCCTGGTCCGGCCAACCAGCGGTTCCATAGCGGTGTTCGGGCTGGACCATAACACCAATCTTGCAGCTATCAAGGCCAGAATTGGTGTTGTGCCCCAGATGGATAATCTTGATCCTGATCTGACTGTTCTTGAAAATCTCTTAGTATATGCCTCCTATTTTCGGATGGACAGATCGTTGGCCAGGGAGAGGGCTGAAGAGCTGCTGGATTTTCTGGCCCTCAGAAACAGACGCGATGAGATCATACAGAATCTGTCTGGAGGGCAGAGGCGCAGGATATTGCTGGCAAGGTCACTTATAAACAGGCCTGAGCTTCTGATCCTGGATGAACCCACGGTAGGATTGGATCCCCAGGCCCGTTTTCTCATCTGGGAGCGGCTGTTAAATCTCCAGGCGAAGGGTACAACCATGCTGCTGACCAGCCATTACATGGAGGAGGTCTCCCGTCTCTCATCCCAGGTGGTAATAATGGAACAGGGCAAAAAGATAGCTTCAGGTTCACCGGATGAGATAGTCTCGTCCATGATCGGTACAGAGGTTATCGAGATGGAGGCCAGTGATCTGGAGTTGGAAAGGCTCAGGGAAAAATTGCAGGGCTGTCATGTATCCCTTGAGCCGGTTGGCAACGGCAAGATCTTCATATATGTCCATGAAGAGTGCAGTGAGATAAGGGAGCTGCTCTCATCCTCCCGTCGACTCCTGAAGCGGCCTGCCACCCTGGAGGATCTGTTCCTGCGACTTACAGGCAGAGATCTGAGGGAGAGTTGAGATTGTTTGCTGTATGGCATCGAAATTTCACGGTCTGGATGAAGCATGTTCAGGCCAGCTTGATTGGCAATCTTGGCCAGCCATTTCTCTTTCTTCTGGCAATGGGTTTTGGTCTTGGCAGGACCATACCGGAGATAGAGGGGCTCACTTATCTTCAGTTTATTGCCCCTGGACTGGTGGCATCTGCAGTGATGTACAGTGCTGCATTTGAGGCCACCTACGGTTCCTATACCAGGCTCTCCACCCAGGGTACGTTTGACGGCATACTGATGACGCCGGTCAATGTTAGTCAGTTGGCCATGGGAGAGATCCTTTGGGGTGCCACCAAGGGATTGATTTCAGGTCTCATCATGTTGGCTGCCATGCCCCTTTTCGGTGTGATCCCTTCTCTATGGATCGTGCTGGTGATACCGGTTTTGATGATTGCTGGAATATTGTTTGCGAGCATGGGTATCGTGATGACCGCTACTGCCAGCAATTATGAATATTTCAACTACTTTACCTCATTGCTGATTACTCCCTTTTTCCTTTTCTCCGGCATATTCTTCTCCCTCTCCTCCATCCAAGGGCCTGTAGCACCGGTTCTCCGGTGTCTCCCCCTGACAGGTGTGGTCAATATCTCCAGAGGGCTTGCTTATGGCAGATTGAGCAGCGACCTTCTCTTTGATCTCCTGTTTCTTTTAGGTTACACTCTGTTATTTCTCTTGCTGGCCATAAGATTGATGGAGAGACGCCTTGTTCAGTGAGAGGAGTTCAGGAATCTATGTTGACCTGTGACATCACATCCATCCAATCCCTTACCAGTCTGGCTGAATGTATTCGTACATTGGCTCAGCCAGGGGATATCTTCCTCCTGGAGGGTGATCTCGGGGCAGGCAAGACCACTTTTGTCAAGGTCCTGGCATCTCTTTGCGGAATCGATCCAAGGGAAGTGACCAGCCCCACCTTTGGTCTAGTGCATAGATATCTCTCCGGTTCGCCGGGCATGGGCAGCCCTGATCCGGAAGACATGGCCCAGCGGTTTGTCTTGGTTCATGCAGATCTCTACAGGTTGGGGCCTGGTGCAGATATCTACGATACAGGCATCCAGGAACTCATGGATGAGGCCGATCTTGTAGCAGTGGAGTGGGCAGAGTATCTACAAGATGGTGTTGTCACACATGGGTTGCGGCTCCGTTTTCATCTTGATTTTACTGGAGAGACAGATGAAACAGGTATAAGGCAGGTGGAGATAATTCCTGTTGGTGACAGATGGACCAGGCAAATGAGGGCTTTGCAGGAGTGCATAGAAAAATCCCATGGATTAAAAAATAATCCGTAATTGTTGCAGCGTTGAGCCATGATCAAACAGAAAGGTGCAGAAGATATGGAGAAAACAGAAAAGGATATAAATCAACAGCTTGGTACCAGCGAGGTAGTTTGGAGACTTGAAGACCTTTTTGCATCTCCGGATGATGCAGCCATCAGGAAGATTATGGATCATAGTCTGGAGAGTGCCAGAAGGCTCAGGGAGGAGTATGCAGGCAGGGTGGCGGATCTGTCCGCCTCTGAGTTGAAGGCTGTTGTAGAGAGCCTTGAAAATCTGTCAGAGGAACTGGCAAAGATCGGGGCCTTTGCATATCTGAACTTTTCCACCAATGCAGAAGATCCAGAGGCCGGGGCCTTTCTACAGAAGGTAAGGGAGTTCGGCAGTCAGGTGGAGAAGGAACTGGTCTTTTTTGAACTTGAGTGGGCAAAGGTTGAAGATGAAAGGGCCGAACAGCTTCTTGACCAGCCTGTGCTGGCCCATTTCCGCCATTATCTCACTGCCATGCGCCGCTACAGGCCTCATCTCCTGAGCGAGATAGAGGAGAGGCTTCTGATAGAGTTGTCACCTGTAGGCCGATCCAGTTGGGTCAATCTCTTTGACAAGGTGCTGGCTTTCCATCGGTATGGGGAGAGAAAGCGAACTCAGGAAGAGGTGCTAACTGATCTCTATAATCCGGATCGCCAGATCAGAAAAAAGGCAGCTAGTGAGTTGACAGAGGGCCTTCGCAAGGATCTTCACATAGTAACCCACACCTTTAATACCGTGCTGGCAGACAAGATGATTCAGGACAGGCTGCGGAGCTATCCCAAATGGATCAGCTCCATGAACCTTGCCAATGAGTTGGATGATGAGACGGTAGATACCCTTATTCATTCGGTAACATCTAACTATGCTACAGTAGAGCGTTATTACAGCCTGAAGAGGGATATCCTGGGCATGGATCAGCTCTATGATTATGACCGCTATGCCCCTCTTCCCTGGTTGCCGGACAGAAAGGTAGAATGGAAACAGGCCAGGGAGATGGTTATAGATGCTTACTCCCGTTTTTCTCCTGAAATGGCAGCTATTGCCGAGAGATTTTTCATGGATTCCTGGATCCATGCGCCAGTAGTGCCTGGCAAGGTCAGCGGCGCCTTTGCCCATCCTGTTGCCCCTTCTGTACACCCCTATGTTCTGCTCAACTATACTGGAACACTGCGTGACGTGGAGACCCTGGCTCATGAGCTTGGTCATGGCGTGCACCAGGTGCTTGCTGCCAGGCAAGGGCTCTTCAACAGTGATACACCCCTGACCCTGGCAGAGACTGCGTCTGTCTTTGGTGAGATGCTGGTATTCCAGGATATCCTGGCTACTTTGAATGATCCAAGGGAGAGACTCGGGTTTTTATGCTCAAAGATAGAGTCCATCTTTGCAACTGTATTCAGGCAGATAGCCATGAACAGGTTTGAGGATGCGATTCACAACCGGAGGCGGGAACAGGGTGAACTCTCCTCGGAAGAGTTTTCTGTCTTCTGGATGAATACACAGAGGGAGATGTTTGGAGAGAGCGTCACCCTTACTGATGATTACGGGATATGGTGGTCATATATCAGCCATTTCCTTCATGTGCCTGGATATGTCTATGCCTACGCCTTTGGTGAGTTGCTTGTCCTTTCCCTATATGCCACCTATCAGGAGGAAGGGGACGATTTCGTTAAGAACTATATGGAGTTACTGGCCTCTGGAGGCAGCCGGACGCCTTACGAGCTTATGAAACCCTTTGGTATAGACCTTCGGGATGAAAATTTCTGGCTTCAGGGACTCCATATCATAGATAAGATGGTCCAGGATGCCCAAACCCTGTACGAGCAGGAGGTAATTGGGAGATAGGGTGATCTGGACAGCCTATTCCTCCTGTGTTTGTCTCAGTTGCATGAAAATATTGTTGGGATATATCCGTTAGTTGGCCTGTAGCTGGGTGCTTGTGAGAATAAACTCTTTTGAAGTGGCAGAGATGAAACCTTGTAAAGATTCGGCGGAGTTTGCAGATAGGTTTGTTTCCATGGGGCTCTCCCCTGGAGATGTTCACAGGTTTCTGTCTCCTTACTTGACCCAGGAGAGGCTTCAGAGGATAGACGATGTCCTTTCCAGGCGGACTGACAGGGTTTGTGTGGTCCTGGACAATCTATATCATGAGCACAACATGAGTGCTGTGGTCCGGACCATGGACGCCTTTGGCTTTCAGGAACTGCATGTGATTGAAAACATAACTCCATTCAGGCCTCATAAGGGGATAGCCCTGGGTACTCAACAGTGGATTACCATTGTTCATCACAACTCCTTTGAGGCCTGCATCTCTCACCTGGAAGGGGAGGGGAGGGTCATTCTTGCCGCAGATCCTCCAGACAAGGCGCAACCCATGGGCGGCAGCAGTCGGCCTGCCTATCCCTTGACGGAGATCCCTGTTGAGCCTGGGCAACCCCTGGCCCTGGTCTTTGGCAGAGAACTGGAGGGGTTGCATCAGGAACTCCGGGATATGACTCACGGAACCTTTTATATTCCTCTGCACGGTTTTGTTGAAAGCCTGAATGTGTCGGTGACAGTGGCTGTCTCCCTGCACGAGATGAGAAGAAAGATAGATGAGCTCCCTGAAGAAAGTTGGCGTATTAACCATGAAAAGGAGATTTTTTTGAGGGATCTCTGGTGTCTAAACTCTGTGAACAGGGGTTGGCAAGTGCTGCAGGAGGTGGTTTCCCGTAAAGAGGGATCAGGCAAACTATCCTGAAAGTTTTTTGTTTGCCTGAGTGATCTCTTGTAGAGTTATCGCTTCAAGCTATTCTGAGTTGCATATTATTCAAACTCAGCCATTAGAAATGTGTGATCAGACGGTTTTTCCCATCTTCTCGGCTCCATGTCTATCCAGCAATCCCTGGCCCGGCCGGTGAGCGGCGGTGTGGTCAGTATATGATCTATTCTCCAGCCAAGACCTCTATCTACTGCCTTGGGAATCCTGTAATCATAATAGGTGTACTGTTTGGGTTCATCCGGATGGAATCTCCTGAACAGGTCTGTGAGGCCCCATTCTATAAGTTCCTGAAAGGCCTGGCGCACTGCTCGGTGATAACATACATGATCTTCCTTGCGCTCCGGGGCATACAGGTCGATAGGCTCAGGGGCTACATTTAGGTCCCCGCACAGGGCCAGGTCCATCTCCAGGGAGTAGTCCCGGGACAGCAGTTCTTTGAGTCTCTGGAACCAACGCAATTTTTTTTCATAATTGGGGTGATCAATGGCCCGTCCCTGGGGAACATAGGCATTTATTATCTCAATTCCCTGGATGGAGGCACGTACCAGCCTTGTCTCATCGTCATCCAGATGTTTTCCATCTCCAAATCCGAATTTTACCTCCCGGATCTCATGTGGGGATATGATGGCAACTCCATTATATGCCTTCTGTCCCCTGTAAGCCAGATTGAGGCCTGCTTCAGTGAACGGTGATTCAGGAAAATCCTGATCCTGGACTTTTGTCTCCTGGATGCACAGGCAGTCCACTCTGTTCTTCTCTAACCATCTCAGGATGATAGGAACTCTTGCCCGTATCCCGTTTGCATTGAATGTTGCCAGCCTGAACCCTTTTGCGTCGTACATTATTGCTTTAAGCCCCCTCTTTTTTTGTCAATCGATTGACGAAGATATAATAGTCTATTATTTTGATTACAAAAATCAACCAATTAGGGGGTAGAAAATGGGCAAAGATCTTAGGGAATACTGGAGAAAAAATGTTATGTTTGTCTCTTTTCTTCTGGCAATCTGGGCACTTGTATCATTCGGGTGCTCCATTATTTTTGTTGATTTTCTGAATGGAATCAAGGTGGCCGGTTTTCCTCTTGGGTTCTGGTTTGCTCAACAGGGTTCCATCTATGTGTTTGTAGCCCTCATATTTGTTTACTATTTTTACATGAATAAGCTGGACAGGGAATATGACGTTCACGAATAAAATTGTTGCCATTTCAAAAGGATAAAAAGGGAGGAGCAGAATGTCGATACTTACCTGGACTTATATAATGGTGGGGCTCACCTTCAGCCTCTACATCTTTATTGCCTGGATCTCCAGGGTTAAGGATACAAAGGGATTTTATGTGGCCGGCGGGGGAGTGCCTCCTCTGGCAAACGGGATGGCTACTGCTGCGGACTGGATGAGTGCGGCATCATTCATTTCCATGGCCGGGTTGATCTCCTTTCTCGGATATGCCGGGTCAATATATCTTATGGGATGGACAGGTGGCTATGTGCTTCTTGCCCTGCTTCTTGCCCCATATCTCAGGAAGTTTGGGAAATATACAGTTCCTGATTTTGTGGGTGACAGATACTATTCCAATACTGCAAGGATAGTGGCCCTGATCTGTGCCATATTTGTTTCTCTTACTTATGTCTGTGGTCAGATGAGGGGTGTTGGCATTGTTTTCAGCCGGTTTCTCGAGGTTCCTGTTGAGACAGGCGTGGTTATCGGTATGGCCATAGTCTTCTTCTACGCTGCACTTGGTGGAATGAAAGGGATTACATGGACCCAGGTGGCCCAGTTCTGTGTGCTTATTGTTGCCTATATTATCCCTGCAGTGTTTATCTCAATGAAGATTACCGGGACCCCTATCCCCCAGATCGGTTTTGGTTCCCAGATTCAGGAAGGGCAGTTTGCAGGCAAATATCTTCTTGACACCCTGGATTATCTCAATAAAGAACTTGGGTTCACTGCGTACACCCAGCCAGGGGCCAAGTCCATGATAGATGTATTCTGCATCACCTGTGCCCTGATGGTAGGGACTGCTGGCCTGCCCCACGTCATTATCAGGTTTTATACTGTTCCAGGCGTGAGAGCAGCTCGTCTCAGTGCTGGATATGCCCTGCTCTTCATCTCCATCCTTTATACCACAGCTCCGGCAGTGGCAGCCTTTGCCCGCTACAACATGCTTGATACCATCAATGACAAGCCATATGTAGAGGCCCCTACCTGGTTCAAGAACTGGGAAAAGACCGGACTTCTGGCCTGGGTGGACAAGAACAGTGATGGGATAATCCAGTATCGTGCAGGCAAGGCCTTTGTGGGCAAACCCAAGTTTTCTGATAAAACCGGACCACATGGCGAGAGGATCGTCATCAACAAGCCCACTGAGAGTCCCAACGAACTCTATGTTGACAGGGATATCATGGTCTTGGCAAATCCCGAGATTGCAAACCTGCCACCCTGGGTTGTAGGACTGGTTGCAGCAGGAGGTTTGGCAGCAGCTCTCTCCACTGC
>Ga0256840_1001312_pt1 | contig 23704 bp, 22 predicted proteins | sample 355202metaG_FD_185969 | JGI IMG/M metagenome (GOLD analysis project Ga0256840, IMG submission 185969) | Hydrothermal vent microbial communities from Mid Atlantic Ridge, Atlantic Ocean - 355-202 | ecosystem: Environmental > Aquatic > Marine > Hydrothermal vents | place: Atlantic Ocean: Mid...
CCAAAAGAGCAATTTTCACCTATTTTAGAGCCAGAGAGGATATGAGAAAAATGCCATATTTTTGTATCTTTTCCAATATTGACACTCTTATCAATGATACTGCTTTCATGAATAAAACTTGCTTTGTTATCCTTATTTTTGTATAATAATTCTGTTGATTCCCTTCGGGGCTCCCTCTGGCAACAGAGGGTTAAACGTTTCGCTGTTGTCTCTTGCAATTGCGCAAAGATATCTTTTGGAACTACTCCTTTTTTGTACTTTATTCGCTTTGTATCAAATGATTTTATCTGTACTAAAATAGCCGTACTGCTTATGCTTTCACCCTTGGAAACAAAAGAGATATCCATAAAAAAATCACCATCTCTCTCTTGGGACGTTAGAGGTATGCCTAGAAAAAGTGTTTTATTGAAAACTTTCATGACAACAACAGGCCGTAAAAACTCTTCACCCTTGCCGTTTTGTTCATAGCCAACATTGATTCCCATACGAATAAAAACGACATCTCTCTCTTTTATGCCCAGACGTTTTTGCTCACTGTCGATATGTTTCTTTTTCTCATTCCACACATCAAAGGGTTTCATTAGCGAACCTTTGTACAAAAAGGATGATACTCACCTTGAAGCCCAAGCGCATCCATTTTTCTAATCTGTGAAACAGACTCAATAGAGCCATACGCCTCATCAAGCCCAAAACCATTACCTTGTAAAATCTCCTCATAAGAGCGCGTATGTAGGTCTGTAAATCCACCACTAAACTCTATCTCTTCGCCATCAACGGTGATACTTCTGTAGGTTCTTTGACCGCTTGCTTTAATCTCTTGGGGAATATACTCATAATTGACCGATAAAAACCAGCGGACATTGGCATTTTTGAGTATGAATGTTCCTGCATTGGCAAAAGGGGTTTTAAGATTAACGCGGTTGTCTTGAATATCGCCAAAAATCCATGTGAGCATATCAAAAAAGTGCACACCGATATTTGAAGCGATACCGCCAGATTTTGCCTCATCGCCTTTCCAGCTGACAAAGTACCATTTGCCTCGGCTTGTAAGATAGGTGAGGTCTATCTCGTATATCTTATCAGGGTTGAGAGCCAGCTCTTTTTGCACTTTTTCTTTAAGAGCGATTAGCGAGGGGTGTAGGCGTAGTTGTAAGATGTTATATACTTTTTTGCCTGTCTCTTTCTCTATGATTTTGAGCTGGTCGATATTGTGAGGATTGAGAACAAGTGGTTTTTCACAGATGGCATCTGCGCCACTTTTGAGAGCAAAGCGGATATGCGAATCATGCAGATAGTTCGGTGAAGCAATCGCCATATACTCTATGCGTTGGTGTGCCTCTCTATGCCATTTATTAACAAATCTGTCAAAGCGTTCAAACTCCGTAAAAAAACTCGCCTCAGGAAAGTGGCTGTCTATGATACCGACACTGTCATTTTTATCCATAGCCGCAACAAGATTGTTGCCTGTCTCTTTGATCGCTTTCATATGGCGTGGAGCGATATATCCAGCCGCACCGATAAGGGCAAAATTTTTCATTATAATCTCCATGTAGGATTCTTTACAATCCCTTTAATATCTATGATAATAGGCTCAGATGTGCTTACATGTAAGTAATCATCTTGGCTAAGTTTTTTAAACTGCTTATGAGCAACTGCCACGACAATAGCATCATATTTGTGCTCTTTTTCAAAAGGATTTTCTATGATACCGTGCTTGTAGTGTGCTTTTGGTTCATTAGGATCGACCCACGGATCATACACAGCAACACGACATCCATACTCTTTAAGCTCCTCGATAATATCAACAACCTTAGTATTGCGTATATCGGGGCAATCCTCTTTAAAAGTGACCCCAAGAACCAAGATATTGGCATCTTTTATCTTCTTATCATGGCGTATCATCTCTTTGATAGTACGCTCAGCGATAAATTTCCCCATGCCATTATTGATTTGGCGTGCACCTAAGATGAGGTTTGGCTTATAGCCTAGCTCTTCTGCTTTAAAAGTGAGATAGTAGGGATCAACGCCGATGCAGTGCCCGCCAACAAGACCAGGTTTGAGTTTGATAAAGTTCCACTTTGTCGCTGCTGCTTCTATCACCTCGTTTGTATCGATATTCATCGTATCAAAAATCAAAGAGAGCTCGTTAATCAGTGCGATATTAACATCTCTTTGGGTGTTCTCTATTACTTTGGAAGCCTCTGCCACTTTTATGCTTGAGGCGAGATGTGTCCCTGCGGTGATGATGCTTTTATAGAGTGCATCAACTTTTTGTGCAACCTCTGGGGTTGAACCTGAGGTGACTTTTAAAATCTTTGTTACGGTGTGCTCTTTGTCACCTGGATTAATTCTCTCGGGTGAGTAGCCACAGAAGAAGTCTCTGTTAAATTCCAAGCCAGAGGCTTTTTCAAGCTCAGGCACACAGACCTCTTCAGTGACCCCAGGATAGACAGTAGATTCATAGATAACGATAGCACCTTTTTTCAGTATCGTACCTACGGCTTGAGAAGATTTGATAAGTGGTGTCAAATCGGGACGGTTACTTATATCTATAGGTGTTGGCACGGTGATGATATAGATATCTGCCTCTTGAATCGCTCCAATATCATCTGTATAAACAGTGCTCTTTTGTACCTCTTGAAGCTCTTGTTTGTTTAACTCTAAGGTACGGTCATAGTTTGCCTGTAACTCTTTGATGCGCTCAGGATTGATATCAAAACCAAAAACTTTATACTTTTTTGCAAATGCTACAGCGAGAGGGAGTCCCACATAGCCTAGGCCGATAATGGCTAATTTTAAATTTTTCATGCAAGAATTTTATCTAAATCTTGGTTTAGATAAAATTACACTATGCGCCATATACAAAATAGAGAGTTTTATCAATCATCTTTAAAGAAACACGGAGTCGATGTTCGTGCCTTGCATTGGGACAGCCTTGCGTCTCAAGAGTTGCGATTTGAGGTTTTACTTGGTCTCATTGTGGAGCCTATCGAAACCCTTAGCATTGCAGATGCGGGGTGCGGTTTTGGCGATTTATATACTTTTATGAAGAAAAAACCGCGCTCTTATATGGGGCTTGAAGTTATGCCACAGATGGTGCAAGAGGCTCGTAAACGCACGGGTTGTAGAGTCTACCATGTAAACATCTTAAAAGATGCACTTCCTAGGGCTGATTATTATATATGTAGCGGAGCGATGAATATCTTAAGCCGTTTTGATACCCATCTATTTATCCGTAGATGTGTAGAACATTCGCAAAAAGGTTTTATTTTTAATATTTTGCTAGGAGAGGATGAATCTATGGTGTATAACTATTTTCAAAAAGAGGAGATTCGTGCTTTAGCCAAAGAGTTTGGGCTTACATGTAAGATAGTTACAGGTTATATGGAGCGTGATATGAGCGTAGGGTTTTTTAGATAATGTGCGCAGTTTTTGGAATACTTGGCGAGTATGATTCTCGTAAGGCTCGTCACTCTTTGGCTCTTCTTGCTCACCGAGGTCCTGATCATTGTGGCATTGTAGAGAGGGAGGGACTCTTTTTTGCGCACCAGCGTTTGAGTATATTGGACTTACATGTAAGGGCGCATCAACCGCTAAGATATAAAAATATTCTTCTCAGTTTTAATGGCGAAATATACAACTATAAAGAGCTCAAAAAAGAGTTAGATTTCCCTTTTGAGAGTAGTAGTGACACGGAGGTTTTGATTGCTGCTTATCTGCGTTGGGGAGTGGAATTTGTGCATCATCTTGTGGGAATGTTTGCTATTGCCCTGCTTGATGGTGAGAAGCTCTTTCTTTTTCGTGACCGTTTTGGCAAAAAGCCTCTTTTCTTTTTGAAAAATGAGCAATTTTTTGCTTTTGCCTCGGAGATAAAAGCGCTTAAGCCTCTGCTAAACTCTATAAAGATGAATGAGGATGCGATGCTGAGTTATCTCAGCTTTTTAGCACCAACATCCCCACATACATTTTATCAAGGCATAGAAAAACTCTCCGCTGGAAATTATCTGGAGTTTTATAACAATACGCTTACATGTAAGCCCTATTATTCACCCTTACATGTAAGCCCGAACCAAATCGAAACAGAAGAAGAGTCCTTACATGTAATAAGGCAAAGGCTTGAAAAAGCGATACATTTACGCCTAGAGAGTGATGTCGATATGGCTTCGCTACTCTCTGGAGGTATTGATAGCGCTCTGATAGTAGCCATAGCAAAAAGTCAAGGGCATAAGCTGCCTACTTTTACCCTAGGCTATGAAAATTTTCAAAAATATGATGAGCGAGACAATGCCTCTGCGACAGCGAAATTTCTAGGGGTGCAAAACCAAGAGCTAGTGATTTCACAAAATGATTTTATAGAGGCAAGTGATGCAGTTTTTGATGCACTCGATGAACCATTCAACGACCCCGCTTCTATACCTCTATATCTGCTTTTTGAGGCGATACAAAAAGAGGGCTACAAGGTAGTGATGAGCGGGGAGGGGAGTGATGAGCTTTTTTTGGGATATAGGCAATATTTTGAGTATCTTGATATTGAAAAAGCGTCACAGCTTGGACATAAAAACTGGCTCAAAAAGTATTTTCACGCTAACTTCTCTATGAACCGTGAATGGGAGTGGTACAAGCGAATTTTTGATGAAACTCTGCTGTTTCGCACTTCAGGAGAAAAATTTACAGACCTGCAAAAAAACAAGCTTTTGCGCCGTAATATCCGTGATAATGAATCCTTGCAATATCTTCAGTCTTGTAGAGATAATTTTGAAAAGAGTGCGCATAGTGATGCAAGTATCTGGTATAGTTATATCGATTTGCAACACTTTCAAGCAGAGCATTTTTTGACAAAACTTGATCGTGTTTCTATGGCACACTCTATCGAGTCACGCACCCCGTTTTTAGACCACAATCTTGTGGAAACTGTCTTTTCTCTTAAGCCTGAGTTGCGTTATCAAAACGGTATCACAAAAGATCTGCTCAAAAAAGTTGCCTCTGCGTATCTTGATGAGAGCATTGTAAAACGCAAAAAGAAGGGTTTTTCAAATCCTTATATGGAGTACCTTATCGCTTCAGGAAGAATAGAAAAAATCTTACATGTAAACGAAAAAACGGGACTATTTCACAAAGAGGTCTTACATGATTATGTGCAACGCGCCTCAAGAGGAAGCTTTAAACAGCATGTTTGGGGTTTGTATGTGCTCTCTCGTTGGATAGAGAAGGAGTTGTTATAATCAAAGGCAATCAAGCCATTATGGGCAGATCGCCAGAGAGAGTTAAAGATTCTTTAGAGGTTATGCTCTTTTTTATACTCTAAAATCATACGATGTGCTTCATCTTTGAGGCGAAGCTTTTCTTTTTTTAGTTTTTCTATTTCCAATGAAGTCATAGCAATACTTCCATGTTCGGCTCTGATTATTTGATTGTCGATATCATTATGTTGATCGAAAATTTTTAAAAAATGTGCATTTGCACCTTCGTTGGCTTTCATGTGAGTAATAATATCACGGTATTCGTGTAGCATTGTCTATCCTTTATTTTAAAATTCTAGGAAGGGTTATACCTTCTTGGGACTGATATTTCCCTTTTTTATCTCTATAGCTTGTTTCACAGGCTTCATCACCTTGTAAAAAAAGCACCTGAGCGATTCCTTCATTAGCGTAAATCTTTGCAGGAAGCGGGGTTGTATTTGAAATTTCTATAGTAATATGGCCTTCAAATTCAGGTTCAAATGGTGTTACATTGACAATAATCCCACAGCGCGCATAGGTTGATTTTCCTAGGCAAATCGCCAATACATCGCGCGGAATTTTAAAATATTCTACTGTCCGCGCTAAGGCAAATGAGTTTGGAGGAACGATACAGATATCGCCTTCAAAATCAACAACATTATTTTCATCAAAGTGTTTTGGATCAACCACGGTTGAATTTAAATTCGTAAAAATTTTAAATTCATTGCTTACGCGGATGTCATAGCCATAAGAACTTAATCCATAACTTACTACACCTTTTCCTATTTGGTCCTCGCAAAATGGGCATATCATTCCATTTTTTAAGGCCTTTTCTCGTATCCAAGTATCTGCTTTAAGACCCATATGTTACCTTGTTATTAATTATAAATATGGTATTATATCACACAAAAAATTAGCCAATTTTAGGAGTTGTAATTATGGACATGAAACAAATCAAGGCACTGATAAATGAATTTGACGATAGTGGACTATCATCAATGAAAATAAAAAAAGAAGATTTTTCAATTGAACTTGAAAAAGCAACAGGCTTAGTGGCTGCACCAGCAGTAGCTGCGCCTGTAACAGTGTCAACAGCAGTACCAGTAGAATCTGGACAGACTGCCGCAACAACTCATACGGAAGATATGATTCTCTCTCCAATGGTTGGAACTTACTACGCTTCACCGTCTCCTGATTCACCTGCATTTGTCAATAAAGGTGATACGGTGAAAAAAGGTCAAACGCTAGCTATTTTAGAAGCGATGAAGATTATGAATGAACTTGAAGCAGAATTTGATTGTAAAATTCTTGATGTTTTAGTGAGTGATGGTCAAGCGGTCGAGTTTGATATGCCACTGTTTGCAATAGAGAAAATCTAAATATGGCTGAAATTAAACGTATCTTAGTTGCGAACCGCGGAGAGATTGCCTTACGCGCTATTCGCACAATCAAAGAGATGGGAAAAGAGGCTATTGCAGTCTATTCAACAGCAGATAAAGATGCTGCCTACTTAAAACTTGCTGATGCTTCAGTCTGTATCGGTGGAGCACCAAGTTCTGAAAGTTATTTGAGCATTCCAGCTATTATTTCAGCGGCAGAGATAAGCGGATGTGACGCAATATTTCCAGGCTATGGTTTTTTAAGTGAAAATCAACATTTTGTAGAAATTTGTACACATCATGGGATTAAATTTATAGGACCAACACCAGAAATAATGGTGATGATGTCTGACAAATCAAAAGCAAAAGATGTCATGATTGCAGCAGGTGTTCCTGTTGTTCCAGGAAGTGATGGAGCTATCGAAGATATCGCTGACGCAGCTAAGCGTGCTAAAGAAGTAGGATACCCTGTTATTTTAAAAGCAGCCCAAGGTGGTGGCGGACGCGGAATGCGTGTTGTCGAAGATGAAAGTTATCTTGAAAATGCCTTCTTGGCGGCAGAGTCTGAAGCGATAGCTGCTTTTGGTGATGGTACGATTTATATGGAAAAATTCATTAAAAATCCACGCCATATTGAAGTGCAAATTATTGCTGATGCACATGGAAATGTACTCCATATCGGTGAGCGTGATTGCTCTATGCAGCGTCGTCATCAAAAACTTATAGAAGAGTCACCAGCGATGGTTCTCACCCAAGAAGTTCGTGAACGCATTCACGCTTCGGCAGTTCAAGCAACGAAGTATATCAAGTACGAAGGCGCTGGAACATTTGAATTTTTACTTGATGCAAACTTAGACTTCTATTTTATGGAGATGAATACTCGTCTTCAAGTAGAGCATACTGTCTCAGAAGAGGTGAGTGGTTTAGATTTGATTGAGATGATGATTCGTGTAGCAGAGGGTGAAAGACTTCCTTCACAAGAGAGCGTTGTACTCAAAGGTCACTCGATAGAGTGTCGTATTACCGCAGAAGACCCTATCAAATTTTTACCTTGCCCTGGAAAAATCACAAAGTGGATAGCTCCAGGGGGACGCGGTATTCGTATTGATACGCATGTGTACGCTGGCTATATAGTTTCTCCTGTGTATGACTCTATGATTGGAAAGCTTATTGTTTATGGAAAAGACCGTAGCGATGCTATTGCTAAGATGCACCGTGCTTTAAGTGAGTTTGATGTCGCTGGTATCAAAACAACTATCGCATTTCATAAAAATATGATGCAAAACCCTGACTTTATCAATAACGACTTCGATACAAAATACTTAGAGCGTTACATGTAAGCTTTGGCTTGCATGGAAACAAAAATCTCTTGTAGATAGTCTTCAGTCACCTCTTTTCTTATAATTTTATAAAAATATACCCAAGTAGTCTATTATTTTAACCCGAATTATGTAATAGAGAACAATAAGCAGCGTCTATGCTTGCGTGCAAGGGGTGTTTAGAAAATTATTGCGCCCACCTTATTGGTGGGTCAAAAATTTTATGAATGTGCCTTGTGCGCAATGATAGAGGCTTTCTTGAGTTTTCTATTACATAATTTGGGTTTAAATATATTTTCAGTTTTCTTAACTCCTATCTAAACGAATAATCTCAATATCCGCATTCATTCTTAGGCGCATGAAGTAGTCGTTGAGGACGCTTTGACGGCGTTCTTGCATGAGGGCCGCATTGATATCTGCGCGTACTTTTTCAAAAGGTGTGATGATCGGAGGAGATTTTTTTTGAATAAAAAAGCTCATAAAGACCTTGTTCGGAGCAGGGATTATAGGGCTAAATCTATTGAGTGGTGTTTTGGCTAAAAGTTGTGCTAATTGAGGGTTTAATTGTGCGCTTTGTAGCTCTGTGGATTCACTCCGTACCTCAGGAGAATAAAACATTGGATTATCAATTTTTTCTTGCAGTTTCTCTTTTGATGCCGAAGTATAGATGATTACTGAAAAATTTTCTGAATAGCTATAGCGATCGGTATGGAGTTTATAATAAGCTAGCTCATCTTCTTCGCTTGGCTGACTCATTTTTGAAAAGGCAATAGCGCCATAGAGTTTTTGATTTAAAATCTTCTCTTTGACCTTTGCTTTGAGCTCCATCTCTGAAAGTCCACGAGATTTTAGCATTGCGGTGTAAAGTTGCGAGAGTGTCATGTGATTTTGTTCTGCCATCATTCTAAGATCTTTATAGACCTCCTCAGAATCCACTTTGATATGACGCTCTTTTATCTCTTGAGCTTCAAGCTTTTTGCGAATTAAAGTATCGACAGCAATCTTAAGTTCTTTATTTGTGCTACGCATCTCTTGTTCAATATCGTAGAGGGTAATAGGCTCTTTTTTTACCAATATAGCAACACCATCTATCATCTGAGCATAAGCAAAACTTGTAAGTAGAAGTAGGGGTAAAAATTTAAACATAGAGTATCTTTAATTTAGAGTGTGCCATTTTACTATAAATACGGTAAAATTCGCCAATTATAAATGAGGAAATACGATGACAGTAACACGCTTTGCACCAAGTCCCACAGGTTACCTCCATATTGGTGGCTTACGAACAGCACTTTTTAGCTATCTTTGGGCTAAACATAATGATGGAAAGTTTGTCTTGCGTATTGAAGATACGGATAGAAGTCGTAACAACGAGGATGCAACAAGAGCAATTATAAAAGCTTTTGATTGGATTGGTTTAGCGCATGATGGTGAAATCACTTATCAATCACAGCGTGATGAAATTTACAAAAAATATATAGATCAACTTCTTGATGAAGGCAAGGCGTATCGTTGTTATATGAGTTGCCAAGAACTCGATTCCCTTCGTGAAACGCAGATGAGCAATAAAGAGCGAACGCGTTATGATGGAAGGTATCGTGATTTTGAGGGTACGCCTCCTGAGGGAGTCGAGCCTGTTATTCGCATCAAAGCACCTTTAAGTGGCACGATAAGGGTAAAAGATGGTATTAAGGGTGAGATAGTTTTTAATGTCGAGGATATCTTAGATGATTTTATTATCGCCCGTAGTGATGGAGCGCCAACATATAACTTTGTTGTTGCGATTGATGATGCTTTGATGGGTATTAATAGCGTCATTCGTGGAGATGACCACCTTTCAAATACACCTAAGCAGATTATTGTTTATGAAGCTTTGGGTTTTGATATTCCAGAGTTTTATCATGTCCCAATGATTCATAATGAAAATGGCAAAAAACTCTCCAAGCGTGATGGCGCAACGGATGTGATGATGTATAAAGAGATGGGCTATCTCCCCGAAGCACTCTTAAACTTTTTAGTACGATTAGGTTGGAGTCATGGGGATCAGGAAATTTTTTCATTTGAAGAGATGCTCGCTCTTTTTAATCCAAAAGATATCAATAAATCTGCGTCTATCTATAATACTGAAAAGCTTGATTGGCTCAATGCGCACTATATTAAAAATACTCCAAATGATACTTTGGCAAAATTACTACAAGAGTATGACTTAGTTTTGAGTTCTCATGATAAAAAAGAGATACTTCTTGATGTTATTAAAGAGCGTTCAAAGACCCTAGTGGAGATGGTGACTCAAATCAAAGAGATTCTCGATACGCCTACACAGTATGATACAAAAGCAGTGAATAAAGCTTTTAAAGGAGAAGCAAAAGCTATCTTAGAAGATTTTAAAGCACGCCTCATGACAGCAGAAGCTTTACATCTACCGAGTGATTATCATCATCTTATTGAAACTGTAGTGACTGAGCGTGAGATAGGTTTTGGGAAAATTGGACAGCCGCTTCGTGTGGCATTAGTAGGTAAGATGGGTGGTCCTGGAATTGATAGCATTATGGCTATTATTGGAAAAGAAGAGACTCTTTCTCGTATTGATAATGCTTTAGAAAATATATAACTTACATGCAAAGAGTATTTACATGTAAGGTCTTAGATAGCTGAAGACATAAGCTGATTAACAGTTACGGCTATCTCTTTTATATCTTTTTTCTCTTCTAAGATAAAGTTCTCAATCTCCTCTTTTATCAGTGCAAATGCTTCTTTGTCATTGGCTATATAACTTTTAAAAGCAAGCTCAGGGCTCTCATTTATACGCTGGAACTCTAAAATCTTCTGTGTAAAATGCACTACAATAAATTCTATAAACTGTAAAAGCTGATTCTTGAGCTTTGTATCACTTTTTGAGCTGATATTGACATTATCGAGAGAGGTGATGATATCGATAATTTTAAATTCATTGACAATCTTATAAAAGAGCTCAGCTACATCTTCGTAATTATGATGCGCCTCTTCTTTAATGATAATTGTAGAAATTGCAAAACGCAGATACTCTAATTGATTGAAAAAATGGTTAAAGTTTTCATTATTTTCAAGATAAGTTTTTGGATTATTAGGATTGATGCGTTTGAGTAATTCAAATAGTGGATGTTTGTAGTCCATAATATGAACGGCGTCAATCTGAGAGTTATCTAAATATTTAACCATCCAGCGTGTTGAAAAATTAAGAGTATGTTCTATATCACTGAGAAGTTTGTATTGGGTTTTAATATCAAGTTTGTAGTCATTTCTGTAGATTTCGTGACGTATATCATTGGTACCAAAAAGCTGATTGCTGATAAGATAAGATTTTATCTTAACTAAAAAGCGCTCTTGTCCAAGTTTTTTATAATCACAAATAAAACTTGAGCCTTGCAGATTGACAAGCTTGTCGGCTATAACCGTGGCGATGATTTTGTTGCGCAAGGGGTGCTCTTTTATCTCGTGTTCATACGCGCTAATAAAGGATTTTGGAAAATATTTAAAAAGGTATTCTAATGCAAAAGACTCTTTAATTAATGCGCTTTTAAGTAAAAGATCTTTGATAAATATTTTTGAGTATGAAATCATAAAGCTTAAAATAGGTCGAACAATACTGCCTTCTTTTGTGATGATTTCACGCATATTTTCATTTTTTGGAATAAAAAAGTCATGACGATTAAAGGCAGTGATTTCTGACTCTAAAATTTCAATAGTAGTGATAAAGTCACTTAAAAAACTTTTACTTCGTATTTCATCTTGTGAGATAGCTATAGATTGGGAGTAGTTATTCCAAAGAACGGTATTAACAATTTGTTCAGTGAGCGATTGTAGAAGCGATTGGCTCTCTTGAGCACTAAGAAGAACTTTTGATCTAACAGCATTGAGTAGTATCTTGAGGTTTACCTCGTGATCAGAAGTGTTTACACCTGCTGCGTTATCTATGCCATCAAGATTAATCTTTCCTCCTGCAAGAGCGTACTCTATGCGAGCTTTTTGAGTAAATCCTAGGTTGCCACCTTCGCAAACAACCTTGGCTTTTAAATCTGCCGCATCCACACGAACAGCTTCGTTTTGCTTGTCTCCTAAGTCTAAATTATTTTCATCAGAGCTTTTTACATAGGTGCCAACACCACCATTAAAGAGCATATCAACCTGCATGCAAAGAAGTGCTCGCGCAAGCTCCTCTCCCGAGAGTGATTTACGGCTTGTTTTTATCATTTTTTTAATTTCATCGCTGAGTTCTATGGATTTTTGTGAGCGTAAAAATACTCCTCCACCTTTGGAAATCAGTGAGCTGTCATAAGCATTCCAGCTCCCATTTTTAGAGTGAAAAAGACGCTTGCGCTCCTCAAAAGAGATAAGAGGGTCTGGATTAGGGTCGATAAAGATCTCCTTATGCGAGATAGCTCCTAAGAGTTTGAAAGCTTCTGAATCAATCATACCATTTCCAAAAACATCACCATTCATAGAGCCAATACCAACGATAGTGACACTCTCTTTGTTGATGTCAATACCTTGTTCGATAAAAAAGCGTTTTGCAGAGACAAGAGCACCCTTAGCTGTAATGCCTAAGTCCTTATGTCCAAATCCCTTACTGCCTCCGCTTGCAAATGCGTCTCCTAGCCAAAAACCACGCTCAATCGCAACAGCATTAGCTACATCACTCATGCTTGCAGTTCCCTTGTCCGCTGCCACAACAAAATAAGTATCATCACCATCATAGGCGATAATTTCAGGGTTTTTAATTATTTTAGTATCTTTCATATTATCAACAAGATCAAGAAGGTTGTGTATAAAGTCTTTATAGACTTCATTGAAGAACTCTTTTGTGATTTCTGATTTATTCTTATGAATGACAAAGCCACCTTTAGCTCCATCAGGAATAATAATAGAGTTTTTTCCCTCTTGTGTAATCATAAGAGATTTTATCTCTTGACGATAATCTTCATGACGCTCACTCCAGCGTAGTCCGCCACGGCTAATGCGACTCATTCTTAGGTGCAAGCCACTAAAATTAGGATGATACACAAATGTTTCGATATTTGGCTGCAATCCTTTGAGATTGAGAGCAAAACTTTTTGTATCTATTTTAAAAGAGATTGCATCACGCCCTAAAAAATAGTTAGTACGCAACATAGCTTGAAGTGCAGCGTAGGTGAGCTTGAGTATTTTGTCATCAGTAATATTTGCAACACCTTTTATCTGCTCTTCAATAGTGTGCGCAATTTTTTTAAGATGCTCTTCTCTTTTTTTTAGATTAGGATCAAATTTTGCTGTGAAATAAGCGATAAATTGTTTTGAAAGTGAATGATAAGAGATAAGCGTATCAAGAATGCTGTTGTGATTGATTGCTAAAACTGCTTGGTTTATGTATTGGATAAAAGCACGCAATAGAGAAACTTCACGCGTGGAAATGTTCTCAAAAAACACAAGAGAATAGAGTTTGCATTGGGAAAAGTTTTTTTCCATCAGCGCATCAGATATAATTGCTTCAATGTTTGTTTTTGATACTTGAAGCTTTTTTTGCTCTTTTATATCTAGGTTGAAGCGATTTATGAAGATGAGATTTTTTTCATGTTCTATAGTGTAAGTCACTTCATCAATGACATTGAAGCTAAAATCATGCAAAAGAGGAGTGATTCGCGAAAGATAAAGTTGCGTGGTCGAAAAAATCCTAATAGAGCTCGTCTTTTCTGAAATTATTATTTGAGTGAGTATTTTATTTTTTATGATATTGGATATAAGTGCTTCAGGGAGGTTTAAATCATCTTGCGTGAGTAGTTGAGAACATATAGCGTTGAGTTGAGAGTTGTTTGACATAATAAATCCTTACATGTAAGATAGAAAATTAAAGAGTCTCTGGCAAAGGTTTGCCATAATAGTATCCTTGCGCATAGGTGACTCCTAAAATCTCTAAGCACTCCGATATAGCAGCATCTTCCACAAATTCGGCTACGATTTCTAGTTTGTTTATAGTTGCAAATTCAACAATTATTTTAACAATTTGGTAGCTTTTTTTGTCACTGTTTATCTCTTTGATGAGTGAGCCATCTATCTTTAAGGTATCAAAATCGAGTTGGGATAGATAAGAAAAATTAGAATATCCTGAACCAAAATCATCAATTGAGATACGACAGCCAAAAGACTTTATCTCTCGAATAAAACTATTTACCAGCTCCATATCTTCAATATGCTCACTCTCTAAAAGCTCGAAATCAAGTCGTTTTGCAGTCTCTTTGTTTGCCTCCAAGGTCTCTTTGATGACGCTCATTAGTTCTGTGTTGAGCAGGTCTTGCATCGCAATATTAACAGAGAACCTATAAGGAAGATTTTGAAAATAGTCCATACTTTTTTGAATCATAATACGAGTGATTTCAGCATAATAAGGTGTTTTAACCGCAACAGGCAAAAATTCGTAAGGTTGCAGTATGTCTCCTGTGGCATTCTTTATGCGAACTAGAGCTTCGTATTTTTCTATTTTTTTATGCTTAAGATGAAAGATAGGTTGAAAATAAGGAGTGATACGATTGTGTTTGATTGCCTCTTTTAAGATGTTTGTAACTTCAATATTATGTAAAATTTTTCTTCTTAGATTAAGTTTATTACTATAAATGATAAGTTTTTTATTCGCAAGTGTTTTTATATGCTTTAGTGCCATATCAGCATTTTCAATCAGAGGCACTTCGTTACTTATGGCAGCTGAAATAGTGATATTTATCCGTATGTCATTGACGATAAAGTCATAAGTATCAATTGCGCGTATAATCATCTGTGCATTTTGAAAAGTTGCTTCTTGTGAAACATCTTCAAAAATAATTCCAAAGTCATCACCACCAAGACGAAAAATTTGCTCATCAAATTGCTTGAGTGTGATACTTTTAAGTATCTTTGCGCATTGACATAAAATATAATCTCCCGCGGAAACACCATAAAAGTCATTTATATGTTTAAAATTATCAAGATTAAGTAAAACAAGTGTTGGCTTATGAAATTTTTGCAACTCATTTTCAAAGCTAAAACGATTTTTAAGTCCTGTGAGCCGATCGGTTACAAGAGATGATTGTAGATTAGTTTGTGCTGTTTCTAGTTCTTTGTTTTCTTTGTGTATGCGTAGGAGCAGGACTAAAACATGGGCAATAGAGAAAACAAAAAGCACCATTAAAAAGACGGCAAAATAGTTGAATGCCTGCATGTCTCGTATGGCAATCGCACTAAAAGTATTTTGAATATCTGTTGTATTTTGCAATAAAGGATCTGATAAAAGATAATTAAGCGTTTCAATATAAGGAGGAAAGTTTTTTAAAATAAACCTTACATGCAATAAAAAAAGTTCAATAGGACGACTCGGCTTTGAGAGACTCTGATTGTAATTATTAAGTGCTTGTATCTTTTTTTCAGTATTTAGTAAAAGATCTGTGTCAAGAGTGTGAGCTGCGGTGATGAATGCCTTGGAAATGTACTGAGCCATACGAATGTATTTTGGGTCATGCTCCTCTTTGAGTAACGCATTATACGCATGTGTGTTGATGTAGATAAATGAATTTTTAATACCAGCATTGAGGCTTAAAAAATTATCTAATTGGTTAAAATATTTTTCTGTTTCTATCTCAAGTTTGAGTGTCTTTTTATAAACTTTATTGTAGTTCTTATCTTGAATAAGCGCATGGGCTTTAATTGCTTTTATTGATTGGCTTAATATAGCTCTATTTTGCGCTATATTATCTTGATTTGTATAGAGATAAATGCTATTTTGCAAGATATTGTAGTTTAATTTTTGCTCAACAGAATCAAGCGTATGTAAGATGCTCAAAACCTCTTTATAGTTACTAGAAAACTTAGTTTGATGTGTATAGAACAAGGCTAAAAGCACAACAGAGAGTGCTCCAATAAAACCAGCAATAAAAGTGTTTCTCATAATTTTACTTTTCTTTCAATATAGTGGGTTGATCACCACTAAGAGATTTTAAAAAAGCAAGAACTTCTTGAATCTCAGCTTCTTCTAGGGCGATTCCAAGATTCAAATGACCCATATCTTCAACAGCTTCATAGAGTGTTTTAGAAGAGGCATCATGAAAATAAGGAGCAGTATATTCGATATTTCGTAAAGTGGGAACTTTAAAAATATTTTTATCACGCACATTTTTTGTGATAGCGTAACGATCTGGAGTACTCATAATATGAGGCACATCTTCCATAAGACCAAATTTCTGAAAAGAGTTTCCCCCCACATTGATACCGTTATGGCAGGAAATGCATCCAAGCGTTTTAAAAAGTACATATCCCTTATGTTCATTATCGTTTAATGCTATTTTTTTATAAAGAAATTGATCAAATCTTGAGTCGGGTGTAACTAGAGCTTTTTCAAATTCTACAATGGCGTCAATAGCATTTTTGTAAAGGATACTGCTTGTAGCATACACTTTCTTAAACTGCTTTTTATAAAAGTCTGAGCTATTAAGATATTTTTCGATTGCGTTTTTATCCATTGCCATCTCTACAGGGTTGTGTAGGGGACCATCAGCTTGCTCTTTGAGTGTATCTGCTCGACCATTCCAGAACTGCTTAAAATTGTAACGAGCATTGAAGACAGTAGGAGATTGGACATTACCTTTTTTATTTTCAACTCCAAGTGATACATCGCGTGAGTCCGCTCCACCAAGGCTAAGGTCGTGACAAGAGTTGCAAGAGACAGTTCCGTCTTTAGAGAGTAGGGGGTCACTAAAAAGGACGCGACCGAGTTTGGCTTTATTAAGATTGATATCATCAAGGATGAGAGGTAGAGGCTGAATAGGTTCTATTGAATAGAGAGATGTTAAAAAAATAGATAAAAAAAGAAAAGATTTCATAATCACTCTCTTAGTGTTTTTGAGCAAGTCTCCAAAACTTTTTGAGCCCTAAAGATGCTTTATTATCTATATCATAGCTTATAAGTTCAAGATAATCAAGAATATTTGATGAGGAGACCCTACTTTTACAAGAAACTTGAGTTAAAAGGTAATAGGGAATCTTTATTTTAGAGCGTAAAAAGTTCTTATGTATCTTTTTTAAAGAGTTTTTTTGCGTGTGAAAACATAAAAGAGCAAAGACAAAAGGAAGGGAATAACGCTTATTCCATATTTGTGCCATATCAATAAATTCTCCACCTTTGTGAAAATAACGCAGAGCTTCATCACCGATAAGAACACGCCCTTTTAAGCCTAACACTTGTGCTAGTGTGTTTGAGCTTGCTGAGGCTTTATCTATTTGATGTTCATTTTGAGGAATTACTAGGACACTACGAACAGATTTTTTAGCCACTATGCCTAAAGAGATATGGCGGCGTTTTTTTGCGGTGATACTTGAGATAAAGGCTGCATCAATACGACGCGCAGAAAAATCATTGTTTATTTTGGAAGGAACACCTTTTTTATAGTGCATACTCATGGAAAGTTGTGAGCTCTGAATATAGCGTTTCATAAAAACATGAAAGGGTAATAGGTTGATATAATCAATTTGTCCAAATATCAAAGCAGAATCTCTCCTCAAACAAAGTCGCGTATTATAGCACTTTAGTTATAATCTTGTCTATATTTACATGTAAGGATTTTTATCATGGTGCAGGTTGAATTTTTAGGACCAATTTCAAAGGAGCCGATGCAGCTTGAAGCAAGTTCATTGCACGATGTTGCCAAAGTGCTCAATGAAGACTCAGAGTTAAAAACATGGCTAGAGAGTGCAGCGGTTGCTGTAAATGATACATTAGTCTCTTCTCTTGATGTAGCGTTAAAAGATGGTGATAAAGTTTCACTGTTGCCTCCTGTTTGTGGTGGTTGAGATATGTTAGAGCTACATAATGGAGCCTTACATGTAAGTGAAATTCTTGCACGCTGGTATGATGAAGAAGCTAGAAACAATTATGGTGCATATATCCCTTTTGTTGGGACAGTTCGTAGTGAAGACAGCATTGATGGGCTCAGTTTTGATATTTATGAGCCTATTTTGGAAAATTGGTTCAGTGCTTGGCAGTTTAAGGCAAAAGAAGTTGGTGCGATTGTAAAAATGGCGCATTCTCGTGGAGATGTAATGCTACATGAGTCTTCATATATAGCAGCTGTTTTTTCACCAAAACGTCGTGTGGCGTTGGAGATGATTGATAGTTTTGTTGAAGACTTTAAAGCAAGTGCTCCTATTTGGAAATATGATCTTAAAGGGGGTAATCGTATCTATGCCGCAGATCGTTCTACGCCCATCAAAAATAGTGGGCTTTTAGGAAAAAAATCGTGAGTATGATTTCATATGAAACCTCAATAAACATGTTAGAGTTACTAAAATTACCCGTTTTGCGACAAGAGAAAGTTTTTATTAGTGATTCTCTTGGTCGTGTTTTAGCTGAAAATATTATAGCACCAAGCGATTATCCATGCTTTGCCACATCAGCTATGGATGGCTACGCCATTATTCACGCAGACCAAGAGTGGGGTGAGATAGAGATTACAGCAGAGGATAATCCCGCGGGTGGCGATAGTGTAGGGTCTGTAACAAATGGTAACTGCATTAAAACTTTTACAGGCTCAAAAATGCCTCAAGGCGCAGATACTTTAATTCCAATCGAAAATGTCACAGTACAAGGCAATATCATAAAAATTGACAAAAGCGTTGCAAAAGGCTTTAGCGTTCGTCCTGTTGGTGAGAGTTATACTAAGGGTGAGGTGCTTATAAAAAAAGGCACAAAAATTGGTTTTTCCGAAATTGGCGTAATGGCTGGGGTTGAAAAGGTGATGGTAACAGTTGCGCAACGCCCTCGAGTTGCTATTGTCTCCACAGGAAGCGAGATTTTAGATATTGGTGAGACTGCTGTAACAGATTCACAAATTCGTAGTACAAATCATGTCACTATTGAAGCTATTGCTATAATGGCAGGGGCTGAAGTAGTGCAACTCGGGGTAGTTAATGATGATAAAACTTCTATAATGAGCACTTTTGAAAATGCGCTACTCTCGGCTGATATTATTGTGAGCACTGGGGGCGTAAGTGTAGGCGATTATGATTTTGTAAAAGACATTGTTCCTTCTTTGGGCGCAGATGTTATCTATAAGGGTGTAAAAATTAAACCAGGACAGCATATTATGCTAGCACAAAAAGAGAAAAAGATAATTATAGCACTTCCTGGTTTTGCCTACTCTTCAACAGTGACTTTTATACTCTATGGTGTGCCTCTCATTGCTCGGATGTTAGGCAAAGAAAAATCATTCAATATGCTTGAAGCCAAGCTTAAAGAGCCGTTTATCAAGCAGTCGAAAAAAAGCGAGTTTACTGCTTGTAATCTAAGTTTTGAAGATGGCTCTTATTGGGTGGATTTTCAAGGAAAAAAGCGAGGCAGTTCAGCAATATTGACCAATATTTTAGGCGAAAGTGCTTTGATGCTTAGTGGCGAAGATGACAGCAACCTTGATGCTGGTATGTCAGTAAATGTTATCCCTCTAAGCGTTTTTTGATAAAGATAAAGAGCTTTTTAGATATGATTATGCCATAATCGTAAAGATAATTTGATCAATAGGAATAATAGATGTTACATATAATGATTGTTGATGACAGTGTGACAATTCGTCGTGTTATGAAAAATGTTTTAGGTCGTCTTATAAAAGAGGAGATGACTATCCTTGAGGCTGGCACTGGAGTTGAAGCGCTAGCAGTTTTAAAAGAACATCATGAACATATTGCCTTAATTTTACTTGATGTCAATATGCCAGAAATGAATGGGGATGTGTTTTTAGAAAAGATGCGCTCTGATGCGACATACAATAAAATTCGTGTAGTTATGGTAACGACAGAAGCGGAGAAAAAAACAGTAATTCGTATTATGAAAATAGGTGCAAATGGCTATATCGTAAAACCATTTACTCCTGTAACTATGAAACGAGCTCTTCAGCCGATTTTAGGTCGCTTAGGCATAGATCTAAACGATGTAGCTTAGTGTAAGATAGCACTTTTTAGTGCTTCTTTGTCCATCGCCTCTTTTTGATACTTAATTACAACAAGTTCTTCACTCTCGTTGATGTACCACTCCGCAATATGCTCATGCTCTAAACCCTCAAGTTTTTTCATATCCACTTCATTGATAGGAATAAATAAATGTGCATATCGTTTTGGGTTATTAAGTTTAAATGTCCAGATGAGCCAAACAGAGGCTAAAATAGCCATAGAAGCTCCGATAGTAGCTCTATCAGATACATCCAGCATCAATCCAGCAAAAGTTCCACCCAAAAATGTAGCAAAATAGGCAGCAGAATTGCCTATACCTAAGGCTGCTCCTTTTTGGTGCACTTTGGCAAATTTTGAGATCATAGATTGCACGAGAGGCTCCATCATATTAAAGCCTACAAAAAAGCTGACAACCCCAATTATAAAAAGTGTTGATGTTGTTGCGAAGCCCATTAAAGAAAAACTGATGATAAATAAAACGATAGAGAGCAAAAATATCTCTTTTGGCTTGTTGCGTTTCTCGCCAAAAACGACTGCAAATCCCATAGATGCCAGTCCAGCAATCATCGCAGGAAGATATGCTTTCCATAGCTCTGTTTTTTCCCAACCAAACTCATCAGAAGTTAGGATAATTGGAATTAAAACAAATGCCATAGTCATAAGTCCTTTTTGCATCGCATTAGTAATAATCATGCTTAAAAGATTTGGATCTTTTAAGATATCAGATGTTTTTGAACTCTCATGATAGATATGCTTAATCCGTGGCGGTGTAGGCACTTTAGTAAAAAGAAGAATAATTGCAAGAATGGCAAAAAATCCAGTTATCCAAAAAAGCGTACTAATTCCATAATGCGCACCGATAACAGGACCAAGACCCATAGCCAAAGCAAAACTGATAGCGATAGTTCCACCCATTATTGCCATGGCTTTCCCACGAACTTCTTCAGGAACCAAGTCACTAATCATAGCTGTAATAACAGAACCAATAGCTCCAGCACCTTGCAAAAAGCGTCCAAACATTAAGAGATAGATATTATCGCTTAAAGCACAGATGACAGAACCAACAAAAAATATAAGAAGTCCAACAAGAAGGGTAACCTTGCGCCCAATCTTGTCACTCATAGTCCCAAAAGGCACTTGAAAAATAGCTTGAGTCAGCGCGTACCCACCTACAATAATTCCAACAAGCAAGGGAGTAGAACCTTTCATCTCCATAGCATAAAGCGAGAGTACAGGAAGCACTAAAAAGAGTCCAAGAAAACGCAGTGATAAAATTGCCGATAAAGGCATTACTTTTTTAAACATTAAGCAACCTTATTTTAAGAATTTGCAATTATAATACAAAACATTTAGAAATAGATATTTACATGTAAGAGTAAAGATTGAGCTAAGGGAAAGTGATGAAATTAGTGCTTGCTACCTCTAATAAAGGTAAGGTTAGGGAGATTAAAATGATGTGTGAGGATTATGATGTCATTGCGTATAGTGATATTATCGAACCTTTTGAAATTATCGAAGATGCGCCAACTTTTAAAGAAAATGCTCTTCTAAAAGCATGTGCTGTTTACAAAGCACTTGATGATGAAGATGCTATCGTTATCGCAGACGATAGTGGTATCAGCATAGAGGCTCTTGGCGGAGCACCAGGAATTTACAGTGCAAGATTTGCAGGGGAAGATGCTAGCGATAAGGATAATCTTAATAAAGTGATAGAGTCCTTACATGCAAGAGGTCTTAAAAGCTCTAGTGCATACTATACCGCTGCGATAGCAATAGTAAGCAAAGAGAGAGAATTTAGTGTTCATGGTTGGATGTACGGAGATGTCATTAGCACACCACGAGGAGACAATGGTTTTGGGTATGACCCTATTTTTATACCCCTCGGGTATGATAAAACATTAGGTGAACTTAATGATGCGGTAAAAAAAGAGCTCTCGCACCGTTCCCAAGCCTTAGAGCTCATGAAGCATATTTTGCAAGCGCAATAATACGAATATAAAATATTTATGTAGTAACCTTAAGCGCTTCTTTTTTAACGATCACTGTACGCAGGCTTTTATCTGTAAAAAATGTTCCAAAAGGTAAGAACGAAGCGATAAAGATAATTAGTGCCTCTTTTTTATCAATACATGCTTCCATGAATGTCTGCAATAAAAGAACGATTAGAAGAATAAATAAAATTCCATGCGTCATTCCAACTGTTTTTACATAAGAGGGATCACCCCAGACATATTTCAGTGGCATTGCAACAAAAAGAAGTGCTAGCCAAGAGACTCCTTCTGCAAGTGCTGAGTATCGTAACCATTGTAATTTGCTCATATTTTCAATATCCTTACATGTAGTGGTTGAGTATCTACATCTCTACGCCGAAAAAGCCAAATAAAAGACCTGCAACAACGAGGTAAATACCAAAAGGTGTGAAATTATACCGAGCTACAATTGCAAGAAAACTTTTAACAGCAACATAACCTACAATAAAAGAAATAATAAAGCCAACTAATAACAGCTCCATCTGTCCAGCCATAATTGTCTCATATTCCTTAAGCATCATATACCCAGATGCTGCCCCCATAGTAGGGATTGCAAGTAGAAAAGAGAAGCTCATGGCAGCATTGCGTTTTAGGCCTAAAAGCATTGCACCTAAGATAGTAACACCCGATCGAGAGATGCCAGGAATGAGCGAAAATATCTGTGTTGCCCCAATAAAAAAAGCCTGTTTATAACTCACATCATCCAAATCATCTACATGATGCTCTCTCTCGCGGTAAAAATATTCAATGAGTAAAAAGACAAGACCTGTGAGTATCATAAGTGCTATCGTAGAGTTAGCGCTAAACATCGCTTCAATTTGCGTATGAAAGAGTAATCCTACAATTCCAGTCGGAATAAAAGCAACAATCAGTTTGTACCACAAATCAATACTTTGAATTAAACGCTCTTTATAGATAATCATCACCGAAAAAATAGGAGCAATTTGCACAATTATCTCATAGGCAGTTAAAAAAGCATCTTGTTTCAAGCCTAAAAGTTGTGCAGTTAAGACAAGGTGCGCAGTCGAAGAGACGGGGAGGTATTCAGTGATACCTTCCACAATTCCCAATATAATAGCATCAAATAGTGTCATAAAGTCTCCTAAAATTTTGTGAAATAATAGCATATTAATCCTCATTGAGATATAATACGCGGTTTGATTTTATTTTAAGGAAATAGAGAGATGCTACTTTTCATCCTAGGACGAATCCCAGAATATTTTAAAACAAAATTAGCAAAAAAAGATATCTAATGATTTTTGAACATGAAATACCAAGTGGCAGTAAACTTTATTTTGGTGAATCTGCTAAGAAAAAACGCCATATTGAGCATGTAGCAAGTGAAGTTTTATCCGAAGGTGGATTTGAAGAGATAGTGACACCACTTTTCTCATACCACCAACATCAAAGCATCTCTGATGAACGCGAATTAGTTCGCGTCAATGATAATGCAAATCACAATATGAGCTTGCGTGCGGATTCTACGATAGATGTTGTGCGTATTATTAATAAACGCTTAGGTCGAAATACAAGTCATAAAAAATGGTTTTATATCCAGCCTGTGTATCGCTATCCATCACAAGAGCAGTATCAAGTTGGTGCGGAGTATATTGGTGAAGTAAAAGTGAGCACGGTCTTAAATGAAAGCTTGAGTATTTTCAAAAAGCTAGACTTAGAGCCACTTTTACAGATATCAAATATCAATATTGCGCATAAAATATCTAAGATGCTAGACATTAGCCTTGATGCTTTTCGCCATATCAATGTAGAACAATTTCTAGCACTTG
>Ga0256840_1001313_pt1 | contig 23687 bp, 19 predicted proteins | sample 355202metaG_FD_185969 | JGI IMG/M metagenome (GOLD analysis project Ga0256840, IMG submission 185969) | Hydrothermal vent microbial communities from Mid Atlantic Ridge, Atlantic Ocean - 355-202 | ecosystem: Environmental > Aquatic > Marine > Hydrothermal vents | place: Atlantic Ocean: Mid...
TAAAACTTTGAGAGTCAGTTTCTGAGCAATTTCTTTACCGAATTCGCCAGTTATCATTCCAGCTTTAGCGATCGCATTTGTGATCTTTTCAGCATCAAATTCTATTATTTCCCCGTTCCTCTTTTTAACTTTCCCAAAATTCTTTTTAAGCATGGATTTAACCTCCCATATCAATATGGATCGTTCAAGTATGAGTTGTATAAAAATTAAAGCCGACCTATTTTAGGTCGGCTTGATTTCCCTTTTTAATCACGCCAAATAATCCAATTCGCACTTCTTCCGAGTGCTGCGAGATTGCTCAGGAGCAGGCAGGTCTCCTGGCTTCCGGGTCATCCTTCATCTGCGCCTTCCCAGTTTCCCCAGTGGCATTTTGCAGATGTCGTCGCCGGTTACAGTGGCGGGACCGCGTCGGATTCTCACCGTACTTCCCTTTTAAACTTTCGTACCTGATCTCCAATAAAGATTCTATCACAGAATTCCTTTCATTTCAAACCAACGAATTGCGTCTCAGCTGCCACTTGCGACTTTGCGTCTTGCGAATACAGTGGTATGTCATATTTCTTCTCTAAATAGTGTAGAATATATGAAAGTCTATACATATCTTAAGAAACTGAATTTCAGGTGCACAAAATTTGCCTTTTCAACAAATTTATTGTATAATTTAGTCAATGAGAATAAAATCACATGTGCAACTTGTTTTTGATGAGTAGCTCTTCGAGCCAACAAATGGAGGTGGAATGTTTTGGGAGAAGTAACTATATTTATAAATGATAAGCCTTACAAAACATCCGAAGAAAATACAGTTCTTCAAGCGTGTGAAGAAGCGGGCGTCTATATTCCTACGTTATGTCATCACCCACAACTCAGTGATGTAGGAGCGTGTAGGGTTTGCGCAGTGGAAATTGAAGGTGCCCGTACATTGATGACGGCATGTACCACAATGGTTCGTGATGGAATGAGGTTGAGAACAAGCTCTGAAAGAGTGGAAATGGCTTTAAGGCAGAATCTTTCTCTCATTCTTTCCAGACACCCAAACGATTGTATGACTTGCGAATTGAATGGTAGATGCGAGTTTCAAAATCTCATAAACCGGTACGACATCCAAGACATTTACACCAAAGAATTGAGAAATGTCGAAATAGACAACTCAAGTGCAGCAATAATTAGAGATCTGAATAAGTGTATAAATTGTGGAAGATGTGTCAGGGTTTGTGAAGAAATTCAAGGTTTGGGGATTTATACATTCTCTGAGAGAGGTGCTGAGTCATTGCCGGTTCCGGCTTACGATCTTCCAATGAAATATACAGACTGTATAGCTTGTGGGCAATGTAGCGCTGTCTGCCCTGTTGGAGCTATCATGGAGGAACCTGACTATAAAAAAGTAGAGAGAGAGCTTAGAAGACATGAAAAGGTTTTGATAGTTCAAACAGCTCCAGCAACAAGAGTTGCAATAAGCGAGGAGTTTGGCGCAGAACCTGGGCACATTTCCACTGGAAAAATGGTTGCAGCTCTCAGAAAGCTTGGATTCGATTATGTTTTTGACACCAACTTCGCAGCAGATTTAACGATCATGGAAGAAGGAAGCGAGCTTATAGAACAACTAACAGGACACGGAGAACATCCAGCACCAATGTTCACCTCTTGTTGCCCGGGATGGATCAATCTCTTGGAAAAACACTACCCAGAATTCATTCCCAACGTTTCATCAGCTAAATCTCCTCAAGAAATGATGGCAGCAACAGTTAAAACATATTTTGCAAAAAAAATAGGAGTTGATCCAAAGAATATTTATTTAGTATCTGTCATGCCTTGCACTGCCAAAAAGGATGAGATCGTCAGGCCTCAGCATACGATAGATGGAATCAAAATGATCGACGAAGTCATAACTACTCGTGAACTTGCCCGCATGATAAAAAATCACAGGATCAATTTCTTTGATCTTCCAGAAGAAGAGTACGATGCCCCTCTCGGACTTTCCAGCGGAGCAGCTGTCATTTTTGGTGTAACTGGTGGAGTTATGGAAGCGGCTTTGAGAACAGGATACGAACTTGCCACTGGCAAAACTCTACCAAAGATCGATTTTCAGGATGTCCGTGGGTTCTCAGGAGTTAAAGATGCCGAGATAGATCTTGATGGCAAAAAGGTAAGAATAGCAGTTGCACATGGAACGAGCAATGTCATGAACTTGCTCGATAAATTAAAAAGTGGTGAGGTTCATTACGACTTTGTAGAGATTATGGCATGTTATGGCGGTTGCATTGGTGGTGGAGGACAACCTAAATCCACAGATCCAAAAGTGCTTGAGAAACGTGCCAGTGCTATCTACGCAATAGATGAGGCTGCAGCTGTGAGAAAATCTCATGAAAATCCAGCGATAAAGCAATTGTATGCTGAATTCTATGGCAAGCCTTTGAGTGAAAAGTCGAAAGAGTTGCTTCATACTTACTATACCAACAGAAAATCATCTATTCTTGAAAGGGCGGCTGTTCTTTCAGAAACGAAGTAGACCTCATATCATTTCGTAACTCAAAATTCTGAGATGGAGGGAATTCCTGACATCGAGGAGGTGAGAAAAGAATGTCAACACAAATCAAAAATAGACGTCTTGGCGTGGTTGCGATCATAGTAAAGGATCGCGATCGCGCCTATAGTGCTTTAAGTGAAATTTTTCACGATTTTGGAAGAATAATCGTTGGAAGACTTGGTATTCCGTATCGTGAAAGGAATGTGTCGGTTATGGCCCTTATAGTTGATGGAAGCACGGACGAAATAGGTGCCATGACCGGGAAAATAGGTCAAATAAAAGATGTGAGCGTCAAAACGGCGTTCACAAGCCTTTAAGAAAAAGAGGTGTTTGAGATGAGAACAACAAATTCATCATGGATAAACAGCGTAATTAAAGAGGATCAATACAAAAAGTACATGAACGGAGAAAAAGATTTTATAAATGATGATGAAATATGGGAAAATATTGAGAAAAACAAGAATCCAGATCCTCAAAAAATTAGAGAGATCATGGAAAAATCTTTGGAAATTCAAACTCTTTCTCCAAATGAAACAGCGGCACTTTTAAATGTCAAGGATCCATCTCTTTGGGATGAGATCTACACAACAGCTGCTGAAGTAAAGAAGAAAGTTTACGACAACAGAATAGTTACATTTGCACCACTTTACTGCAGTAATTACTGTGTAAATAACTGTCTTTACTGCGGGTTTCGACGCGACAACACAGAGGAGAGCAGAAGAAGATTAACACTCGATGAAATTAAAAGTGAAACGAAAGCATTGGCAGGGAGAATAGGCCATAAACGACTCATAGTGGTTTATGGCGAACATCCACTTTCAGATGCTAACTATATAGCCGATACAATAAAAGCTATATACAGTGTGAAGGTGAAAACTAAAAATGGATATGGTGATATAAGGCGTGTTAACATTAATGCAGCACCGATGTCTGTTGAAGATCTTGCAATGCTCAAGGAGGTTGGCATAGGCACATATCAAGTTTTTCAAGAAACTTATCATCATGAAACATACAAATATGTACATCCTTTTGGGACGCTGAAATCCAACTATCAGTGGAGACTTTATGCAATGCATAGAGCTTTTGAAGCGAATGTTGATGACGTTGCAATAGGAGCGCTTTTCGGATTGTACGATTGGAGATTTGAGGTTATGGGACTTCTCTATCATGCGATAGAGCTCGAAAATCGTTTTGGGGTGGGGCCACATACGGTATCGTTTCCCAGATTAACGCCTGCCAAAAATGCTCCGTACATTCAAAAGACCCAGTATAAAGTTTCTGATGAAGATTTCAAAAAGCTCATCGCAGTGATAAGACTTTCCATTCCGTATACTGGTATGATCATAACTGCAAGAGAACCAGCAGAGATCAGAAGAGAAGTTCTTCCCATGTGTACGCAAACTGACGCTTCAACAAGGATAGGAATAGGTGCTTATTCAGAAATAGACGGAGCAAAAGAGCCAAACAAACAAGATCTTACGAAACAGCAGTTTTTTATAGGAGACGATAGGGATCTCGATGATGTTGTAAGAGAGCTTGCTGAAATGGGTTATATCACGTCTTTCTGCACAGCAGGATATAGATGCGGACGAACCGGAAAGAATATAATGGAACTGCTGAAGACCGGAAAAGAAGGGAATTTCTGTAAGCTCAACGCAATTCTCACATTTAGGGAGTGGCTCGATGACTTTGCAAGTGAAAAAACCAAAGAAGTTGGAGAAGAGCTCATAAAGAAAGAGATGAAAGAAGTTAAGATGAAAACCCCACGAGTTTTTTCACCAAAAGTTCTTGATGAACTCAAAGATTACTATGAAAGGATCAAAAATGGAGAAAGAGATCTTTATTTCTGAGTTGAATCAGCTCGCACAACGTTATAATATTAGGATATGGATCGCTGAAAAAATGGGAAGAAGATGGTCCTATGTCGTTGGAGCTGGCAAAGAGCTCTTTCTACCAAGCCAAATGATTGCCAAAATTGGTAAATATGCCCTCTTCGTTGAAGGAGAATCTTTCAACAAGGAGGTGATTGTCAATGGCGTTCGCGAATTATTTGAATCCCGAAACATTCAAAGAAGCAAAAAGAATATTGAAAGATGAGAACACATCCCAAGTGATTAAATCGATCTCTCAGAAGATTATTGTAGGAGATGCACTGTCAAGGGAAGAAATTATTTATCTTTTGGGACTTAAAGATTCACCTGATAGAAAAGCTTTGTTTGCCCTTGCAAACGCCGTCCGTCGTGATAACGTAGGAGAGACGATCTTCATAAAAGGAATAATAGAATTCTCGAACTATTGTAAAAGGGATTGCACTTACTGTGGAATACGCGCATCTTGCAAGGTAAAACGCTACAGAATGGAACCAGATGAGATCGTAGAAGTTGCGATAGATTCTGCCAAACACGGGATAGACACTATCATACTCCAATCAGGTGAGGATCCGTTTTACACAACTGATATCATGATTGATATCATAAAGAGGATAAAGCTCGGTGCTCGAAGACCCATTTCACTTTCAATTGGTGAAAGAACGCCGGAAGAATTTAAACTCTTTAAGGAAGCCGGCGCTTCGAAATGTCTTTTGAAACAAGAAACTATAAATCCACGCATTTTCAGGTCTGTTCATGGTTCCGACTATGAAACAAGAATATCGCTTTTGAAGACCCTTGTTTCACTCGGATACATAGCAGGTGGCGGAGATATAATAGGTCTCCCAAACCAAACACTTGGCGATATCGCAGACGACATTATTTTCATGCGTGATATAGGTATAAAAATGGCTGGAATTGGTCCGTTCATTCCAACGAAAAATACTCCTCTTGAGAATCATCCGATCGGAAGTGCCGACGTGACTTTGAATGCGTATGCATGTACACGCCTTGCTATTCCAACAATTTTCATGCCAACGACAACAGCCCTTGGAACGATCGATCCTGGATTACAGTATGAGGGATTTGAAGCCGGGTGTAACGTCATCATGGTAAACTTTACGCCAGACAATTATAGGCAAGTTTACAGAATATACGATAACAAAAGAAAAGTAGAATTCTATGAAACAGTTCATGAACTTTTAAAACGTGGCAAAAGACTTTCGTTTTCCGTTATGAAAGCACTTAGAGAGGAGGAAATGGTATGAAAACGCCAGAATCTTACAGAAAACATCTGATCTTTCTTGGAAGGAGAAATGCTGGAAAATCCTCTCTGTTTAATGCTTTTATAGGCGCAAGAATCGCGATCGTTTCTGATCAACCTGGAACCACCACCGATCCCGTCTATAAATCGATGGAACTCGCACCAATAGGGCCTGTAATGTTAGTGGACACCGCTGGACTTGACGACGAGGGTTACCTTGGAGCTTTGAGAGCATCAAAAACGAATTCGGTTCTTTACAAAGCTGATGCCGTTTGTCTTGTGGTTGACTCAGAATGGACAAACTTTGAAGATGACATTGTGAAAGAATTGAAGGATAAAGAGATACCGTTTGTCGTCGCTATTACAAAGGCAGATCTCGGTAAAAATCAAGAATTGATCGATTTTGTGAAATCCAAAGGATTTACGTACTGTGTAGTGTCTAAATATGACAAAGAGTCAATTGATACGCTAAGATTAACTATAGCATCAGTAATAAAAGCTGAGTATGAACCTCCTTTGATTGAAGATCTTGTTGACGGGGGAGATATTGTTGTTCTTGTTGTTCCAATTGACCTCGGTGCGCCGAAAGGTAGACTCATCGTACCTCAAGTTGAAGCAATAAGAGAATGCCTTGATGCCGAAGCAATACCTGTCATTACCAAAGAGAGAGAGCTCAGATGGACGCTCGAGAATCTCAGACGGAAACCTAAAATGATTGTGACTGATTCACAAGCAGTTATGAGAGTTGTTGCCGATATTCCCAAAGATGTACCCATGACCACATTCTCAATACTTGAAGCGCGGCACAAAGGTGATCTCTTCGAACTCATTAAAGGTTTGAAAGCCATAATGGATCTCAAAGATGGAGATGATGTACTCATTGGTGAAGCTTGTACACACAGAACTCTCGCGGATGATATAGCCAGGGTAAAAATTCCAAGATGGCTTACCAATTTCACAGGAAAGGATGTAAATTTCTTTGTGCATTCTGGAAGAGAGTACCCCGAAGATGTGGAAAAGTACAAATTGATTATTCACTGTGGTGGATGTGTAATAACAAGAAAGATGATGTTAAGAAGAATTGAAAAAGCCAGGGAATTAGGTATTCCGATAGTCAATTATGGTGTTCTTATATCTTATCTTCATGGTATTTTGGATCGAGCGCTTGAACCTTTTCCGGAGGCAAAGGCTTTGTATGAGGAGATAGAAAATGCGCAAAGAGTCTGACAGTTTGGGAACTATTGAGCTTCCAAAGAACGCCTATTATGGAGCCTTTACCGCGAGAGCTATTTCCAACTTTACACCATCAAAACGTCTCCATCCTGAACTTATAGCTGCGATGGCGGATGTGAAATGGGCAAGTGCTGAAACAAATCTCGAACTTGGTATTTTAAATAGCAAAATAGCCAAAGCTATTGAAATGGCATGTGATGAAATAAAAATCGGGAAACTGAATAAATGGCTTGTTGTGGATCCGTTGAGTGGTGGAGCTGGAACAGCTGTAAACATGAATTTTAACGAAGTCATAGCAAACCGCGCGACGGAACTGCTGGGAGGTAAATTGGGAGAGTACTTGGTTCACCCTCTTGATCACGTTAATCGTTCTCAATCCACAAACGATGTGTATCCTACCGCGGTGAAAATCGGAGCGATAAGGCTCCTGAGAAAACTCGTTAACAAGGTCGTTGAGCTTCAAAATGTTCTCCAAGATAAGGAAAGGAAATTTGCAGGAATAATAAAAGTTGGAAGAACGCAGTTGCAGGATGCTGTTCCAATAACTCTTGGTCAAGAATTTGGTGCATGGGCAGAAGCGATTGCGAGAGATCGATGGAGACTGTACAAAGTTGAGGAAAGGATTCGTTTCATAAATCTTGGAGGTACCGCAATAGGAACAGGAATAGATGCTCCTAAAGTTTATCCCTTTAAAGTAACGAGAAAATTATCTGAGCGAACGGAAATCGGGCTTGTAAAATCAGAAAACTTGGTAGAAGCCACTCAGAATACAGATGTTTTTGCAGAAGTTCACGGTCTTCTCAAAACTTTGGCCGCAAACATTATCAAGATCTCCAACGATATGAGAATTCTCTCAAGTGGACCACATGCAGGCGTGGGGGAAATACGCCTCGAAGCTGTTCAGCCTGGAAGCTCGATCATGCCGGGCAAAGTGAATCCTGTACTTGCTGAATATGCCATACAACTATCCACGAAAGTTATTTCCAATGATGTAGCGATAAATTTCGCAGTTTCGTCTGGAAACCTTGAACTTAATGCTTTTCTTCCACTGATTCAGTGGGCGCTCTATGAGTCGTTTGATGATCTCATTAAAGCTACTGATGCTTTAGAAAAATGCGTTAGAGGTGCTGAGGCAGTAAAGGAAAAATGCTTGACCAACCTTGAGCACAGTGCTACGCTTGTCACTTGTTTCGTTCCAACTTTAGGATATGAAAAAGTGGCCGAAATACTAAAAGAAGCTTCTGAAACGGGTACAAGCGTTAAGGAACTTCTTGTCAAATATGGCATTCCAAAAGAAACAGTCGAAAGTGCCATGGATCCAAAAAAAATGATCGCCCTTGGGTACACAGCGGAAAAACCTCGAAATTGAGAAGTAAAAAACGCTCTTTAGTTTGTCATGAATTTCTTTTATCAAAAGCTATAAAATTATTTTGGTGTAAGCAGGAAGCCTTTTCTAAATTTAGAAAGGGCTTTTTATAATTGTTTTCGATAATTAACTTGGGATGAAAGGAATTTTTGATCAATTGGCATAAACTACGCTAAGGAAAACAGGAGGTGACAAAAATGAAGAGATTCATTCTGTTGTTTTTGGTCGCAGTGGTTTTAAGCGGAATTTTGAGCTCCTGTTTTCTTTTGGATTTTTTAAGCAGTGGCTACGAAAAAGCAACCAAAATAGTTGTAAACGAGGTTTTACCTCAACAACTCGCTTTAACACCAAACGCAACTTACATATGTTCAAGGCTTGAAAGTTCAGTCGCAAGTGGTACTATAATCGTCCCTGATAAAGTCAAAATGTCTACCTCAAATGAAAATGCCATAATAGTTCGTGATTGGATTGTTGCCAAAGAAGAATCATATTTTTTTCTCTTAGATCTCAATCCTGGAGCTTTTTACGCTCACCCCGTTAAATATATTCTCGTGTCAAAATCCGGGAGCACAACTGTTATGTCAGCCGAATGGTTGCCTAAAATTAACGGAGAAGTGCCAAAAGAACTGATTCAAGCTATTCCCTCATCAAATCTTGTAATACAGTCGAACATAACACTTTACAAGCCCACCGGAATTCATTTAGCGTATGATTTTCCCCAACTTACTATTCGTGAAAGCGAAGGCGTGATAATCGTTCAAGGACTCAAATCAAATGAGAGTCTCTTCAGTTATGCTCAAGATGCCTACTTGGATGTGATCCATTTCTTTCAAGCTTACAAAAACGCGAGACCTTATGGTACTGTTGAAATCAATGGTCTTGTCCAAAGCGATGCGGCACAAGTTTTAAGCGCCATAGATACAATGGCAGACAAGCACAATATTGTGACTATATACATAATCGCTCATGGCAATGTGGATTATGTGAGACTCGGTGGATATGGTTTTAGCGCTTATCAATTCAAAAACAGGATGGCTGCCTATCCAAACACAAAATTCAATTTTTTGCTTGGTTCTTGTCACAGTGGGAGCTTCATAAACAATCTGAGTTCACTTTCCAATGTTCGATTGGTGTTGACAGCTTCAAAAAGCAACGAATCCGCATGGCCGGATTGGGACAGATACGGATCGACAAACGATTACAATCCTGCAGATGTCGGGACAGAATGGACCAGCTCAATTTTCGAAAGGGCGAAATCCATTCTTGAGAGTTCTACGAAGTGGGCTGCAGTAAAAAGTTATGCCAGTTCCCATAAAATACCAACCACGTCAGCCATTCTCTATCAAGCTCATTGGGGCGCATTAGGACTCAATTCAACCTATGGATTTTACTACAATTTAGATCTTTGCAGCCGAGTAAACAAAGAAAGTCCACAAATATACAAGTCGTGGTGAAAAAGGACTAAAAAATTCAAAAATTGGAATAAAGTGAATTAAATGATAAAATCCTTAAAAAGGATATTTTTTGCTTTGCCGATCTCAAATCAAGAATACAATTTGATCAAGAGGAGCGGAAATTTTGGGATTTTCTCTTGTTACGGTACAGGTAAATTGGTGGGCTGCATTAGCTGGAGGACTGCTCAGTTTTCTTTCGCCATGCATTTTCCCAATTCTACCAGGCTTTTTGGCTTTTTTAATCTCTTCTAAAGGAAAAAGGAGCGCCCTATGGCGTGCTTTTGCATTTTCCCTCGGATTGTCCGCGATCTTCATTTTACTCGGGATTGCTACCGGAACATTTGGAATAATATTGGTTCGTTCCCGACGCTTGATAGAATTGATCGGCGGAATCGTGATAATCGTTTTTGGTCTGAGTTACACAGGGTTATTCACATTGCCTTTTTTTGAAAAAGGAATAATTTTACCATTTAACCGTGAAATAGAAGGTTTTTGGAGTGCTTTTCTATTTGGAATTGTTACGTCTTTTGCCTGGACTCCATGCATAGGACCCACTCTCGGCGCAATTCTCACTATTGCAGCTACAGGGAATACACTTAATGGGGGCCTGCTGCTGTCTTTCTTTTCGTTAGGGATAATGATACCGTTGCTGTTAGCCGCTATCTTGGTAGATTCTGTGAACAAAATCGTTCCTGCTATTTCAAAATACCAAAGACAGATCAACATAATTGGTGGAATTGTGTTGATCATAGTTGGACTACTCATGATATTTGGAAAATTGGGAGCGTTGGTCATCTCTTAAACGATAATCAATGTCACTATTCACAAATATTTTAAAGTTCCCATGGCATCGTTTAGGTTTGTAACAAAAATTCCTATTGCGTAATCACTAACTCCTCCTATCCATATAAGAAGATCGTCATGAATTATCAACCCATCTCCAAAGATTACTTGAGCTCTGTCACCATATTCCTCATTAATTCCCATGGGTACCAACAGATAATCACTTATAGCCAAAAGTTCTCCTTTTTCGTTGATCATGGCTAATCCATTTCTGTAGGAAAGATCTTCTTTAACAACTGCATGCCATCCGACAAGATATTTATGTTCAGAAATTTTGACAACATTTGTTGACCATCCAACCTTTTCCTCCCAGTTTTCAGGAACCATGACTGGTTTCATTTTTTCAAGAGAGAGAGTCATATTTTCAAGGTTTGCACTTGCAGACCAGCATGCATTCAACCCTTTAAATTCTGGCCTTATCAACATTGCGAATTCCCCATTATTTTCTGAAATGAAAGCGCTGTCTTTCATAAACTTAGGTATGAAGTAGCCTTCTCTTGTCTTTACTCTGAAAAAGTTTTTCGCTTTGACGTTGTTGAATGATGAATTTATTCGGGCAAATGCCAGCACATCTCTCCGTTCTACTTTTTCGTTTCTTCGATAACCTCCTTTACCAGTGTACAGGATATAGAATTCATCCTTAACAATGCATACCCTCGGATCTTCACAACCAAGAAACTCCCATGAAAATTGTGGCCATAGGATTATTTTTGTTTTCAAAGGAGCTCTCCATCCGTTATTTAACAATTCTTCAATACTCAAAGAGAAGACACCTACACTGGATGTGTAGTTATAATAGTCAAATATCAATCGTGGGAAAATGTATATTTTCCCATTCTTTTCAACTGCTCCTGCGTTAAATGCGGCTAATGGCTTCCTTCTTAAATAATTATCTACTTCTAAATCTTCTGGTCCGATATAATTTCTTATCTCAAAAACATCATTTAACTTGTTTTCTCGAAGTCCGTTGGGTAAGTTCTTGGCCATTTCGAACATTATCTTTTCAGCATCGCAATTTTTATTCACTTTTTGCATTTTCAACTCCTTTTCAACAATTAGTAGCTCATTATAGCAGCACATACATAGGTATCAGCTGCACCATAGTACAAAATCCACTCATTTTTTAATGTTACAAGGCCCTCTGCAAAAACTACGTTCGGAGTTTGGCCGTATTTCTCCCAGCTTTTTGTGGGTTGAAGAAACGGTTTATCAAGGCGATACAAAACTTGGGTAGGATCGTCTTTTGAGAAAATAACGGCACCAACAGAGTATTTGTGTGAATAATCAGCTCCGTTGTATATCAAAAGTATACCCTTGTCTGTCATAATTGGTGCGGGGCCAGGTTCAACAAGAACGGAGTCAAACATGCCGGGGCGTGGTGTTAATACTGGATATGGAGAAGCTTTCCAGTGAATCAAATCCTTTGAGTAAGCTATGTAGATGCTTGAATCTCCAAAGTACATCACGTAATTCCCGTTGATCTTCTCATTTAGAATAGCGCCGGATTTTGACCATCCAGCATTTGGAAATAAAGGACCGATCTTTTTCCAGTGAATCAAATCTGTTGAAATAGCTTCACAAAGTTGTGCGGTAGAACCATTATAGGCTGTGTAAGTCAAGTAGTAAGTGCCTTTGATTTTTGTTATTCTGGGGTCTTCACATCCTCCTAACTTTTCGTAAGGAAGGGTTGGAGTGATAACAGGAGTTGAATTGAGGTGAAAATGAATTCCATCACTGCTTTCTCCCAATCCTATCCTGGAAGTTCCATTCCAACGCTTGACCCCAGTCCAATCTTCTTCACGATAAAGTAAATAGATCTTTCCATCCTTTACAACTGCCGTTGGGTTAAACACGGCTTTTGCCATTGGCCCCGTTCCGTATGGAAGAATTATTGGATTTTTCGAATATTTTCGAAAGTTATAAAGTTGTGTTAAATCAAACCCCAAAACAACTACAGAATCTAAAATTGCCAGAAACGCAAAAAGCAAGACCAATTTTTTCATCCTTATCACCTCACAAGCGGATCAAAATTCCTTTTCCACTTCCTTTACAGGTATTGTCGCAAGAGCCATGCAATTATCAGCTCCTCCGTAATAAACAAGATAATCCTCGTTATATCGGATCATAGCATCTGAAAACACCACATTTGGCACCTGCCCAAAACGCTCAAAATCCTCTTCAGGTTCAAGTATTGGATCGTCTGATCGCTTTATAAGTTTCGTTGGATCATCTAATTCAAAAAGTGCAAAACCAAGCCTGTAAACCATGTCCTGATCTACACCATGATAAAGCATCAACCAACCGTGAGGTGTTTTTATTGGAGGAGCACCGATTCCTATCTTTAGAGAATCCCAGGCACCTTTTCTTGGACTCATTATCGTTTTGTGATCAGTCCAATGATATAAATCGTCCGAAAATGACACCCATATGTCAGGTTCGATCCTATGATAAAGCATGTATCTTCCATTAACCTTTTCCGGGAAAAGTGCGGCATCTTTGTCATCTTGATTCGGCAGGATAACACCATATCTTTTCCATGTCATGAAGTTTCTGGTCGAGGCCATTGAAACTCTCACACCATTTCTAGAGTAAGCGGTGTAGACCATGTAGTACTCATCACCAATCTTTGTAAGTCTCGGATCTTCACAGCCTTTTGTTTCGAAATTGTTTGCAGGCGAAAAAACAGGTTTGTCTAATCTTGCAAAATGTATTCCGTCAGTACTAACGGCATATCCAATTCTTGAAACGTCATCGATTCCCATAGCTCTGTAGACCATGTGAAATAATTTTTCTCTTTCATCATACACGACTGCACCGTTAAATATGAATCTTGACTCCCACGAGTGTTCAGGCACTGGTAAAAGCAATGGATTCCTCAGGTCTCTTTTAAGTTTTAAGCTCATAAGATTTACCTCCACTTTTTTATTTAAAAGACATGGATATTCCCTGTAAGAAGTATTTTCTGAATATTATGAATATGATAACCATAGGTATAGTTTGAATAACGGAACCTGCCAAAATAGGACCTATGTACCATCCATAGGTTTTGTCAAAGACAGCTAAAATAACTGCCAACGGCATTTTGCTGTATGACTGCATAACTATCAAAGGCCACATAAAATTGTCCCATATGCCCATAAATGTAAAAAGCCCGACGATAGCAATAGTCGATCTGCTTAAAGGTAGTACGACATTGAATATGATCCATAGCAAGTTAGCCCCATCCATTTTTGCTGCTTCTATATAAGCATTCGGTACGGATTTTAGTGATTGGGCAAACATAAAAACTCCCCATGCCCCCATCATATAAGGTACAATCATGGCCGGATAAGAGTCTAATAGTCCAAAATTTCTGATAATCAAATACAATGGCACTGTGAACATAAAACTTGGAAAGAGCATTTGATATATGATAAAGTTAAATAAAAAGTTAGATCCGTTGAATTTTATTTTTGCTATTGCATAACCCACCAATGCTGAAAAGAAAACAACAGAAACTGTTACAACTACTGATACAAAAATGCTGTTCAAGAGTCCTAATATAAATGGGTACCCCATTTGATTTGCAACTGTCAATATAAAAGCGTAAGATTTCAAAGTTAAGTGTGATGGTATCAAGGTGGTATAAATTTCATCCCAGGGTTTGAAAGACGAGAGAAACATCCATATATACGGGTAGAGCCATACAATAGAAAGAGCAAACATAATCACATAAAACATCACACTTTTCATGCTTATTTTCTTTTCCTTTTCTAAACTTTTCATGAGAAATCAACTTCTCTTTCTATAATTTTCCGCGTGGCATATATTATGGCAAAACTCATACTTGCGGCAATAATACTCAAAGAAGCAGCATACCCTGCACGATACCTTTCAAACGCATCTGTGTATATTGCCAACAGAAAAGTTTGAGTACCGTTCAATGGACCTCCACCAGTTATCATGTATGGTTCCGTGAATATGCCAAATGACAAACTTATTGCGAGTACCATAATCATCACGATTGATGGATTTAATAATGGTAAGGTTATTTTAAAAAATCTTGTTCTTTTGTTGGCACCATCAAGATCAGCAGCTTCGTATAATTCCTTAGGGATCATTTGAAGACCAGCCATAAATATGAGAGCATAATAACCTAAAAACTTCCATGTAACCATAATGGCTATTGAAAACATTGCCCAATTAGGATTAGTAAACCACGGTATTATAAATCCAAAACTATTATACAAAAACCTGTTGAGAGGACCGTTAGATGAGAATAATTGAGAAAATACTATTGAGTATGCAACTCCCGAAGAGACATTAGCGACCAAAAAACTTATAGCTAAAAATGCCTTAAACTTTTTAGCTTTGGTAAAAGCAACGGCAAGTGTTATTGAAAAGACAAGAACCATTGGTATAAAATAGCACATGAATTTGAATGTGTTCCAAGTCAAGGTCCAGAAAAAAGGATTACTGAACAACTTAACAAAATTTTCAATACCAATAAATTTTTTGGGAGTCATAAAGTTCCACTTTGTGAAAGAAAGGACAACAAGCCATACAAACGGATAACCCCAAAACACAAGTATAAAAATCAAGTAAGGACTTGACAACAGCCAACCTTTTAAATTCTCATGTTTCTTAAGAGTTGTTTTTCTGATCACTTTTTCCTCCCATAATAAATAGTGTTTTTTCCAAATTTCAAATCCCTAAACAAACAACCATTATCAAAAAAATATTTAATTCTCCAACTTCGATTTAGTTTTAAAGACAAAAGCAATGCAAACCTTACTTACCCCTTAAATCTATCACTTTCTTATATGTTCATTTTGAACAAATATGGTCAAAAGATTAAGAGGGACAAGAATCCCAAGGGACAAAGCCCTTGGGAAAAATTTTTTACTGTGACAGAAGCGAATCAATGGCTTTAACAGCATTTTTAACGGCTTCTTGAGGTGTTACTGTGAGATACATTAGTGGTTCCATAAAATTATTTGTCAAGGATTGTTGAATGTCTATCGTTTTTGGACTAAGTGCCGGAGGCACAGTATATTTCACATATTTTGCATATTGTGCAAGAAGAGGGTGAGTCTTTAGATAGTTTGCAAATAGTGGATTTGTTAACAAGTCCTCCCTTGTAGGTGGTTCTTGTGTCAATTTTAACCAAAGAAGATCATGTTCTGGATTCGAGAAAACCCATTTCATAAATTCCCATGCTGCGTCCTTGTGTTTGCAGCTTTTAAATATGATCATCCCTTTGGCATCAGCAAAAGTATAAACAGGTTTGTCTGTAGGATAGTTATCTGGAACTAATGGTGGAGCAATGATGACATCTTTTAATACTTTTGGGAACTGACTCTTAGCAGATGGAATTGACCATGGCCCTTTTATAGCTCCTGCGACTGCTCCTTTAAAGAAAGGATGTTGCCCAAATGCAACAGTAGTGTAGTGTTTTTTAAACATTGTGTAAACGAAACTTGCTACATCTTTACCGTACTCGTTATCAAAAACAGCTTTGTTCCTTTTGACGTCAATATATGGTTTTCCTTCACTTGCTGCGTAATAAAGAGTCATAAAATCCCACCATCTATCCCACCATGATTGTCCTCCAAATACCTTAAATGCGTATCTTTTATGAGGAATTGTGATCTTTTTAGAAAGAGCATAGAGCTCACTGTAAGTGCGTGGAGGTTTAGTAAATCCTGCTTTTTCCAACATGGATTTTCTCCACCATACTAATATAGGATTGTCGTAAATTGGCATGACATAGTAATGTCCTTTGAGTTTCCATGACTTGATAACATCTTGCATGTCACGCGTTTTGATAAGAGCTTTGAATCCGCTAAAGGAATCAAGAGGAACAAGTTGTCCAGCGCTTACAAGTTCAGCAGCGAAACCACTGAAGATGTTCGTACAGATATCAGGTTGCCTGTTTGAAGCTATGGCAGTAAGTATCGCTTCCTCGGAACTCCTAGCAGCTGGTATTTGGCTCTGTTTGATCTTGATATTCGGGTGAGTTTTCGCCCACTGTGGCAGCAAAGTTTTCCAGAACAGGTTCTGATTCGGATTTGGTGCCGTCCAAAGAGTGAGCGTGATAGTCTCACTAAAGCCGACAATCGCAATGATCATAACTACAGCCAAGAAAAGTAAACCTGCTTTCTTTTTCATATTACTAGCCTCCTTAAAAAAGAATTTAGGCAGTTAAATAGAACTGCCTCTCTTTATAAATTCAGTGAAAAGCGAAATTTTGACGGGATAAACGTCCTGATTGTACACGATATCTATGAGTCTTTTTAGCGCCAAAGAACCCATTTCGTGCATCGGCACTTTTAAAGTCGAAAGAGAAGGAGTAAAATGTTTGCCTTTTTCTATTCCATCGAATCCTATCACAGAGACATCTTCGGGCACTTTGATATGAAAACTCATCAAGGTTTCAATTACTTTCATGGCTATGCTATCATTAGAAGCAAAAATCGCTTCTGGAACTCCGTAAATATTGAACATCTTATCCATAAGTGGCTTCATGTCTTCCATCACTTCATCGTTGTATTCATAATCCTTAGGCAAAAGATTATTTTGTTCCATAGTAGCCACATAACCATTGTATCTATCTTTGAAACCAAAATGGTTCAAAAAACCATGTATGTGAACGATTTTTTTGAAATGCTGCGAAATAAGATATTTAACCGCATAACTGGCTCCATCGTAGCCGTTGCTAACAACACAATCTACCTTCACTGTTGGTATATACTGATCTACAAGCACCAAAGGCATCCCTATTTTCTTGAAAAATCTCACATGCTCAGCTGTTGTATCACCACCTACTAGAAGCACACCATCGACACCTTTTAATTTCTCTTCATCAAGATTGGTCTCCATTTCAACTATCTTGGTTACACTTCGATTCATGTTCGCCGCATTTTGTATGCCATTTACAACTACGGAATAGAATTCCTTACCTTTTAAATCAAGAAATCTCAAAATTCTCCTGCTCACCATTATAAATACATGGGTTACATTCCGTTTGCTTGCCAAACGCTTTGCCCATGGATCCATCTCAAATTCGTATTTTTTCAAAATTTCGAGTACTTTTTCGCGCGTAGAGGATGAGACATTTTCGGAATTGTTCAAAACCCTTGAAACGGTTGCTATTGAAACATCCGCCTTTTTCGCTATTTCACGAATATTCACAATTTCTCAACCCTTTCTTTTTGTAACCGCTTACATAATAACATTCTGTTGAATTAAGAGCAATGTTGATTATTGACGATATTTGACCATTTCTGGCAAAAAAATAACAAATAATACCGATAATTCTAAAATTGCTCTTTTTTTCTCCACATATCTAATCGTAAGAGCCAGAATCGCCATCACAAATTGCAATCATGCGAAATCGTGCGGAAATTGGAGAACAGACTTTCTAACAAGTCATAAATAGGAATAAAAGCTGAAAAACATCAGAAAATGCCTTAATCAAAACTTGCTAAATTATTAAATGTGAGTATAATTGTTTTGTAACCGTTTACAATAAGGAAGGGTTCTTCATGAAAAAAAGCTTGTTGGTAATACTTTTAATGGCGATCGTGGTAATTTCATCTTTCGCCACAACCAAGATTATTCAAGTCAACGTCACAGACACAACAGGAGTTCCTGTCCCAGTGACTATGACCATGTTTCAAGTGCGAAATCTCATAGGTGTGACATTCCCGGCAAATTGGGAAAGTTTGAGAGTCTATCAAGATGGCAAAGAAATTCCATATCAGATAGACGATGTTGACATGAATGGTCACATCTCTGGCCCAGACATTCTTGCATTTTGCGCAACTGGTCCAGCAACTATAAAAGTAAGTGATGATGTTTCTGTCGGTGCTCCACACTATCCAAATCTTTTTAAAGTCTCAAAAAATGACACTGGTGGTTACACAGTAAGCACAGTGAATGGAATTCTCAAAGCAGTTGTGACTGATCATGGGTTGATCAACATCACCAAATTCGGGAAAGTCAATGGCGATATCGTTGACCAAATTGGAATAGCTAGAATTAATGGTTTTCCTCACAGTACTTATTGGGCAAATGGAAAAGTTGGTGGTAACGCGGAGCAAACTTCGGATGCTTTTAAAGTTGTTTATATGAAAATACTTGAAAATTCCCCTGTTAGATTAACTGTTCTAACAAAATTGGAAGCTCTGCCTTTTGTGGGAGTATACCAGGACTTAATCACTTCTATTTATCCGGATGGAGATGTACTCGTCAACACTACATTTGACTTTGCAACTTATGCTGATTTGATGAAACTTCAGGTAATGATCACTCATCCACTTAGTAATCTCGAAAATGCAAGTGATGCTGTACACATACTTCCGGTTTTCAGGAGACTGATATGGGCAGATCAACAAGGAATAAGCCCACTTGAATATTGGCTTCAAAGAAATGCTATCATGTATGTCAATAACCTACCTTACATAGTTTTCCCAATCAGCAGCAACATGAAACCACCTTACTGGGGAGCCACTTACATATTTGCTTCGGAAGAAAACTGGAGAAGCAATTTCTCACAAGATCTTGGACTTGGGGTGGCAGAAATACTTCCACACACTGCTCCTCTTTATGATAACTACTCAAAGTGGATGAAAGGAAATACATGGGTGTACGAGAGTCAAGAATTCAGGGATGGACAATTTGAATGGACACCTGGCGAATTTTACACCAATCCCATTACAGAAAGTATACTTAATCCTTCCAATACACCGGCACAGTGGGCAAAATTGGCAATACATTATATTCCAGGCGATCAGGTTAAATTCGTGAGACTATATTCTGTATATAATGCGAAAAGCATAACAAAAGCGATTCAGTATTTGATTCAAAGGACAAGGGAATTCAGATCCGTCAAAATATCCAAATAAATAATTTGGAAAACCAAAGTGTGGAGGTCATAATATGACCTCCACGTTTTCTTAGGAGGGAACAAAATGAGAAAGTTTATAATTTTCTTTCTGTTTTTAATGATGGCAGGGTGGATTCTTGGAAATAAAATTCCGTTAGTTTTATCACATCTTGAAACTTTAAAATGGAATTTTGAATTAAATTCAAGAAACGTCACTGCTTGGTGGGTCTATTCAAAACCAAATCTCTCCAATCCAAATGAATATGTGAATGTTGCTGCGGAAAATGAAGGTGCAGCGTGTGTGGATGACGCTTCAAGAGCTGTTATCCTTTTTCTTCAACTTTACGAAGAAACAAAAAACCAGATTTATTTAAACGATGCCAGGGGTGGTTTAGAATTTTTGATGGCAATGGAGGGAAATGATGGTGAATTCTACAACTTTGTTTACAAAGATGGTGAGATAAACAAATATGGAATTACAAGTCAGAAATCTGTGTCTTGGTGGACAGTCAGAGGATTTTGGGCACTGTCATTGGGAGCGCATGTATTCAAAAATGTTAAAGATGATTATTCGATGGAACTTTTTAATCACGCTTATGTGGCCTACAAAGCAATCAAGTCCACGTTGCGAAATGGTCTCGTGTTGGGATACTCTGATATGAGTTCTGTTTTTCTTCTTGGCCTCTCAGAATTGTACATGATTAATCCAGATCGAGATATTGCTTTGACTGCAAAAGAAGCCGCAAATGGAATATTGAAAACACAGTCAAGGAGCGGTTTTACAAATGGTATATTTTTTACTTCTAATAAAATGGACCACTGGAACGGTTGGGGAGCGCGACAGGTTCAAGCACTCGCTCTTGCCGGAAGGGTTTTTAAAGATTCTGAATGGATAAGAGCGGCTGAATACACTGCTTTGCATTTTTACCCTAAGCTAATCTTTTCTCTCGGGCCAATTTACACTATAAATGGTTCGATCGTTTCCTATCCTCAAATATCTTATGCAAACGAAGTTATGATAAGCAGCTTAACAGAACTCTATATTTCCACCAAAAAAGAAATTTACGCTGATATGGCTTATGTGGCAGCATCATGGTATTTTTACAATAACCATCTTGGAGAGCTTATGTACACCATAGATGGAAAAGGATACGATGGTTTAGAAAAATTCTTCAGAAACATAGACTCCGGCGCGGAATCTACGATCTGTGCCGATCTCAGTCTTTCTGATCTGATGAAACTACCGAGCAATTTCTCAACTTTTCTCAAAGGAAAGAGAACATTTCAAAATGGTATAGTGCTTCTCAATGCTTCAAAGATGTACTCAGGATTTGGAGGTGTTGATATAATTCAAGACGGTTCCGTTGCAAACGGTTCTTATGCTCTTCTCTCACCTTATTCAACCCTTTCCGGAACTGTGAACATAAACAGAAATAGCAGTTACGATCTTTATATATCTTATTTGAATACGAGTTTTGATGGGGAAATCAATATTTATCTTGGTGCCGAACGATACGAGTTTCGTCCCCGAATAAGTCAAAAGTTTGAATTTGCAAAAATACTATCTGGCGTTCATCTTTCAAAGGGAAAAAGCCGCATCGTAATTGAGTACGTTAGCCAATCAAATTCGGCAAAGATTGGTATCGCTCAAATAATTTTGGTACCACACGTAATTATTCAAACAATTTCTTCTGATGGAAAACGTTGTTTGACAAGTCTGTTCAACAATTCCGATCATCCTCTTAGCATAAATTCTCTTATCAAAGGGGAACTCATAAAAGCTTATGTTTACAACAACGATGGTTCAATTTTAAAGTCAAACATAGCTCCTATAGGTGGATTCGCCTTTGTGACTTGGTTCTCAATAAATGCTACTTCTCAGAGCATACCCGTTACTGTGCAATTCAAGAGATCAACTGTGGCAGCGACATCCGGGAAATTTGTGATGATCAATCTCTCTCCATTTTTCAATAACTCAGGTGTAGTTTCGATTCACTCAAACATTCCGGCAAATTTTGATAACCCATCTGGTAGTGTAGGTGCTGCATATCCTCTCGAATTTTTAAAGAAGCAGATCAAAAGTGGTTTGTTTACACCCAAATTTGATGAAATGCAAGTTCCTTTTTATATGGGAAAGTTATCGTCTAACACAAAAGACAATATGACTCTTCAAAACCAAAAGATTGGAGTGAGAGGTGATAATTACAAGGAATTATTTCTTCTCGGCTCTGCAGATCATGGAAATTATATTAAGACTGTAAAGTTTTACTATTCTGACGGCTCTTCTGAAGAAGGAGCTGTTGGATTCGCAGACTGGTTTCTCAAACCTTTACCTGGTGAATGGGCAGTTTTTTCAGCTCCGTACGGCCTCAATTCACAAATGCAAAAGATCAACGGAAAACCGAAACTCTACGTTCAACAAATCAAACTCGATGGCTCAAAAAAATTGATTGGCATCGAATTTCCCAATCAGATTACCATGCACATTTTTGCGATCACCCTATTGCGCTGATTCAAAAAGTGCTGTAGTTATTGCCCCGAAGCAAGATCAATGTTTAAATCCCTTCCATAAAGTATTTGAAGGGGAGTATTTATTTGTGCACTATTTTGCTTCAAAGAGACTTGCAAAAACTTTGATACAAGCTTATAATTATTGAAAATGTTGAATGGAGGGAGAGATAAGCGTGGAAACGATAAGTGTTCTAAAAAAGAGAAGGAGCGTAAGAGAGTATTTAGACAAACCTATTTCTAAGGATGTTCTTGAAGACATCATTGATTGTGGAAGATTAGCACCAAGTGCTAACAATTCACAGCCGTGGCATTTTCTTGTGATTACAAAAAAGGAAGAATTGAAATTCATTTCCAAGAAGGCTACGTACGGAAAATTTATAAAAAATGCAGCTGCGTGCGTCATCGTTTTTTGTGAAAAAAATAACAGGCATCATCTTGAAGATGGTGCTGCTGCAACTGAAAACATAATCATTGCGGCAACATCCTATGGAATAGGTACTTGTTGGGTTGCAGGATACAATAGAACTTACGAAGAAGACTTAAAAGAGCACTTTAAAATTCCCGAAAATTTAAGAATGATCTCCATAATATCCATGGGATATCCAGCAGAGGATCCACAAAAACAAAAGAAATCGTTAAAGGAAGTGCTGCATTGGGAAAAATTTTGAAATGAAAAATTGCATATTCCAAGCACAGACCACAGTCGCAATTGTGGTAAACTAATTGTGAATATAAGATATACGAAACAGTTTACCACGGGGAGGCGTTGGAATGTCTGATGTGACGTATTCGGTTAAATTGGATGAAGATTTAAAGAAAAAGCTCACAAGTTTTGTGAAAGACTCGGGAATGACTGGAAAGGAATTTTTTGCAAAGTTGATCAAAATATACGAGTCGGAGACGATAGAGGAAAGTACTAAATCGTATACTCGCGAAATGAAAGAATTAGAAGGGCATCTTTCAAGAATAAGAGCTTTATATGAAAATCTCGTAGAAGAATTTAAGATCGAATTGGAAGCATCAAGAGATGAAGGAAGAAAGTCTTTAGAAGAGAAAGCACGCACCGAAGAAAATCTGAGAAATGAAATCAAGTCTCTGAACGCAGAATTGAAGACTCTCGGAAATGAGATCAAAAGATTAAGAGAGGAAAATGCAGATCTTCAAAGACAGCTTGATCAAATGCTGAGCTCTAACGAAGCTAATAAAACCTTAGTGACAGAGTACAAAGAAAAAATAGAAAATTTGAAATCATCTTTATCGAATCTTAAGGGGATAAAAGAGGAAAACGAGAGCCTCAGAAAGGGTCTTGAAGATGTAAAAAAATATGTAGCATCACTTGAAAAAGAAAAAACGGACCTTAAAATGAAAAACGAGGCGCTTCAGTCGAATTTAGAGAGTCTTAGAAAACATCATGCTGAGGAAATCAAAAGTATAGAAGCAAAATTCGAATTTGAGAAGCAAACTGCGGTTGTTGAGGAAAAACAGGAATGCCAAAAACGTGTAGAGAAGTTAATGGATGAGTATGCTAAGAAAAATACTGAGTTTTCAGAAACACTCAAATCTCTCTATGCACAGATTGATGAAATGAGAAATACTATACTAAAGCTCAAAACAGGCAAAAAGAAGAAAGCATAGACGAGTTTTCGGGTCTGTCTCATTTTTTGTGTATTTGTATTTTTTCCTGAGATAATGAAAATCATAAATAAGATTCAACCCTTTCTTTAAAGTATATCGCTAATTGAGCTAAAATGGAAC
>Ga0256840_1001314_pt1 | contig 23660 bp, 25 predicted proteins | sample 355202metaG_FD_185969 | JGI IMG/M metagenome (GOLD analysis project Ga0256840, IMG submission 185969) | Hydrothermal vent microbial communities from Mid Atlantic Ridge, Atlantic Ocean - 355-202 | ecosystem: Environmental > Aquatic > Marine > Hydrothermal vents | place: Atlantic Ocean: Mid...
CAGATTGCTTACTTATGACTTATCCAAAGGACGATAAGAGAAGTATACACTTGACTTCGTTAAAAGGTTTTAAAGCTACTAGTAGCTCTTGCAACCTTTTGTCTCGCAATTGCATACTTCTCTTATCGCTAGTATGCCTTAGTTTGTTCTTGGATGGCTATACTAAAAGCTTCAACATTTGGAGTTGGCGAACTTATAAAAGATGCGATTTATAGAGGTTCAAGAGACTTTATTGTGGGATTAGGTGGAAGTGCCACCAATGATGCTGGCTTAGGAATGCTTAGAGCTCTTGGTTTTAAGTTTTTAGATAATCAAAAGAATGAAGTAGTTTTTCCAAAAGATTTAGACAAAATAGTAGCCATAGATAAAACATATGTATTAAAAGAGCTAGAAAAATGTAATTTTAAAATAGCATGTGATGTCAACAATCCTCTTTATGGGAAAAATGGGGCGACATATGTTTATGGTAAGCAAAAAGGAGCTAGCACAGAAGTATTGGACCATCTTGAAAATCAGTTAAAAGCTTTCGCAGATATTGTTGACGATGGATTAAAATATTCAAAACAAGCAGGAAGTGGGGCAGCTGGTGGTCTTGGCTTTGGTTTTTTAGCTTTTTTAAATGCAGAGCTAAAATCTGGTATAGATATAGTTCTTGAAGCAGTAAACTTTAAAGAGAAGATAAAAGATGCAGATTTTGTTATAACAGGTGAAGGGAAGATAGATACTCAATCAGCCATGGGAAAAGTTATATCTGGTATAGGCAGTTTATGCAAAAAACAAGGAGTTCCTTGCATCGCACTTAGTGGCAATACAGAAGATACAGATTCTTCACTTCACGAAATTGGAATTACTTCGTATTTTTCTATTTTAAACTCTCCTATGAGTTTATATGATGCTATGAATAAAGATAGAACATTGAAGCTTATCGAGAAAGAAGTAGAGCAAATCTTTAGATTGATTAATTATTGATACAATTTTGATATAGTATTGTAATAATAAAAGTATATAATAAATAAATAAAAAAAGGAATAACACATGAGAAAAAAAACAAAAATTTTAGCAACAGTAGGACCAGCGAGCGATAGTTTAGAAGTTTTAGAGGGACTCATAGTAGCAGGGGTAAATGTTTTTAGACTTAACTTTAGCCATGGAACTCATGAGTATCACTCACAAACTATAGCAAAAATTAGAGAAGCTTCAAAAAATGTAAACATAAAAGTTGGAGTCTTGCAAGATATATGTGGTCCAAAAGTAAGAGTAGGGAAGCTAGAGTCTGATTTTTATCTAAAAAAAGGCGATAATGTAATCTTTACTAAAGAGAGTATCGAGGGTACAAAGATAGATGAGAATACATATAGAGTCTGTATAAATCAACCAAATATTTTAGATATGCTAAAAAAAGATGAGTATATATACATGTGTGATGGCTCTATTCGTGCAAAAGTTATAAGTACAGATGGCGATATAGTAACGCATATAGACAATGCAGGAAAGCTATCTTCAAACAAGGGAGTAAACTTTCCAAATACGATTATCAACATAGAAGTTATAACTTCCAAAGATAAGAAGGACTTGGAATGGGGCTCACAAAACAGTGTTGACTTTGTAGCTATATCTTTTGTCCAAAATGCAAAAGATGTTCTTAAAGCCAGAGCTATTTTAGATAGTTTAGGTTCTAAATCTCAGGTGTTTTCAAAGATAGAGAAGTTTGATGCCGTTGAAAATTTAGATGAGATTTTGGAAGTTAGCGATGGCATTATGGTTGCTCGTGGAGACTTGGGTATTGAAGTTCCATATTCAAAAGTTCCAACAATCCAAAAGAAAATTATCCGTATGGCAAATGCCGCTTCAAAGCCAGTTATCACTGCAACTCAGATGTTACTTTCGATGACAGAACACGACATGGCAACAAGAGCAGAGATAAGTGATGTAGCAAATGCAGTTTTAGATGGAACAGATGCAGTAATGCTTAGTGAAGAGAGTGCTATCGGGATAAATCCAGTTAATGTAGTAGAGGTTATGACTAACACTATAATTGAAACTGAGAAAATTTACTCTTACAATAAGTTTGGAAAATTTGAGTACTTAGATGATACAGATATCATCACAGCATCAGTTGCAAAACTAGCAAAAAATCTAAAAGTCAGAGCCATTCTTTCGCTTACAAGCTCAGGAAAGAGTGCAAAAAAACTTGCTCGATATAGAATTAAAAATGATATATATGCAATCACTCATAGTGAAAAAGTTGCAAGATCACTTACTATTACTTGGGGAGTTCATCCAATCATGAATATTGATCTTAGCTCATCAGAAGATATGCTAAGTAGTGCTTTAAAAGTTGGAACAAGAAAAGGCTTTATAGATAAAAATAAAACCTATATCGTAACAGCTGGTTATCCAGCAGGCATAGAGGGTAGCACAAACTTTTTACATATACTTAAGAGAGATCAAATAGAGTACTATTTGGGATTGTAGAAGTTTAGAGGTACGACTAAGTTTTAATGATAAAGCTGACTTGATTGGCTTTATCATTGTAATAGATACCTGATGTAGAGTTTCTACTCATTAAAATACCTCTACGATTGAAGCTTTTGTTGATTCCAAAAATATTCGCAAGAATTTTAGTATCAAATCCATCACCTTCATCTTTTATTTTAACTAAAAGGTGGTTATCGAAGTTATAGACATCAATATATATTTTTTTACTACAAGAGAGTTCTTTTCTTGCTAAAAAGTCAAAATACCTATCTTCTTTCATTAGCAGGTGTTTCTTCTCTCCACTAAGTCCTAAGTTACCATGTTCATATGCATTGAGGAGTAGCTCAGTAAAAGCTAATGGAGCACTATTTAGTGTATCTTTGTTTTTTGTTGTTTTATTAAGTATATTCTCAAACCATATATTTGCTTCTTCTGTATCTTTAAGTGTAGAGTTGATAACAAGTGAATCAACAAGGTTATGTAGATATATATTTGTCATGAGAATAAAAGTTATATCATCCTCTTGCTCACCGATTTTAGAGATAATTTTTTTTCTAAGTTCCTCTCTTGTTATAGAGTTTTTAAAGTCATCTTTTATATGTTCGCTATATGTTCCACTACCATCTTTAAGAGAGTTTTCAACTAGACCATCACTATAAAATAGAAGCTTTTCAATATCTGTATAAAAGAATTTATCTGTTTTAAATCTTTGTGTATAGCAACTAAGCGGAGGATTGTTTGCTTTTATACTTTTTACTTCATTCTTACTATCTAGTATAAGGATAGGGGGCATAGAAAAAGATGAGTACTCTATGTGCTTTTTACCAGTATCAACTAAAACAAAAGAGATTGATAATATCTCCTCTTCTAGTAGAAATTTTTGTATATGTTTTATAGTTTTTTCTATAAGATCATTTAGTGCAAACTCTATATTTTCTTCTTTATTGGCATCTAATCTTCTGTTTATAAAAGTTACTGTTAACATAGCAGTTATAGATGCAGATAGTCCTTTACCCATGCCATCTATGATAAAAAAAAGATTTCTATGATTATCTATTTTTCTAGTAGAGTATGTGTCTCCACTTATAATATCTTTTGCATTGTATAAGATATCTAAAATAGTTATGGAATTTTTTGTCTCTTTTAGTTGCTTATAGTAAAAATCATTTCTAATAACTTTTAAAGCTTTTTGAAAAGATAGATTTTCTTGATAATCAGAGTAATCAACTTTACTTTTTAGTTTATCTAACTCTTTTTTTCTTTCATCTTTGATGTGATTTTGAGCTATTAGTTGTTTGGTGGCGATTTCTATAGAGTTTAGTATATCAGTTGTTTCAAATGGTTTTTTAACAAAACTTGTAACCTTAAGCTTAATAGCTTCACTAAGCAAATCAATATCTCTAAAAGATGAAACAAAGATGATGGGTATATCTTCATTAGTTTCTCTTACTATTTTTATCATCTCCAGACCAGTTTTACCCGAAAAAACTTGGGCAGTTATTATAATATCTATTTTTTTTTCTTGATATATATCTAAAGCATCTTCACAGTTATTAGCAATAACTATCTCTTTAAATAGTATATGAAAAATCCCCTCATAAATCGTGTTTATAACTGTTGATGAATCAACACACAAAAGAGTAAGAGTTTTTAAATGGTCTCTAACTTTATTCACTACTATACTTTAAATTCTTTTAGTGAATCTTCAAGTGAAGTAGCACTTTGTGATAGAGTATTAGATACCTCATTGATTTGTACACCTAGACTTTCATTTTTATTTGTACTTTCAACAATGGTCTGCATAATCTCTATAAGTTGTTTGGTTCTTGTTGCAATATATGTAGCTTTTTGCATTACATTTGTAGATTTGTCGTTTGTGCTATGAAGCCTATCTTTTGTTGATGAGACATCTTGTATAAGTTCAACAGATAGTTCAGAAGTCTCGTGTATCTCTTTTGATGTGATTTTTGCCTGTTCTGACATATTTCCAATATTTTGATTTATAACATTTACACTTATGCTAATCTCATTTAGACTTTTTTGAGTTCTCTCTGCAAGTTTTCTTACTTCATCTGCAACAACTGCAAAACCACGACCATGTTCACCTGCTCTAGCAGCTTCTATTGCTGCATTGAGAGCAAGTAAGTTTGTCTGGTCTGCTATATCTCCTATAATATTTAAAATTTCTGTTATATTACTAGCCTGTTCTGTTAAATCACCTACTTTTAAAGAGAGCTCCTCTTGTCTTTGTGATCCTCTCTCAATATTTTCAACAGAAATTTGAAGTTTATCTATAAAGTCATTTAGTGTTGTTTCTGTCACTTCAAGGTCTTCTGTTGTACTTATAGATGCCTCTTCTACTTCATCTAGTTTAGTTGCCACATCTTCGATGAGTTCATTCATCTGGATAACTTTAACTTGTTGATCTGTCAAGTTGTTACTTAGATTTACCGCTACATTATCAAGTTTTTTACTTTGATCTGTTGTTGCATGTGAAACTGCTGTACTCTCTTGAATGGTATGCGAAAATGATTTTATCATGTCATTAATAGAGTTTGATACCTCACTAAGCTCATCTTTTGCTCCAGTTACAATAATAGGTTTTGTAAGGTCTCTATTTTGTGCAATATACTCAATTTGAGTTTTATTAGAATTAACACTATGTAAGATACTTTTACGAATCCATACCAATAAAAGAGCTAAAACAATACTAAACAGTATATTTGTACCCATCGCCATAAATGCGGTAGTTTTGTTATCGCTTTGTAGCTTGGTAATCATACTTTTATTTTTTATAGAAATTTCATCATCTATTTTTTTGAGTACATTGATTTTTTTAGTGATAGTTTTAAACCACTCTACAGGGTCCTTCCCGAAACCACCAGTTGCTGCTTTTTCCATTGCAACTTCTCTATATGTTTCTACCTCTTTGATGGAACTATCTTTCATAGCATTCTCATATAATTTTTTAATGTCATCTTCTGCAATTGAGAGAAAAGCATCAGCATAGGTACTTTGCTCTGTCATTAGTTTAATCCACTTTGCAAATACCCCTGGCTTAAAAGCATCATTTGCAAAAGTTGCACTCATAACAGCTCTTTCTATTCCAGCCCTCTCTTTTGACTTTAAAAAGTTTGAGTATGCAGATAGTGCCTTAACAAGCTCTGTAGAATTTGCTAGTTTTGCTGTTAGTGAAGTTACATTTAGTATGTGTTTATTCAAGTTTGTATAAAATGAGACACTATCTTTTACTGATATTGTAAGGTTGTCTACCTTTGATCTTATTTGAGGTATTTTAGAAGATATAGACAAGACATTATCTAGTTCAAATTTTAGTGAAGATGGATAGTTGTTTAAATCTAGTGTATTTATATATGATGTTAGAAGCTTAAGTTTTTGATTTGTTAAATCTCTTTGTTTAGGTAATATAGTTGTAAATTTTGTACCCTTAGAGCCAATAAAACCAGCACTTGCTCCACGCTCTTTTTGTGTTTCATGTATGTAGAGACTAAGTTTTGCAGATAGATTATTTAGTTTTTCTACATTTTCCAAGTTATGTTTTCTCTCTAAACTTTGAGTTGCGACACCATATATGTTAAAAAGTGCATAACCAATAACTAAACCTAGTATGAGAGTAAGTTTTCTTTTAATATTCATATCTATGCCTGCCTTACACTAAACTGTGAGACTAATCCAAGCTCATCCAAAAGCTCATAAAGTCTCTCGTCACTAACTACTATGTTGAGTTGAATATTGTCTTTATATAGTATTTTAGTAAAGTATCCAATAACGGATGATGTAATAGATATTGAATCTTCAATATGTATACTTAGAGAGTTATTGGTTGTGATTAAATTGTCTATAAAGTTTTTTATTTTTTGAAAATCTCCAACACTTTTTATATTTCCTTTAATGAGCACATCTCTTCCACTACTTGATATTTCCATGGTTAGTATCTCCCTATGTTTTTTTAGAGGCGCCCTTAAGTATATCAAATTATGATTTAAATTTACAATAACTAAACATTATCTTAGTACAATTTATGACATTTATGGTTGTTAGGCACTTATTAGGAGAAATTGATGAACATAATGAAAAAACAAAGTTGGTATATAAGTGAAAATGAAGTAACAGATGAGAGTCTGTTTAACAAAAGAAGAGATTTTTTAAAACTTGGGGCCGCTGCTCTAGTTTCATCATCATTGGTTGCAGAAAAACTAGCAGCGGTTGAGACTACACCAAGAAAAGCACTCAGTTTTAAAAAAACATCTTTTGGAAGAGGGCTAGAGTTAAACTCTTTTGACCAAGCAAGTACATACAACAACTTTTACGAGTTTTCGCTCAACAAAAAAGACCCTGCAAAACTAGCTCACACACTAAAACCGAGTCCATGGGAGGTTGAGGTAAGTGGAGAGGTAGAAAACCCTATGTACATTGACTTACAAGAGATTATGAACAAGTACCCACTTGAAGAGAGAATTTATCGTTTTAGATGTGTTGAGGGCTGGAGTATGGTTGTTCCTTGGATTGGGATTACACTTGCACACATACTAAAAAAGGCAAAACCAACTTCAAAAGCGAAGTATGTAAAGTTTATTACTGAACTTGACCCTGAGATGTTCCCAGACCAAAAAAGAGGGATTTTTGGAAATGTTCCTTATCCTTATGTTGAGGGACTTCGTATGGATGAAGCTATGAATGACTTGACATTTATGGCTGTAGGAATGTACGGAAAAGTTTTACCAAATCAAAATGGAGCACCTATTCGTTTGGTTGTTCCTTGGAAGTATGGATTTAAAAGCATAAAGTCTATTGTAAGTATTGAGTTAGTAGAAGAGGAACCGTTGAACACTTGGAAAGAGATTAACTCTCGCGAGTATGGTTTCTATGCAAATGTAAATCCAAAAGTAGATCATCCAAGATGGTCTCAAGCAAAAGAGAGAAAACTTGGAAGCTTTTTCAAGCACAAAACTGAGATGTTCAACGGCTATAGCGAAGAGGTTGCAAGTATGTACAAAGGTATGGATTTGAGAAAACTGTACTAATGAAGAAAACTATATTGGCTTTGCTGCTTTTAACACCACTATGTTACCTTTTATGGAGTGTGAGAAGTGCGAATGATCCTATAAAATATATATATACTTTTACAGGAACAAGTGCTATAACTATACTTATGCTTTCACTTGCTGTCTCACCCTTAAAAAAGGTTGTAAATTTGATGAGATATAGAAAAGTTTTAGGACTTTTTGCATTTTTCTATGCTCTTTTGCACTTTATAAACTTTTATGTTTTAGATGCACAATTAGATTTTGCTTTTGTGGTTAAAGAGACACTAGATAAACCCTTTGTCTACTTAGGTATGATATCGTTTTTGATTCTACTTTTTATGGCACTAAGTTCTACAAAAAAGCTGTTTAGAAAGTTTTCTAGTTATCATAAAGCAGTCTATATTGTTTTAGTCCTTGTTACCATACATGCTTCTATGGCACAAAAAGTTTTAAGCTCATTGGAGTATACTTATATAATTGTTACATTTATGTTATTAGGATATAGAGTATATGAAAAAAACAAACGCCGCAAGATTATTGGATAGACAAAAAGTAGAGTATAGACTAGTAGAGTACGAAGTAGATGAAAACGATCTAAGTGCTCTTCATGTTGCAAAAAATACAAAACAAGATATAAAGACAATTTACAAAACTTTGGTAACCATAGATGAGAACAACAAACCAATAGTAGCATGCATAGCAGGCGATGAGGAGCTAGACTTGAAGGCTTTAGCAAAAGTAGCAGGTGTAAAAAAGTGTACTATGTTGCCTTTAAAAGATATATTGAAAGTAACAGGTTACATTAGGGGAGGATGTTCTCCTTTTGGTATGAAAAAAATTTACAGAACTTTTGTGGATATAGATGCTCTTCTATATGAAAAGGTTTTAGTAAGTGCAGGAGTTAGAGGTCAGCAGCTTAAGTTAAATCCAAAAGATTTTGAGAAAGTTTTAGATGTAGATTTTAAAAAGATATCCAATGTATGAAATATCAGTAGCAAACCTTACATATCTTTTAATACCTGTTAGCATAGTAGGTTACTTTTACTTTAGATGGGTTGGCAATAGAGTTGAGATTTTCTATGCAAGTCTTAGAATGCTCCTTCAACTTCTCCTTGTTGGTTACTTACTCTCTTATGTGTTTGATTCTAAGACCTCTTATATGACTATATTTATAGTAGTTATTATGATAAGTGCAGCAAGTATGATAACTATGAGAAATATAACTAAAAAAAATATACAAGTCTATAGAAGTATTTTCGTTTCCATATTTATAGGTGGCAGTGTAAACCTTTTTTTAGTTCTATATTTTGTATTAGAAATTGATTCATTTGATAATCCACGATATATAATCCCAATCGCAGGAATGCTCTATGCAAACTGTATGAATGCTGTATCATTAGTTGCAGAGAGATTTGAAAAGGAGAGATTAAATAGCTCATATAAGGAGGCAAGAGCCAATGCCTTTAAAGCCTCTTTGATACCACAAATAAACTCCTTCTTAGCAGTTGGATTAGTGTCTTTACCTGGAATGATGACAGGTCAAATCCTCTCTGGTGTTGACCCAATCGTGGCTGTTCGGTACCAAATAATGGTAATGTTTATGGTTCTTGGAAGCTCTGGTATTAGCACAATTTTATACCTTTTACAAAAAAGAGATAAAATTAGTGCGGAAGAGTGATAGTAAACTCAGCTCCATTTGGGTGATTTTGTGCAGTAATAGTACCATGGAATTGTTCTTCTATAACAAGTTTTGACATATAAAGACCTATTCCTGTTGAAGGAGTTTTCTTTTTACTTGTAAATGGTTTGAATATATCTTCAATTGGGTCAACTCTTATACCTCCAGCATTGTCTTTTATAACAAGAGTGATGTTTTTTGAAGTGTCTTTAAGATCTATAAATATGTAAGGGTTTTTGATTTTTCTAGACTTTATTACATCATTTGTATTTTGTATTATTGAGAGAACTACATGAGCTAAAGAGTTTGGATTTCCATGGATATTGATTTTAGAGTCAATATTTTGTTTTAGTTCAATCTGATTTAGTTTTAAAGTTGACTCAACAATTTTCAGGGCAAGACTTATGGAGACAGCAGGGTTAAAGTTTCTCACTTCAGTTTTTTTATAGAAGTCTTGAAAATTTGTGATAGTGTCTGACATAAATGAGATGATGTCTTGATTTTTTTCTGCTTCTTTTACAAGTTCAGGATCTTTCATCTTCTTTTTTATATACATGCAGTTAAAATTTAGTTGGGCTAGAGGTTGTCTCCACTGATGGGCGATGACTGCTATCATCTCTCCAAGTGCTGCAAATTTTGATTGCTCTTGTAACATCTTGTCATTGAGTTTTTCTTGAGATATATCTTGAATATTGGCAACAATATGTATGTCATCATTTTCTCCACTTGTACCAAAAGAGATTCTAATTGGAAATTTTTCCCCACTCTTATGTAGTGCATTACTCTCTTTTACTCTATTTTTAGTTTCATGATTTATAAGCTCCTGTATATTTGGAACTATTTTTTCAAAAAGGGAACTGTTGAGCATCTCTTTTTTTGTATATCCAAAAATCTGCTCTGCCATTTTGTTGTATGTTTTTATGTAAAATTTATTATCTACTGTTATGATAGCATTTGTACTAGATTCTATAACAGCTTCTGAATAGTTTCTCTCCTCTATTATCTCTTTCGTTTTATTGTTTATGTTTTTATTTGCTGGTCTAAATATAAAAACTGCTTCAAAAAAGAGAGTGAGCAGAGTGAGAATAAATATATAAAACTCTACCTTTCTCAGTTTTTCTATATGCTCTTTTGCTTCATTAAGATAGAGTAAAACTGTATTATCTAAGTCTTTTAGTAGGGTATTTGAGTTTTTTAAGAGGTATGTTAAGCTTCTTCCATCTCTATACTCCTCAAATCTTTTTGCATGGTTTAGATATGTAGTTACTTTCAAATCTAACATAACAGGCTCTTCAAAAAAAATTTTTTTTATTTTTCTAGACATATATGAGGAAAGAAGAAGTTGATGGTTTTTCTCAAGTTTTACTATGTTTTCTTTCAAGTTTTTTATCTTATAGTAGATTGCATGAAAGGCAATTTGCTGGGCTAAGATTTTTTGTTGACCACTTATATTGATGAGTTTTCCATCATCTGATTGGATACTAATTAGTTTGTCAAGGTTAAAATATGCCAAAGTAGAGAGCATGGCTATGATACTAAGTGCAAGTACATATCTTTTAGTAAAACTTACTTTTTCCAACATAATTCCTTTTTTGTATGTTATAATAACAGTCTTAAAAAAGCTTTAAGGTGTGGATAAGATGGATGAAAAATACGAAATAATTTTAGAAAAGTGTTCTATTCTTTTAGCTGAAGATGAAGATGATTTAAGGGAGAGCTTTAAAAAAGTACTTCTTTTGTATGTCAAAGATGTATATGACGCAAAGGATGGGGAAGAGGCATTTGAGCTATACAGTAGTGAGGATATTGATATAGTTATTACAGATATAAAGATGCCAAAGGTAAATGGACTAGAGCTCATCAAAAAGATTCGTAAAGAAGATGAAGAGATTCCAATCATAGTTACAAGTGCATATGCAGACCAAGATTTTTTACTTGAGTCTATAAAACTTTCCTTAGTTGAGTATGTGCTAAAACCAATAAAAGAGAGTAAACTCAATACACTTTTAACTGAGTGTGCAAAGATTTTAGAAAAGAAAAAACTTCACACAAAAGTAGAGTTAGAATCAGAAGTAACATATGATTATGATAATAAAGTCTTTACATGCAGAGGGGAAAGTGTGGTTCTCACACATAAAGAGGTAGACTTTTTTGAGCTACTTTTGGCATATAGAGGAAAGCTAGTAACAAAAGAGACTATAGAAGATAAACTCTATATTTATGAAGAAGCACCACCGAGTGCTTTGAAAAATCTTGTTTTTAAGCTTAGAAAAAAGCTCCCTGCAGATTTTATACAAACAGTATCTAAACTTGGATACATGATAAAGTAGCGACCCAAAAGAAACTTCCCTTGTAGTATAATTCTTCAAAATATCGGTTTTATACAGGTGTTTTAGTTATGTTGATGAAAATCAATACAGTTTGTAGTTGTATGATAATATAATACATAAATTTACAAGGAGGAAATGTAAATGAGAAATATTTTGGGTAGAGTGGCATCTTTGTCAGCTACTGTAGCGCTTTTGGGAACTTTTGCAAGTGGTGCTACTGAGTTAGATAAGGTGATGAAAGAGAGAGGTTTATCTCAAGCAGATATGTTAGCAGCTGCTAAGACATATACACCAAGTGGTGGAAGAGATAAGTATTTGGTATTTAGTTCAGGTGGGCAGTCTGGTCAAGTTATAGTATATGGTGTTCCTTCAATGAGAATACTCAAATATATTGCCGTATTTACTCCAGAGCCTTGGCAAGGTTGGGGCTATGACGATGATACTAAAAAGATTTTAGCTCAAGGTAATATCCGTGGCAAGAAGATAACTTGGGGTGATACTCACCACCCAGCGATCTCTGAAACAGATGGAAAGTACGATGGTAGATGGTTAGTTATAAACGACAAAGCAAATCCTCGTATAGCTGTAATTGATCTTGAAGATATGGTTACAAAGCAAATAGTAGTTAATCCAGTTTTTAAAAGTGAGCATGGAGGATCTTTTTTTACTCCAAATAGTGAGTATATCTTAGAAGCAGCACAATATGGTGCTCCTTTAGATAACAACTATCACCCTATGGATGAGTTTGCAGAGACTTATCGTGGTGGTGTTACAGTTTGGAAGTTTAACCATAAAGAGGGAAAGATTGAGCCTGAAAAATCTTTTACTATTGAGATGCCTCCATATATGCAAGATTTAAGTGATGCAGGTAAGGGTGCTAGTTATGGTTGGGGTTTTACAAACAGTTTTAACTCAGAGATGTACACAGGTGGTATAGAAAAAGGTCTTCCTCCATTTGAGGCAGGAACAAGTAGAAACGATACTGACTTTATGCATGTATACAATTGGAAAAAACTTGCAGAGCTTGCAAAAGATCCAAAAAATGTAAAGATTGTAAATGGACATAGAGTAATTCCAATGGAAGTGTCTATCAAAAACAATGCTCTTTTCTTAGTTCCTGAGCCAAAATCACCTCATGGTGTTGATGTGTCTCCTGATGGAAAAGACATAGTTGTTTGTGGTAAGCTTGATACTCATGCTACAGTTTATGGTTGGGATAAAATCAAAAAAGCTATAGACAACAAAGACTTTAGTGGAACAGATCCATTTGGTATACCAATCATAGATCTTAAAAAAGCAGCAAATTGCCAAGCAGAACTTGGCCTTGGACCTCTACACAACCAGTTTGGACCAAAGTGGAAAGAAGATGGAGAGATATATAGTTCACTATATGTTGACTCTCAAGTTGTAAGGTGGAACTACCATACATGCGAAGTAAAAGATAGACAAAATGTCAACTATAACATTGGTCACTTAGCTGGTATGGAAGGAAAAACATCAGATCCTCAAGGTGAGTATATCATAGCACTTAATAAGTTAGCAATTGATAGATTTAACGAAATAGGACCTCTTCACCCTCAAAATCATCAGCTTATTGATGTGAGTAGTAAGAAGATGAGCCTTCTTTATGATATGCCAATTCCTTTAGGTGAGCCTCACCAAGCAGTTGCAATTAGAGCAGATAAAATCAAGCATAATGTAAGATACAAAATGGGTACAAATCCTTTTACTGGTAAGATTCATGAGGGAAAAACTCTAGCAGGTCAAGAGAAGATTGTTAGAAAAGGTAACCATGTGTATGTATATGGAACTATGGTTAGAAGTCATATAAATCCAGAGCATGTTACAGTAAATAAAGGTGATACAGTAACTTTCTATCTAACAAACCTAGAGAGAGCAGAAGATGAAACTCATGGATTTACAATAGATCAGTACAATGTACATGCTTCACTAGAGCCTGGTAAAACTGTTGCTCTTACATTTAAAGCAGATTTAGAAGGTGTTTTCCCTTACTACTGTACAGAGTTTTGTTCAGCACTTCACCTAGAGATGATGGGTTACTTACTTGTAAAAGATCCAAGTAAGAAGTATACAAAAGCTGCTAAGCTGAAGTTGAAAAAAATGAGTAAAGCTGAGCTAAAAGCAGAGTATGACAAAACAGTAGCAACTAACACTGCAACTGACGCAGTTATCCAGAGTGTTGTTAAATTCTTAAAAGATAATAACTTTGCTAAGTATCCAACTGTAAAAGCTCTTGTAACAGATGCACTTGATCAGTATGGTAAGATCGCAGAGCAGAAAAAACTTTCTGATGCAGCTGTTAAAGCTGGTGATCTTGACAAAGCGATTTTGTTTGAAAATATGATTTGGCAGTATATGGTTAAGACCGCAGATGTTGGAATCAGAGCAAAAGATCTTCTCGTTAAGAAAATCGCAACTCCTATGAGTGAAGCTGCAAAAAGAGGACATGATGCCTACCTAGAAGGTGGTTGTAATGGTTGTCATGTTGTTGGTAAGGTTAGTTCTGGTCCAGATTTAGTTGGTGTTCTTGAGCGCCATGAAAATGGTGAAAAATGGGTTAAAGAGTGGATTATGCATCCTGAGACAATGTATGATAATGATTACATTAAATCAATGACAAATTACTTCAACCTAAGAATGCCTAACCAAGGTATGAGCGAGAAACAAACAGACGATATCATCGAATATCTAAAGTGGATAGATAAAAACGCAAATCTATTCTAATCAAATGCAATAAAGACCAGACTTCTGGTCTTTATTGACTACAATCATCGCATTTTTTTAATTTTATATATATAATATATAAAATTAAAAAAATCACATAATAAGGTAAAAATATGAACAGCTCACTAGTCAAATCAAGAGTCTTTGCTTTTTTAGCACTTGTACTCTTGTTATACTTTTTTGTTATCCCTATAGTGTTTACACATAATATTGTAGACCTAAAAGCACAAGGGAAAGAGGATAAGATTACATCTATCATGCAAAAGGTATGGAACTATTACCAAAAGGGTAGATATGTTAGTCCTACTACTCCTAAAGAGATTGCTGGAGACTTAGCAAAACTTGTAGAAGGAGATATGGAGATAGGCGTAGTATCTGCTCCGATATGGTATGTTTCTCTTGAGGCACCAAATTATCCAAAAGAGTCATTTCCAAATGGAATCCCTGTTTACTATCACTTTGATGGTTTTAGTGGGGATGTTTTTGAGATGGAAACAATCAACCACTTTATAGGTATGGATCCTATGGATAGAGGAGCACCATACTTAAGAGCAGCTGCACCATATGCATTGATATTTGTAGCACTATTACTTGTGTTATTTATACTATACGATAAAAAGATTTTAAATCTTTTTATGCTTATACCAGTTGCTTTACCTATTATATTTATAGGTTTTTACTCGTACTGGCTTTACTGGTTTGGGCATCATATGCATGATTGGGGAGCTTTTAAAATCAAACCATTTACTCCTACAGTATTCGGAGATGGAAAAGTAGCCCAGTTTACTACGCACTCATATCCTACTATAGGTTTTTGGGTATTGGTGGTTATTGCTGTTCTCTCTCTTCTTGCAATAGTTTCAAGAAAAAAAGCACAAAAGGCTGAGTAAGTTATGAAAATTTTATCTATGATTTTACTTTTTATCATACAACTTCAAGCTACAAATCTCTTGCAAGAAGCAATAGACAATGCAGCTGAAGGCTCACTTTTAGAGCTTCCCGAGGGTGTATATAAAGGCAATATCATCATAGATAAACCACTTATCATCGATGGTAAAAATCAAAAGGCTATCATAGAGGGTGATGGAAATGGAACAGTTATAACTATAACTAGCTCATTTGTAACTATTAAAAACTTGACTATTAGAGGTAGTGGAGCCCAGCATGAAAGAGTTGACGCAGGAGTAAGGCTAAAAAAGCTAAATCATTCAAAAGTTCTTAACAACAAAATTGTAGATGTACTTTTTGGGATTGATTTGGATGAAGTAGATAATTGTGATGTTTCAAATAACTACATAACCTCAAAACCTTTTAGCTTAGGCATGAGAGGAGACGCTATAAGACTTTGGTATAGTAATGACAATATTTTAAAGAAAAATTATGTTACAAAATCAAGAGATTTTGTAGTTTGGTACTCTCATGGGAACCTAATAGAAGGTAACTATGGAGAGCATTGTAGGTACTCTTTGCACTTTATGTATACAGGCAAAAATATAGTTAAAAACAATGTTTACAAGCACAATAGTGTGGGTATATTTTTTATGTATTCGCAAGATACGATTGCAACTGGTAATGTAATAGAAAATTCACTTGGCACGACAGGGCTTGGAATTGGTTTAAAAGATGTTACAAACTATACAATCAAAGACAATACTATGATATATTGTGCAAGAGGACTCTATATAGATAGGTCACCATTTCAACCAGATACTCATAACTATATAGAAAACAATAGATTGCTTTATAATTCTGAAGCAGTTCATTTTCACTCTTTAAGTATAGCCAATATATTTAAAAACAATATTATAAAAGGTAATATAGAAAATATTATAAATGATTCGTATAATACTAAGATAGAAGAGAACATATGGGATGGAAACTATTGGGATAACTACGAAGGTTTTGATAAAAATGGTGATAACATAGGGGATACTCCTCATACTGAGCACTATTATGCTGATAAATTATGGCTATTTAATCCTAGTTTAAAGTTTTTTTATGGCTCACCTATTATCAGTATAATCAACTTTTTAGCTAAATTGGCTCCGATTTCAGAGCCAGTTGAGTTAGCTAAAGATAAGCATCCAAAGATGAATATAGGAGAAATTTTGTGAGTTTAGAAGATAAAAAAAGAAGAAAATTTATAAAGCAGACAACTAGTGTTGGTATTTTAAGTCTTCTTAGTGGAGCAGGAATTTACCTTGCACCTTCACTAAAGGCAAGTGAGCCGATACTAAGACCACCAGGAGCTGTTAGTGAAGAGCAGTATTTAAAGCTTTGTATCAAGTGTGGGCAGTGCTTGCAAGTTTGTCCATATGATGCAATTGAGCTTGAAGATATAGATGGTGGTGCAAGTGTTGGAATGGCATTTATAGATCCTCAAAAAAGAGGTTGTTATCTTTGTGAGGCTTTTCCATGTATGCTTGCATGTCCATCAGGGGCATTAGACCATGAACATGATAACATCAAGTATGTAGAGATGGGTATGGCTATTATTAATAATATAGATGCATGCTTGGCTTTAAGTGGGAAAAAACCTCCAAAAAGTGCAATAGACAATATATATAATCATACCAAAATACTCTCAGATCAAGAAAAAGAGAGTAAAAAAGTAAATCTAACAGGCAATGAAACAGAAAAAGAGAAACTACAAAAAGATGTTTTAATAAAACTTGATACTCTAAAAGAGAAGCCATGTTCGCTTTGTGCCGATATGTGCCCATTTCCTACTTCAGAAGATGCTATTGGAATGATAGATTACAAAGGTGGACTTATGCCTGAGATAAGAGAGGCATGTGTGGGTTGTGGTGTTTGTGTAGAGATGTGTCCTGTTGATATCATTAAAATAGTTCCAAGAAAAAAGTATAGTGATATATATATTAAAGGTAAAAAAAATGTATAAAAAATCAATTGTAGTTATAGCAGCTTTAACGCTGCTATTTATAAGTGGATGTGGGCAAAAAGAGGATAAAAAAACAGAAGAAAAAGTAGTACAAACTTCTGGGATAAAAGTAACTAAAAATGTAGTCAATAAAGATGTAAAAAAAGAGGCTTCAAAAGCTAACGATGGCCAGTTCTACTACTCTTATAATAAAGAGGGTGAATCTAAAGAGTCTAAAGATATAGAAAAATACAATAGTGAAAGTTCAAAAGTGAGAACCACTATGGATGCCTATTTGCACATAAAATCTCCATACGAGAGAATTAAAATAACACTTATGATTCAAAAACTTAGTCATGACTATGTAGTAAAGTGTTCTTCTTGCCACGATGATTATGCTAATGGAATTATAGGACCATCACTTCTTGATAAGGATGCAGATTTTATATATGGAAGAATTATGGACTTTAAATCTGGAAAGAAGAAAAATGTTCTGATGAAAGAGCTAGTCGCACAAATAAGTGATGCAAAACTAAAAGATTTAGCAGTCGAGATAGCAGATTTTAATAAAAAAATAAGAAAAATGAGGGATTCAAAATGATAAAACACATTATAGCTTTAGTTTCGGTAGTATTAACTATATTGGCAGTTTCGTATGTATTTAGCTTGGATAAAGAGGTAAATAAGTTAGACAATATTGCTAGGATTATAAAAAAATCGCAACAAGAGGTAAAACTTGCTTCAACAGCACAGATAAAAAAAGATACACAAGTTTCTACTGCTTCAAAACAAAAACCAAAAGATGAGATGGAGGATAAACTAAAAGCACTAAAAGCAAAAGCAGGTAATATTGCAGCTTTCAATGTAAGCCCACTTTATAAGAAAAACTGCTCATCATGTCATGGACCTATTGGAGAGGGAATTATTGGACCAAGACTTATTGGGCTTAGTGAAGAGAGGGTAATTAGCGATTTAAAAGATTTTAAGTCGGGTAAAAAGAAAAACTATATTATGTATGGTCTTCTTGGTAATCTAAAAGATCAACAGTTAGTAGAACTATCAAAAGAGATAGCATCTTTTCAATCAAAACTTGATGCAGCAAGCAAATAAACAAAAAGAGTAAATAATGGATAGATACAACGGAAGTGTTAGAGATCTGGTCAACGCTTCATTTTTTTCAACATTTTTTAGTAAAACTAAAGATGGTAATACAAGGTTATCTTGGAGAGGATGGAGATGGATTTCTATTATTGTAATCAATATAGCATTTTTCCTTTCATTTTATATAGATGTGCAATTACTAGAGGGGACACTAAATGGATCAAGGCTCTTAGGTTTTCATCTTATAGACCCTTTTACTGCTCTTGAGATCTTGGTTTCTGATTTTGGTATACATATCAATATTATTATAGGAAGTTTAACTCTACTTATATTTTACTTTTTTGTAGGTGGTAAGGCCTATTGTGCATGGGTATGTCCCTATGGATTGCTAAGTGAAATTGGTGAGAAGATACACTTGAAGTTGGTATCTAAAAAAATTATAAAAGAGAGAAAATTTAACCCAAATATTAGATTTTTCTTTTGGGTCGTTTTTCTTTTGGCCGCTTTTATAGATGGATATCTAGTTTTTGAAGTTATAAACCCTATTGGAATTATAAGTAGATTTATATCATATGGCTGGAGTTTAGCTCTAGTGTGGGTTGTAGTGATTTTACTGTTTGAAATCTTTTTTTCAAGAAGAGGCTGGTGTAAGTATATATGCCCAGTTGGGACTACTTACAATCTTGTAGGTTGGGTTGGACTCAATAGAATCAAATGGGACATGGACAAGTGTGATCACTGCTCTGCTTGTATCGCAGTTTGCCCTGAAGAGCATGTGTTAGAGTTTATAAAGCCAAAATATGATAAAACAAGAAAAGATAAAGACAAATCTAAAGAGTATGTTATGAATGGAGACTGTATATTGTGTGGAAGATGTTTTGATGTGTGTCATACAGATGCGTACAACATGGACTTTAGATTGAAGGATTTAGTCTAATGCTAGTAGATGTAAAAAATGTAACAAAAAGTTTTCAAGGAACAAAAGTTTTAGACGATGTAAATATGCAGATTTTATCTGGTGACAGAGTTGCTATGATGGGACCTAATGGTGCTGGAAAGACAACACTAATTCGTGCAATGCTTGGGTTTTATCATATAAACTCAGGTAAGATTCTAGTAAATGGATTTGACCCTATAAAGCAAAGAGTAAAAGTTTTAGAAGGCATAAGTTTCATCCCTCAGCTTCCACCACCAATCAAACTCAGTCTTGATGAGATGATATCATTCATATCTAAGAGTTCAGGTGTACCAAAAGAGGCTATATATGAAGAAGCTTCTAAGATGGACTTAGATGTAAAGGCCAATAAACATAAGCAGTTCTTGAAGCTTTCAGGTGGTATGAAGCAGAAACTTTTGATTGCAATTGCACTTTCTAAAAAGAGTTCTTTGCTCGTTTTTGATGAGCCTACAGCTAATCTTGACCCAAGAGCAAGGGAGCATTTTTATAAACTTTTGACCAATTTGGACAGCTCTTGTTCGACTCTGTTTATAACTCATAGACTTGATGAGATAGAGGGACTAGTAAATCGTAAAATCTATATGGACTTAGGAAAGATAGTTGAAGATGAAAAGATTTAGTTTACTTCTTGTAGTACTTATCGCTGTACTGTTTACAGGATGTGAAAAAAAAGACAGTAACGGTCTATCTAAAATGCACTGGGATAGAGATATGTGTGAGAGATGCAAGATGGCAATAAGTGAGAGAAAATTTGCATTTCAAATCATAGACCCAGTAACAAAAAAAGCCTATAAGTTTGACGACATAGGTTGTGGAATTCTCTGGCTAGATGAAGAGAAGATACCTTGGAAAGATAAAGCTATCTTTTGGATAACTGATGCAAAAGATGGTAAGTGGATAGATGCAAAAAGTGCATACTATACTGATGAGAGTATAACTCCTATGGCTTATGGTCTTGCTGCATACTCAAAAGAGAATAGACCAAAAAATTTAAAGCTTATATCTTTTGATGAGGCAAAAAAGGTTGTTTATGAAGTGGAAAAACTAAACACCATAAAAGTACAAAATTTAGGAAAAAAATAATGAAAAATCTTTTGTTAGTATCATATCTCGATATAAAAGAGTCCATCCGTTCAAAGTGGTTTTATGTATATTCTATAGTATTTGGTGGACTGATGGCACTGTTTTTTATAACAGGTATCTCTGATTCTGCTGTTATGGGATTTACTGGCTTGAGTAGAATGTTGTTGATATTTATACAAGTCACGATTATAATTTTACCTATATTTATACTTATTACAACTGTTAAGTCTATATCGGCAGATAGAGAGAGCAATGTTTTAGAATATATGCTTTCGTTTCCTATATCTTTAAAGGACTATTATTGGGGAAAGATGTTAGGCAGATTTTTAACAGTGTTTTTACCAGTTATTTTTGCTCTTATTTTGGGTGTTATTTTTGGCTTTACAAAGAGCGGAGATATGCCTTGGAGCATGATATTTTTATACTCTGCACTTCTTTTTTCTATGTGTTTTGTGTTTTTAGGTATAGCTTTTTTTATCTCAACTATGGTAAAATCAACCGATATTGCAATAGGTAGTGCTTTTATGATTTGGATTTTTCTTTTAGCATTTATTGATATCGCACTTATTGGGCTTATGCTTCAAGGAAGAGTTGGAGATGGCTTTATCATCACAAGTGCACTTTTAAATCCTATAGAGGTTTTTAGGATTGGAGCTATTTCACTCTTTGATCCTGAGCTTACCGTTATAGGCCCTGTGGCATACTATCTTTTAGATACACTAGGAGCAACTATGCTTATAGTATACTCTTTTGTTTATCCGATTGTGCTTGGGGTATTGTTCTCGTATTTTGGTTTCATTGCGTTTAAGAAAAAAGATCTTTTATAGGAGTTATTTTGAAAAAGTTTATTTTAGTTGTTTGTTTGTTGAGTATGAGTGTTTTTGCAGGTGGTATCAAACTTTTAGATGCAAATGCAACGGATATAGTGTATAAGATGCCTTTAAAAAAATATCCAGATTTTTTGTGTGAAGCAAAACTGGAAAATGGTAAAACTATACAGTTTATATCTGTAAAGTCCATGCTGCAAGTATATTTTCATCAGGAGTACTTTTTAAAACACAAGATGATTGATGCGAAGATTAAAGATATATTTATACAAGATTATTTAAATAAGACAAAAAAAGATGCAAAAAGATCTATATTTGTTTTTGGTAGTCATGTTGTGGGTCCTCATGGAGATGATTTGATACCATTTAAAGATAGATATAGTGCTAAGCTTTTCAAGATAAAATATGGTGGTACAAAGATAATGAGCTTTGATGAAATCACATTGGGTCTAATCAAATACTTGGATATGTAATGAAAAAAGCTTTTTTGATACTTTTTCCTATAGTTATTTTGATTGCAGCTTTTGTGTATATACAAAAAACAAATCAAAAAGCAACAGATATAGAAAATAGTCAAAGAGTACCTCTTGATGTAAAAGACAATACAGTTCAAGATCCTCAGTGTCATATGTTTATAGTAGGTAAAGACTATACCGTACAAGTTATAACTCATAGTGATAACAAAACTCACTTTTTCGATGACCCAGGTTGTGCTGTTTTGTGGATGGATGCTAATGGCTTGACTAGAAAAGATGTAACTATTTGGTTCTATACAGTAGACACTAAAAAATGGGTTAAAGATGTATATTTTAGTATTTATGATAGAACACCTATGCTTTATGGTTTTGGTGCATATGAGAAAAAAAGAGATGGTTTTATAGACTACGAAGAGATGAAACTAAGAATGAGAAGAGGTGAAAATATGACAAATCCAAAAATAAGAAAAAAAATCCTTAAAGGTATACAAAAATGAAAAAACCAACTCCTATAGATGAAGAGATAGTTTTAGATAGAAGTAAGTATATAGAATCACAAACAGATACAAAGGGAATCATTACATTTTGTAATGATTATTTTGCAGAGATATCAGGCTATAGTGTAGATGAACTCATTGGTCAACCCCACTCAATAGTAAGACATCCAGATATGCCAAGAGTTGTTTTTAAGCTACTTTGGGAGCGTATACAATCTGGTAAAAATATACTTGCAGTTATAAAAAACTTGGCAAAAGATGGTAGGTACTATTGGGTTTTTACTCATTTTGAAATTGTTCGCGATTTAAATACAAAAGAGATAGTAGGTTACAAAGCATACAGAAAAGCAACTTCAAAGCATATAGTTGAAGTTTTATCGCCACTATACAAAAAATTAGTTGAGATTGAAACTAAAGAGGGTATAGAAGCTAGTGAGAAATACCTAGATAAAGTTCTAAAAGAAAAAGGTGATCATATCACTATAGATAACCTTATGGAAGAGATTCATAGGTTTTACTAAAGGGTACTCCAAAGTAGGTTATGCACCATCTAATAGGAGGAATATTAGATGGTGCATTGATGTTTTATTTATTTGCTTGAACTAAATACATAGCGATAGCTTGTAGTTTTTTGCCTTTTATATTTCCGCAGATTTGACTCTCTTTGATATAAGCTTTTGCTTCTGCGATAGATGTAAACTTTTTGTCTGTTTTTTTACACATTTTAGCATACATCATTGCACCTTTTTTTATAGCTTTAGCTTGTCTCTTTTTAGTTGCAGCCATATCTTTTGCTTGATTTTTCTTAACAAGAGCTACGACTTGTTCAAAGTTCATAAGCTCTCCACCATTTTCTTTTTGAAATTTTAAAGCAGCCTCTTTTGTTCCAAAAGCATACTTGCTTATATTGCTCATTGTTCCTGGCTTCTTACTACCAACAATAAAAAAGGCATCTTTTGAAGGTATTAGCTTAAGGGTTGTATTATCAACAACTCTAAAGTTTGTAAGTTTTTTATGGTTTACAACCATATCTTCAATCGCACAAGTGATAGAACAGTATTGGTCGTGTTTACCATCATGATCAGCAGCATGATTTGTTCTATAAAACATAGGAAGAGTCATACCACAAACACTACAGTACATCTTCTCTTTACCTTGCTTTACCAATGTAGCTTTATCCATTGGTACTGCTCTATAGTTTTTAGGCATCTGTGCCGCACTCAAGCCGATAGCAAGTATACAAATACTTAATATTATCTTCTTCATTTCGTTACTCCATAGGTTAAATTTGCAAGAATTATACTTAATTATTGTTAAATAATTGTAAATTTAATCACAATTATATATTTTAATAATAATTAACAATTATTTTGCATTTTTTTAATATAGTTTCACTCATAAATTAAACCTATTATATGATTTAGGTTAAAGACAAAAGGAGTAGATTTATGAATAAGGGAATTTGCATATCAATTATATGTGCATTGGTTATGGCGGCAAATGGGGCAGACTTAGGAACTATAAATGTAGAATCTTCAACAATTACAGACTTGGGAAC
>Ga0256840_1001315_pt1 | contig 23636 bp, 22 predicted proteins | sample 355202metaG_FD_185969 | JGI IMG/M metagenome (GOLD analysis project Ga0256840, IMG submission 185969) | Hydrothermal vent microbial communities from Mid Atlantic Ridge, Atlantic Ocean - 355-202 | ecosystem: Environmental > Aquatic > Marine > Hydrothermal vents | place: Atlantic Ocean: Mid...
GTATGAAAAATTAATGATTGTAACAAGAGTGGTGGACAGGGTGGGATTCGAACCCACGGAGGTATGACCCTCGCCGGTTTTCAAGACCGGTGCATTCAACCAGGCTCTGCCACCTGTCCGCGTACGAAGTACTTAACATCATTGGAGGCGCCACCCAGATTTGAACTGGGGATAGAAGCTTTGCAGGCTCCGGCCTTACCACTTGGCGATGGCGCCGTAGATGTGATGGTGCCCGGAGCCGGACTTGAACCGGCACAGTGTTACCACCGAGGGATTTTAAGTCCCTTGCGTCTACCAATTTCGCCATCCGGGCACAAATTAAATACCTCAGTCAAAACATACACTTTTAAGAATATTTTGACTGAGATATATATGGAGCGGGAAACGAGGTTCGAACTCGCGACCCCGACCTTGGCAAGGTCGTGCTCTACCACTGAGCTATTCCCGCATAACAAGCATATATCTTGTTTTGAGGTGGAAGTATAGCTAAAAATGGTGTTCATGTAAAGCATTTTTTTTATAAATTGGCTATAATCGTGCAATTATTTAAGATTGAAACGAAGGACGTTCATGCGAAGCGACATTATTAAACGCGGATTTGACAAAACTCCCCACCGCTCTCTTTTGCGGGCAACAGGTCTCAAAGACGAGGATTTTGACAAACCTTTTATTGGGGTGGCAAACTCTCATATCGACATTATTCCGGGGCATTTTTTCTTGCAGGAGTACGGACGTATTGTTAAAGAAGCGATTCGAGAAGCCGGCGGCGTACCGTTTGAATTTAATACAATCGGTGTTGATGACGGTATTGCCATGGGGCATGAGGGAATGCTCTATTCGTTACCTTCACGTGAAATTATTGCCGACTCTATTGAGACGGTGATGAATGCGCATCAGCTTGACGGACTCATCTGTATTCCCAACTGCGACAAGATTGTTCCAGGCATGCTCATGGGTGCGTTACGGGTGAATGTTCCGACTATTTTTGTCTCCGGCGGTCCGATGCAAGCGGGCCACAAAAAAGACGGCACGCCCATTGATCTGGCAACGGCATTTGAGGCGGTTGGTGAACATGCCGAAGGCAAAATGAGTGATGACGAACTCTATGAAATTGAGTGTGAGGCTTGCCCGAGCGGCGGGTCATGTTCGGGAATGTTTACGGCAAACTCAATGAACACTTTGTGCGAAGCTATGGGGATAGCCCTACCGGGTAACGGTACGGTTCTGGCAATGACGCCGGAGCGCATCGAGATGGTAAAAACTGCGGCACGACGTATTGTTCAGATGCTTAAAGATGATGATGCATCGCGTTGGAATATGCGCAATATTGTCAATGAAAAAGCCATTCATAACGCTTTTGTTATCGATATGGCAATGGGAGGCAGTTCCAATACGGTGCTGCACATGCTCTCTATCGCCCAAGAAGCAGAGGTTGACTTTAACATTGAGAAGATCAATGCGATCTCTCAAAAAGTAGCACATATTGCCAAGATTTCGCCGTCATTAACAACCGTTCATATGGAAGATATTAACCGTGCCGGCGGGGTCAATGCGGTTATGAAAGAGGTAAGCCGTCGCGGCGGCATTTTACATGTAGATGCGTTGATGGTTACCGGAGAGACTCTGGGCGAGCGTATTGCCGATGCCAACATTGAAGATACGTCCATTATTCACACCAATGAAAACGCCTTCTCTCAAGTGGGTGGGCTCTCTATTCTTTTTGGAAATTTGGCACAAGAGGGTGCCGTCGTAAAGACGGCCGGAATCGATGCCAGTATGCGCCGTTTTACAGGTAGCGCCGTCTGTTTTAACTCGCAGCAAGAGGCAATTGCCGGTATTGTCGGGCATCGGGTCAAAGCGGGTGATGTCGTTGTCATTCGTTACGAAGGTCCCAAAGGAGGTCCCGGCATGCAGGAGATGTTGGCGCCGACGTCACTTATTATGGGGATGGGACTGGGTGAGAGTGTTGCACTCATCACCGACGGACGTTTCTCGGGTGCAACACGAGGCGCTTCTATTGGGCACGTCAGTCCTGAAGCGGCCGAAGGAGGGCTCATTGCACTTATAGAAGACGGTGATGAGATTGTACTTGATGTCGATGCCCATCTATTGCAACTCAATGTCGATGACGCGACGCTTGAGCGCCGTCGCGCGGCATGGAAGCCTGTTACAAAAGCAATTCGTTCCAAATGGCTCAAGCGATACAGTCTGCTGGTTTCGAATGCTTCACACGGCGCGGCACTGAAAACAGAACTGGAGTGCTAAGTATTTAGACGCGGTGTGTAAACTCCGGCACAATACGTTTAAGAATCGCTACCGGATCGTCACTGTGAAGCAGTGCCGCAATATCAGTATTGAGCCGGTCGATGGCGTAAGTACTCGGTGGCGCAATAAAAATGGATTCGTAAATGGTTTTTTTATCGTTTTCATCTAAAAGCAGCTCTTCGTAAAGCTTCTCTCCGGGGCGCAAACCACAAAATTCAATAGCGATCTCCTCCTCTTTCCCATACAGTTGAATCATCTGTCGGGCAAGGTTGAGAATTTTGACCGGTTCTCCCATATCTAAAATGAAGAGTTCGTTTCCTTTGGCGATAGCGGCAGCCTGTAGAACCAATTGGCAGGCTTCGGGAATGAGCATAAAGTAGCGGGTCATCTCCGGATGGGTAACCGTTACGGGACCGCCTTGCTCAATTTGTGATTTAAACTTGGGGATGACGCTGCCGCTGGAGCCCAAAACATTGCCAAAACGTACGGAGACAATTTCGCTTTGTTTTGAATGGACATTTTGCGCGTAGAGTTCGGTAACACGTTTGGTTGCTCCCATGACATTGGTCGGGCGTACCGCTTTATCGGTCGAGATAATAATGACTTTGGCAACACCGTAGGCAATGCCGAGGTCAATGACGTTTTTTGAGCCCAAAATATTATTGGTAATAGCAATATGGGGGTTGGCTTCACAGATGGGGACATGTTTGTAGGCGGCTGCATGGATAACCGTATCAATAGCATACCTTTTAAAAAGTTTCTCGAGCCCCTCTTTGTCGACGACCGACTCAAGAGACAAAACGGCATGCGGAAGCTGTTCACCGATACTGTAGAGGTTATATTCACTGTGGTCGACTAAAATGAGTTTTTTGGCGCGAAAAGCGTGACACTGCAGGGCAATTTCACTGCCGATACTGCCGCCGGCTCCGGTAATGAGTACGGTTTTGTCTGCAAGAAACGCTGCAATAGCCGTAGTATCCAGATCTTTGGGGTGGCGGGCTAAGAGATCTTCGATGGAGAGATCCTCGAGTTTTTCGTGGCGCGAACCTAAAATACGTGACATTTTAATATCGCCGATACCGGCTGCATTGAGTCGTGCCACCAGCTGTTTGAGCTCTTTTTGGGAGAGTTCGCTTGTGACAATAGCCGCATGAATACCATAGGAAGAAGCGAGCCGTTCAATGGCTGAAGAGTCGTAGACACGTATGTTGTTAATAAAGCTGTTGACCGACTCCTGTTCCTCATGAGTATAGGCAATGATACCCAGCGGAGCATAATCAATCTCTTTGTTTGACGTACTGCGAATGACCGAAGCTGTTTTGTTGTTGACACCGATAATAAGGACGGGGTTGGAAGATTCGCTGCGGATCTGTTCTAAGACGATGCGTTTGGAGAGTCGCAATGAGCCCAGCAGTACCAAAGAGAGAATAAAATCAATAATAATCGCGCTGCGCGGTACGGGTTGAAGCCACGACGGAAACAGAAGGTAGATAAGAAAAAAAGCACTTGTTGCGGTCAAGAGCGCCAAAAAGAGGCGTTTCATATCACTCAATGCAAAGAAGCGCCATGAGATGTAATAGATTCGAAAAATGGCAATAAAAAAAAGCTTAAGAGTGAGCAGCAGCAACAATACATGTAAAAAATTGGCTTGATGGTCCGGCGGGATCATAAAGTCAAAACGCAGCGAATAGGCAAAATGCAGCGAAAGATAGATTAGGATGATGTCGCTGATAACAAAAAAGAGAAGTCGTTTGGTTTTACCGGTGTGAAACAGCGTCACGTAAAGGCCTTTTTGCGGTCAATTATGTTGAGTATTATAGCAAATAGCAGGCCGGCAATCAGAAAAACGATTCCGTAGTAATGCGCATTAACAAGCCATAACAATAAAAGAATTACGGCATTATAGCGCATCAGCAGTAAGACAACTTCGCTATGAGAGAGTCCCCACTGATGCAGTCGCTGATACATATGTTTTTTATGGGCCGTCCAGATACGTTCCTTATTGCGCAAACGTCGCAATAGCGTAATGGTCGCGTCAAATAAAAAAAGCGAGACTAAGACAATCCAGCCCAAAAAATGCTCATTGGCACTGTCGTTTAATGCAAATACGGCAATGACAAAGCCGATAGGCGCACTGCCGACATCACCCATAAAAATGGACGCTTTATGCCAATTAAACAGAAGAAATCCGGCAGTAGCAGCAGCTAAGAGAAGGATGGGTGTCGTACCAAAAAGAAGATAGGCCCCCAGTGCTACAAAAATAGTTTCGCTGGCAGCATAGCCGTCTATGCCGTCAAGAAAATTAAATAAATTGGTAAACCACAAGAGTAAGAGCAGTGCTAAAATATTCAGCCAGAAGCCGTGCAGCTCTATAAACCCTAAGTTTACCGTAGAGACGCCGCCGAGTGCCGTCAGTGCCAAGAGGGCACACAGAAACTGTACGATAAATCGAAATCGGGCGCTCTGAGGACGGATGTCATCGAGCAGACTGACTGCTACAAGGGGCAGGGCGGCAAAGAGGGCGCCAAAGAGAGTGCTGGAGAGTTGCTCCGTAAAAAAAAGATAGCTGATTGCGGCAAAAAAGGTTACCATGATCGCGAGTCCGCCGCCTCGTGGTGTAGCCACGGTGTGGGAGCTGCGTTCGTTAGGCATGTCAAGCAGGGCATGCTTGAGAGCTGCTTGTCGCATCAGCAATGTGAGCACGGCACTGGCAATAAAGACGGCAATCAGCAACATGAATTAAATTTTAAGCCTGTAGATTTTAGCGTAAGGATCGGAGCTGACCAGTTCAAAAAGTTCGGTGTCGTACTTTTCAAAGACAAACATCTGAATGTAGGTAGAGTTGAGCATTTCGTCGTCTACAAGCAAAAAACGACTGTAGTTTGCCAGGTAGATAACTGAAATACCGCCCATTGGTGAAACCTGCTGGATATCAATCTCAGGTTTTCCGGCTTCTTGGTTGGTGACGGTATAGAAGGCCTTAATGGGAGTCTTTCGTGCACCGAGTTGTAACTGACCCTCTTGTTTTAAAATAGAGATACGATTGCCCAAGTGAATCGCCTGCGGTGTATCTTGAAAGCGTTCTGCATTGTAGAAAAACGGGCGAGCTTTTGATGCTCCGGTCTCTAAGTCGATACTGCTAAACACTTTGACGGTAGGAAAAATACCCAGCATGCGCAAGGGAAGATAGAGATAGATGTCGACTGTTTTCTTGGGCAGCGTGACATCACCGTAGCGCAGGTTTTCCAAATATCCGGCGACATTCACCTGGTCGTCTTGGTGATTTTTAAAGAGGGTATCGGCAATAATGTCGTAATCGGAAGCAATATAGGTCTCTACGGCGATACGGCTGAGTCGTGCTGCTTCAAGCGGCGATGTCGTACTGAGAATTTCAGAAACAATAAAGTTGTCGTGGTTGTGTTTACCACCGTCAATGAGTGTATTGAGGCCGGTATAGTACCATAGCGGATAGCCGTAATCCCACCAGGTAATGATATAGTCTTTGGGTGATGCCCCTTCTTTGAAGGCGTTTAGGCTTGCTACCTCCTGATGGCTGAAGACGGTCGGAACTTTATAGCCGATGATGTGGGTAATATTGGGGTAGAGCATGAGTGCCGTAAGCAGCGAAATCAGGGCATATTTTATTTTGGTATTGGCAATCAAACTGCTGAGAACATAGAAAAAGTAGACGGCACCGATGGCAGCAATGGGAACGGCATAGACGGTAAAACGCAGACCGCCCCACAGCGAAAAAATGCCGATACCGATAAGCGGTAACGCCAAAATAAAAGGCCGATACCGAAGTACCAGCAGCAGATAACCGACGAGACTCACCAATACGCCGAGCGTCGAGCCGCTGATGCGGTTTGCCATCACTTCAAAAGGGATACGCCCGGCTTCGCGAACCGTCTGTTTGACCTGATAAAATTTCAGCCCTTCTTCGTCAAAACCGCGCACGGAATAACTGTATACTTTAGACCAGATAACACCGAAAATATTACCAAAAAGTATGAAAAAGGCAAAGGCGGCAATAGCCAGATAGGTGAGGTTTTTGCCTCTGATAACATCGCGTTTTAAAATGAAGAACGCTCCTAAAATAAGCGCCAGTTTAAGCAGATAAAATACCGGTGTCAGTCCGATAGAGATTAGAATAATTGATTTTGGGGTAAAAGTGTCGTTGCGGTGAAATAGAAGCATGTAGGCAATATAGATAAGACCCATTCCGTAAACAACAGCACGTCCGGCATCGTACAAAAACGGATAGATAAAGATCATTAACGAGGCGTAGAGCGCGGTGTTGAGTTTCTCCGTTTTAATGGAGGCGATCAGAAAGTAAAGAATAAACATAGGTGCCATGGCGGCGAACATGTCAGTATCGTAGTAGCCGACCATGGTACGGTTGTAGTAGCTCCATGCAATTGCGCCGATCAGTGCGGCAAAAAAACCGAATGCCGTAGCATTGTAGAGGCGTCCGAGTAGAATAATGGGAATAACAAGCAGGCTCGAAACGAAGGCCGGAAGGTAGAGAATAACGGTGTTCAGATCAAACGGGGTCAGTTTGACAATCCATGTAGTAAAAAAGGTGAGACCGTACGCCAAGAGATCGGGGACACGCGGATTGAATTGATGCATGCCTTCAAGAGCCTTTTGTGCGCCGCTGGCAAAAAAGTAGCCGTCGTTGGTGTTGATCATGAGTTGATCTTCCCATATAAACGCAGGATTGCCGCTAAACTGATAGACCCAGATTAGGCGCATGGCGACACTAAAGAGAAAGGCAAGGGCAATGAGAACGAGTAACTGTCTTGTAGAGATATGTTCATGAGGAAGTTGTAAACCCAATAGAGATCCTTATTTACATGTAAATTTTAAAACAGCGCACTATAGCGTTGTGCCAATGCACGGTAGCTATGATGCTCCACTACGTAAGTGCGAGCCCGTTCACCCAAAAGACGGCGCTCTTGCTCATTCATGGCATAGAGCGTCATTACGGCATCGGCAATCGCCTGAGGATTTTCAGGCGCTACACTGATACCGCAAGCGGCATCGGCTATCGGGTCGTTTCCCGCTTCAACGGAATGAAGAATCGGTTTTTGGGCATACATATAATCAAACAGCTTGTTTGCCGAAATGCCGAACCGGTAGAGCGGATAGCGGTGCCAACCGATATAGCACACATCAAAATATTGTAACATAGACGGTACCTGTGTTTTTGCAATTGCCTCAATAAAAGTGACATTATAGAGCTGTTTTGTTTGTGCAAAGTTAATGAGTGCCTCTTTTTCGCTGCCGTTACCGACAAGAACAAAGTGAATGGCAGGAACCTCTTTAAGAAGCAAAGCGGCTTCTAAAAAATAGTCTAACGCATTGGCAATCCCTAAGGTGCCGGCATAACCGACAATAAATTTATCGCGAGGCAGCTCAGAGACAACCGAGGGTGTTAACGGTTGGGGATGTTGCAGCTCTTCAAGGTCAATACCGTTGGGGATATAGACGAACTTTTCCGGATTCAGCCCCTGAGCGACCATGTGTTCTTTTGCTTTGGGTAGCAAAGAGACGACATAATCGGCATGCCTGTAGGCAAATCGCTCAAGCCATGAGAGCAGTATTACCAGCGGGTGCGATGCCGAGATGTTACCCAGCTCAACAAGGCTTAACGGCCAGATGTCACGTACCTCAACAATGAGTTTGGCTTTAAAAAGCTTTGACCACAAATAGGCGTTGAGCACAGGAAAAAGAGACAGGGAAGAGATAATAATAACATCGGGTTTTTTGAGCGAATAGGGATTGAAAAAAAAGAGTTTCAGAGCAAACAAGAGCATGCTTAAAAGCCGTTTGGCACTTTTGGAAGCACGGTAACGAGGCAGTTTTACCCAAATATAGTCGATTGTGTCGATGCGCTCTTTGGTAAATGTTTTGGCGACTTTGGGCGGATTGGTAAACAGATGGGAAAACGATCCGGAAAAAACAGTAACATGATGATCCTGGTGTTGAAGCTCCTTGGCAAGATAGTAGCTTCGAAAATTCATACCGATATGCGGTGATCCGGCGTATTGGTTGATGATCCAGACAGTTTTTGGCATCAGATTGTACCCAATCGTTTTTTTAAATTATGATTATAGTCATGAGCAAAGAAGTAGCTGTTCATCTCTTTTGCAATTCTTTTTTCTTTGGTGATGCATTGAATCATTTCTTCGGGTGTCGCAATAAAATAAGCATCTTTTTTGTCTTGTAAAATATTTTGAAAATGCTTTACAGACATATCGTTTATATTAATTAACACATTGATGACATCAAACCTTGTCGCTTCTAACGCACAGGTAGAATAGACGGTGGCATGAACATCGGCTACCTGCACTAATGTGTAGAAGTCATACTCTTTGGTGAGTATAATATTTTCATAATCATGAAACATTGTACTATAACCTTCATTATAAGTTCTTGGTAAAAAAATAAATAAATTATCATGCGACAGCCTTGCTGTCTGTTTTACAAATGCAATCAATTGATTTTCTACGGTAACTTGTGAGGTAATTACAATGATCTTTTTATACGGTTTTATCAGCAGTTGTTTTCGCAACAGTTTTTTCTGTTCCGCGTCAACTTTATGGGTTGCATATTCTAATAGCCAGTTTCCCAGGGGTATGCGTTCTGTATGTTTGAAGAGGGTTGATGCAGATAACGTATCTGCGTCAAACTGTCCAAAAGTAAAAAGAGTGTCAGGAAAATATTCTTTGTTGAGTGCAAGAGACGAATGGTATGCAAGATGTTTGTCCCCAATAAGACCATGCTGAATCTCAATGACCGGAATACCCAGTTTATGGGCTGCAAATATAACATCGATGTAGGAGTAGTAGCACACTACATAGATCTGCTTAGGTCTCCACAGTTTTAGCAAGGCCATAAAAACAGCAGTATTGGCTATAAACTCTTTGATATCTTTTTGGTAATTGACACGTATATTAAACTGTGTGTTAATGGCATTAAAATCGGCGATGTCGGGAACTTTGATGAACTTTGAGAGAAGTAAGCCTACAATCTTAATGCCAATATGAGAAACAACATGTTTGGTATGCATTGTATCTCTTTTGTGGTGCGAGTCATTGGTTAGTTCTACGGTGCAGGCGTTGTTTTGTCCGATACAATCTGAAATGGGGTCTGTAAACCTGTCGTAGTATGTCCCATTAAGAAGTTTTCTATTGATTGTATGCGAAAAAAGAACTGTGTCGTAGCGTCTAAACAAAGAGCTGAAACCATAAAATATATTTTTAACAAGCGCCATGCTTCGTTTGGATTCGGCTTGAGAATCGGATATATTGGCTAAAAGATGATGCCGGTATTTGTTTCTTACAATGCTCCATAGCTGGTAGCCGTTAAATTTTAAATCTTGCAGGTGCGTATTGGCTTCTATTGCTCTAAACAGTTGTAAATGATTCATGTTACGCTCATGTCGATTTTAGCCACGGCATCTGGAAATTTATTTTTTGATACCAAAACACTAAGACAGCGCTTACAGAAAAGGCAAGAATTGTTGCATAGGCTGCACCAATCGCTCCAAATTGCGCAATAAAAATATAATTAAAAATCAGGTTTAAAACAGCAGCAGTCATGGTACTGAAAGCCAAAAAAGAGGTTTTGCTGATATGGACCAAATAGGGAAAAAATATTTTATATACTCCGTGTACGGCATATCCTAGCGAAATCCATAAAATGTACTCATGGGCACCGTAAAACGTTTCATCTACAAAATAAGGCAAAACGGTCTCACTTAGTAAGGATATAAGCAGCGCCAATATAAATACCCCTATAATGTAAATATAAGTATATTTTACTATTTTTTTCTTTTTACTGTCTGTTGGTTCTGCTAAATTTTTGAAGAACCACGGAGACCATGCTTTTATAAAGGCATCGGTAAAAAGCATGACTACCATTCCAAACATATACCCGACACTATAAATTCCGACAGCTTCCAAGCTTATCATCCGTTCTATAAATATTCTGTCGCTCATGGTAATGATTACGGCACCTAAGACATGCGGAATCAGCGGTAATGAAACGGCTAAGAGCGATTTTATTTTAGAAACATCAACCCTTACATTAATATAGCCTCTTTTATACATGTAAACAGTGCCGATAATAAAAAATAAAAAATATCCGGCGAATATGCCGATGATTTGTGAATGCCAACCGAAATTAAAAAACAGCAAAAACAACAGGGTTACTGACATATTTACCAGGGTATTTGAAATTTCGAAAATACCATAGGTGTAAGCTTTCCCCTCATTTCTTAAGATGCTTATATTGATATTGTTTACCATCATCATGATGCTAATTATTGGAATGGCCAATAGCCAATCGGATTCAATGGAAAATACAGTATCAAAAAATTGTATGCCGATTACCGTAAGAAAGAAATAGACTGTACAAGAAATTGAGACGATAAACAACATGTTTCCAATGTAGAGAGCCATCTCTTGTTTTGGTACTTCAAAAAAGTTTTTTGAGACGTTTATATGGATATTCATGCCAATAAAGGCACCATAGAGCGTGATTAATATCATATAGATTGAGAGCGCGCCATATTCTTGCGGCGATAAATATTTTGTCATGACGGGAAGCAGTAAAAAAGGGATAAGTTTATTTAAAATGCTGCTCCCTAAATAGATTACAGAGTTTTTAATGACGTGCATGGTAACTGTTCACTCCATAACATTAACGATCTCGTTTCACTCGCAAAAAGACCGGAAATCTCGGTTTGCCGTATTGGGTCAATTCTTGATATTTAAACGTCACTACGGTACCGATTTTAGGTGGATTACGGCGCAATGCTTCACTGAGACCACTGCCTATTTTAAACAGTGTTCCGGAGTTCATTTTACATGTAAATGAACCCAGCACTCCTCGATATTTCCCCTTGCCGTTGTTGTACCCGACAATCTCGCACTCCGCATCATGAAAGGTTTTGACTTTGAGTGCTTTGTGGGTGCGTCGGGCAATATAGGGTGCATTGGGGTCGCGTACAACGACGCCTTCACCGCCTTTGGCCTCAATCGCTTTAAGATAGGCGTACAGATGATTCTTATCCGTGACTTTAATGTGAGGAATGCATTTAAGGTAGCGGTGTTCATACGGGCGTACCCGCGCTAACCGCTGGGCTAAAGTGCCTTTGGCATGGGGCACTTCAAAAATATAGTGGGTTATCTCCCGCCACTGGTCACTCGGCTTGTTGTCGCGAACGATTGCGGCAGTGTGTTCAAATTGTTTTCGTCCGATCCAGAGCTCGCCATCAACGGCAAAAGGCGGGTAAGCGGCGGTAAACCATGAGGGTGCATGAATGATATTGCCGTTTCGAGTCAGCAGTTGCGTACCGTCCCAGTAGGCACGAATACCGTCCAGCTTTTCACTCATTACCCAACCGCTGATATTATGGTCATTATAGGTTTGTAGAAGCATTAACGAAGGTTTTTGGGCACTTAAGAGCAGCGGTATCAGAAGCAGTAGCAGTTTCATCATAGCGCGTCGGCAATATAGGCAATCTCGTCATCACGAAGATACGGATTCATCGGTAAGCTTAGAATCTCCGTTGCTACCGTCTCACTGATGGGAAAGTCGCCTTTTTTATAGTTTAAATAGCCAAAGCACTCTTGCAGATGGAGCGGCATCGGGTAGTGTACTGCCGTGGGGATGCCCTGAGCTTTTAACTCTTTTTGTAAACGGTCTCTGTGGGCCATGCGAATGGAGTATTGAGCATAAGCCGATGTACATGCCGTTTGAACAAAGGGTGGTGTTACTTTGCCGCGCAGGGCGCTGTCATATTTTTGCGCAACTTCCTGACGTCGTTTTAAATCCTGTTCGTAGTGTGTTAATTTTACATGTAAAATTGCTGCCTGAAGGGTGTCAAGCCGTCCGCCCATTCCAATATATTTATGGTGATAGCGCCGGTCTTGACCATGTACTCTGAGCATTGCAATTTTCTGTGCGAGGGTGTCGTCATTGGTAAATACGGCGCCGCCGTCACCGAAACAACCCAAAGGCTTTGCAGGAAAGAAGCTGGTGGTTGCAATGGTACCTAGAGTGCTGTCGCATTTGCCGTTATACGTTGCACCGAAACTCTGGGCACCGTCAAGAACAATGTGGAGCCGGTGCGCCGTTGCGAGCGTATCGATAGCAGCCATATCAGGAGGCTGGCCGTAGAGGCTGACCGGCAAGATTGCTTTGGTTTTTGAGGTGATTTTTGCTTCGATCTGTGTAGGGTCAATGTTATAGGTATGCGCATCAATATCGACAAAGACGGGAGTGGCGCCAAGTAGTGCGATGCTCTCTGCTGTGGCAATAAAAGTAAATGGCGTAGTGATCACCTCGTCTCCGGGGCCAATATCCAATGCCATTAAGGCTAAAAGCAGTGCATCGGTACCCGAACTGCATGTAATGGCATGTGCCGCGCCGGTAAAGGCTTCCAGTGCCCGTTCCAGCGCCGTTACTTCCTCGCCCATAATATAGTTTGATTTACAAAGTACCGTCTGCATGGCATGGTCAATCTCTTCTTGATAGCGCCGATACTGCAACTGAAGATTGGCAAAGTCTATGGTCATGAAAGTCGCTCCAAAGAGTCGTTATTCAGGACATAACGACTCTTGTCAAAGGGGTCTGTGGCAATGCCCTCACGGTTAAAGACCAAGGTGTTTCCGGCATAGCTGACCCAGCCGATCTGTTTGGCGGGAACTCCGACAACAAGCGCATACGGCTTGACATCGCGGTTGACGACAGCACCGGAACCGATCAATGCATATTCGCCGACGGTAACCCCGCAGACAATCGTGGCATTCGCACCGACGGAACAGCCCCGTTTTAACAGGGTGGGTCTGAACTCTTTGTTTCGGACAATAAAGCTTCGCGGATTGATGACATTGGTAAAGACCACAGAGGGACCCAAAAAGACATCATCTTCTACCGTAACACCCTCATAGACAGAGACATTGTTTTGAACTTTGACACCATTGCCGATTTGTACATTTGGTCCGATCACACAGTTTTGACCCAACGAACAGTTTGTGCCAATCGTACTGCCGGAAAGAATGTGGCTAAAGTGCCATATTTTTGTACCTGAGCCAATGGTGACATTGTCGTCGACAAAGCTTGATTCATGCAGCGTATAGGGTGACATTACAAGACGACTTTTTTGCAAAACGGATGATAATCACCTTGAAGACCCTGTGGGTCAAGACGGCGAATTTCGGCGACAGTCTCAATGGAGCCGTACGCTTCATCCAATCCAAATCCGTTCCCCGATAAAATATGTTCGTAGCTTCGTGTATGCAGGTCGGTAAACCCGCCGCTGAACTCGATTGCTTCGCCATCAACCGTAATGCTGCGAAATGTTCGCTGCCCCGCTGCTTTGACCTCCTGAGGAATGTAATCGTAGTTGACACTTAAAAACCATCGGACTTTGGCATGTTGCAGTTCAAAGGTGCCGGCATTGGTATCGGGATGTTTGAGCGTAACCGTATTCTTTTTGACGTCGCCAAAGATCCATGTGAGCATATCAAAAAAGTGAACCCCGATGTTAGAAGCAATACCGCCGGACTTGCTCGCGTCACCTTTCCAGCTGGTAAAATACCATTTGCCGCGTGAAGTAAGGTAGGTCAGGTCAATGGTATAAACTCTGTCTGGATGGCGTTGCAGTTCTTGGGTGACGCGTTGCTTTAGGGCAATAATACTCGGGTGCAGGCGCAATTGTAAAATGTTGTAAACCTGTTTTCCTGTCTCCTGCTCAATGATTTTAAGCTGGTCAATATTGTGCGGGTTGAGCACCAGTGGTTTTTCACAGATGGCGTCAGCACCGTTTTTGAGTGCAAAACGAATGTGGGCATCATGCAGATAGTTGGGCGACGTGATGGCTACGTACTCGATGTGTTTGTCATGCTCACGGTGCCATTTGTCTACAAAACGATCGAAACGTTCAAATTCGGTAAAAAATGAGGCATCGGGGAAATAGGAGTCAATAACACCGACGCTGTCATTGGGATCGCATGCAGCGATGAGGTCGTTTCCGGTCTCTTTGATGGCTTTCATATGGCGCGGTGCGATGTAGCCTGCGGCACCGATAAGGGCAAATCGTTTCATAGATGACTGCTTTTTGATGTATTTTAACATATTAAGCCCACAGAGTTAAAGTAAAGACGGCACCGACGTCACTGTTTTTGGCACTTAAACTGCCTTGACAATGCTCTTCGATAATGGTTTTGGACATGTACAGTCCCAAGCCCGTACCGTTTTTGATCTCTTTGGTAGAGAAGTAGGGATCAAAAATTTTGTCAATAACATCATCGTTGATACCGCCGGCATTATCGGAAACGGTAATGACAAAGGCCTGCTCTATCCGAAACGATTCAATGGTAATATACCGATTGATTTGCGTGTCGTCAAAAGCATCAATAGCATTGCTGATGAGATTGATGAGTACCTGAAGGAGTTCATTTTGAAAACTCTGAATGGGGGTTTTGAGGTTTAAATTTAAGGTGATTTCTACCGCATTGGTGCTGATAGAACTCTCCAGTACATCAATGGCTTTATGAATTACATGATCCAACACAACATCATTTTTCTCTTTATCGGGACGGAAAAAGTTTCGAAAATCATCAATCGTTTCAGAGAGCATATTTACATGCGAGTTGATACTGGTAAGTTTTTCATTCAGTACCGTATCGCTAATGGGTTCTTTGAGCATGGTTGAAAGTTTGAGGTTCTGACTAATGGCTCCAATAGTAGCCAGAGGTTGCCGCCACTGGTGTGCAATCATACTAATCATCTCTCCCATTTGTGCCATTTTTGCCTGTTGCAACATAAGCGCATCTTTTTGACGCAACTGTTTAATCCCTTCGCTAATGCGTTGCTCTTGAAGCTCCGTCTGTTTAATAAGTTCAACCTGATAGTGTTTTTGCTCGGTAATGTCTTTAAAGGTTCCTTCAATACCCGCAAAGCGGTTGGAGAGGTCATAGTAACGGTGGGCGTTTACTAAAATCCAGAGGTCATCGCCGTTTTTATGCGAGATTTTGATCTCTAAATTTTTAATATGACCCGAGTTTTTTTCAAGCATGGTAGTGAAATAATCGCGTTCGTCTTCGCTGGTAAGCAGATCAATTAAAGAGTGATCAATAAGTTCATAATTATGATACCCTAACAGCGCATAGATTGAGGGCGTTACCGCAATAAACCGGTAAGATGTGTCGGTGCGGTAAAAAGTATCTTGCATGTTGTCAAGTACGGAAGTGATCTCATTATGGGCATCGAGTGTATGTTCGTAGCTAATACGTTTGAGTTTTTCATTCAGATAGGCGAGAATGACAGCACCGAAGTAAGCGAGAATACTCTGTTGCGCCAGAGCATACGTATAGTTGTTGGGGTGCAAAATACCATCGTAGATAAAATAGGTTAGAATCAGCAAGGTTGCAAAATGCGACAACACCCACAGCAACCCTCGTTTTTCTCCCTGAAGGTAGAGGGCTATAAAAGGGAAGAGAATGACCCAGATATGACCGGTTCCCTGATAGCCGCCATTGGCAAAAATAATAAGGGTTATCATGGCCACATTGCTTAAAAAGAGTTCACTGGAGAGCAGGGTGTTTTTTGACTGTTTAAGATAGATGATATTGGCAATAAAAAACAGAGCAAAGAGGCATTCAAGCAGACCGGTGATATACGCAGCATAATACAGATGAACCATGCCAAAGCCAAACAATAAGAGAGCACTGAATCCCGAGGCGATATTAATAAAATCATGGCGTGTGGCGTCAGCACGTTTTTGAAAGTCGGTGGTTGCGTATCGATTCATTTTGTATCATTCATTCTGAAGTTTTGCCATTATAGCAGATTCGTGTAAGCACGCAAGGAGGTGCACACCAAGCAGAACGGAGCAGCCGGTTCGCTGCTGGCAGAAAGAGGCCCGCGGGCGCTAGTGAAGCATCTCCATGACTTCACAGGTCATTGGAAGCGTCCGAGCATAAGAGCCTTCGATAATCCCGGTTTTAAGGTTGATGAGCTTAACAAAAACAACCAATTCTTCGTTGGTATAGGTATAGGTTCCGGCAATGACACGCTTGACTGCTACGGTGGTTTTTCGCATATTGTCGGAATTTCTGGAGAGAATTTTCAACCCGTTACCCGATATTTTAAAATATTTGGAGACTTCGGCCTCAAGGACTTTAAAATTGTGTTTGTTAATCAGCGAGTCTTTGAGGCTGTTGGAGAGAACAAATCCGAATTTGGAGTGGTTTTCCAACGAGGTTGTATCAACAAAGTCGGTGACAAGTACCTGTTCGCCTGTTTTAAGTTTGTCGGTATTGTTCTCATCGCGATTAAACGGTGAGTTGAGAATGGCGTCGATGGCATCGTCCATGACGCCGCCGTAGTTAATGTAAACATCATAATATTGCTTGGTTGAAATTGTACTGCTGCTACAGACTTTTTTAGTGAGTGTCTGAGGGCTTAATGCCGTGCTGCATCCGCTAAAAAGGGTAAGGGCACATGCTGCGAGAGATAGGTAGATCCACTGTTTTTTCATGATCGTCTCCTTAGTTTACGCAGCCGGGTTTGTTACAACATTCGCTGGGTGTTTTACAGTCGTCTTCAACAATTTTGACAAAAAACGGTGGCTCAACGGGCGCTTTTTTGGCAGCGGGTTTGTCACAGCCTCCCATTTCACAGCAGCCTAAGAGGTTACAGTTGTCTTTGTTAGTCATGGTCAACAGTTCGCTGTTGGCCAGTTGAATATTTGAAGAGGATTGTACCGTATTGCTGTGGTCAAGCAGTCGGGTATTGACCGCAACGCCTTTGTTGTATTTGCCGTAGGTTCCGACCAATACCAATGCCGTAGCATATTTTTTAATCTCACTGGCATTGCGTTTGAGGTAAAATTCACCGTGCGGTTTTTGTAAAATAATATTTTCACCGCGGTAGTCGATGACATTGTAGCCGCGTTTGCTAATTTCACTGAGCAGTGTTTCGCTAAACAGACGACCGAAGTCCGAAGTTTCTTGAAATTTATGAACATTGACCAAAGAGGTCAAAACAATAGGTGTTGCTTTATTCTCTTTGAGAACGTTGCAGGTTAATAATTCGTCGGCAGTTTTGGCAGCCGCAGTATAAAGGTCGGTTTTTTTCCCGGCAGAGGCAACATTATAGACCGGTTGCGGGCACGTACATCCTGTTAAGCCGATGGTACCTAGAGCAACCAGCATCGATAAAAAAAGTTTCATTAAAAATCCTTAGAGTGTGAAGATAATTTGCTTATTGTATGTTTGTTTTTATTAAAAACCACTGAAACTACCCTTTTAAAACGATTTTTGAGCGATTTTATGGTTGTTTTGTTTATAATGTCACGATGCAAGTAGATAATAAAAAGTTTTACAAGGCTTCGTTGAAAAAATACGGAGCAACGGCGCAAGGACTTCATTGGAGTTCTTCTCAAACACAGCAGATACGCTTTATGCAATTAATGCAGTTGCTTCCCGAAAGCATGGAACATTATAGCATGATTGATGCCGGTTGCGGTTTTGCCGATTTTTACCTCTTTTTGCAAGAAAAAGGACGCAAGCCGTTATGCTATACCGGAGTGGATTGCATGGAAGAGATGGTTGAAGAGGCACGAAAGCGAACGCCGTGCACTATTCTCAAACGTAATATTCTGACTGACAGGTTGATTCCTGCAGATTTTTACTGCTGTAGTGGCGCTATGAATACTTTAGCCCCTTTTGAGACACAATTGTTTATTCGTCGCTGTTATGATGCGGCAACGTACGGATTTGTTTTTAACATTCTGCATGGAGTGCGAGAAGGTCGTATCTATAACTACGTACAGCGTGAGGCCGTTGAAGCGATAGCTGCAGCGTTGAATGCGACCTGCAGGATTGTAACCGGCTATCTGGATCGGGATATGAGTGTGGCGCTGTATAAACGAGACATTCTGTAATGTGTGCCATTTTTGGAATTCTTGGAGAGTACACGCCTTCGCAAGCCCGGCATGCACTCTCGCGCATGGCACACCGCGGTCCTGATTTTTGCGGTATTGTTGAAGAAGAGCAGCTTTTCTTTGCCCATTATCGTTTAAGTATTCTTGACAGGGGAACACGGGCGCACCAGCCGCTGCGACATCAAGGCGTATATGTCAGTTTTAACGGAGAGATCTACAACCATCAGGAGCTTCGAAAGAGCCTGCCATATGCCTTTGAGACACAGAGCGATGCCGAAACGGTATTGGCAGCATACCTGCACTACGGAATAGACTTTGTCCGATATTTGCGGGGGATGTTTGCCATTGCCATTGTTGAGGGTACGCGGCTCTATCTTGTGCGCGATCGTTTCGGTAAGAAACCACTCTACTATTACCACCACGCCAAAGGAGTGCATTTCGCTTCGGAGATCAAAGCGCTGACCCCTTTTTTAAAACAGACTCGGATGAATCATGATGCTCTGTTGAGCTATTTAAGCTTTTTGGCACCGTCGCCGCCCCATACATTTTACACCGGTATTGAAAAACTCGAATCGGGATGTTATGCCGTGTATGAACAGGGCGATTTGCAGATACACCGCTATTATGACCTTGTGCATGAAACACGGGTTCCTGGCAACAACACCATAGAGCAGTCAATTCGTGAATCGATAGCCTTGCGCATGTGTGCCGACGTTCCCATTGCCGCACTGCTTTCCGGCGGTATTGACAGTGCCGTTATTGCCGCCATAGCACGCGAAACAGAGCCGAATTTGAGAACATTTACCATAGGATACAAAGAGTATCGTAACTATGACGAACGGGAGCATGCCGCCTATACAGCGAACTATCTGGGTGTGAACAACTGTTCACTTGAGGTGAATCAGAACGATTTTATGCGGGCGGTGCCTTATGTATTTGAGAGTATGGATGAACCGCTGAACGATCCGGCGGCAATTCCTCTGTATCTTCTTTTTGAGAAGATCAAAGCGGAGGGCTATAAAGTTGTTTTGAGCGGTGAAGGAAGTGATGAGATCTTTTTAGGATATCGTCACTATCGCGAGTATATTGCGCTGGAATCTTTGGCAAACCTGCACAATAAAAAGTGGTTGGAGCGATACTTTCGTTCTCATTTTTCAATGAATCGGGAGTGGGAGTGGTACAAGCGGCTCTTTAGTGAGCAGCTGCTTTTTCGTACATCAGGTGAAAAATTTACCGATTTACAGCAGAACAAACTGCTACGACGTAATGTGAGAGACAACCATTCCTACAGCTATTTGCAATTGTATCGAGAGCGTTTTTTAGCCTCTGAATATGCTGATGATCCCACACGATGGTACAGCTATATAGATTTAAAACTGTTTCAAGCCGAGCATTTTTTGATGAAGCTTGACAAGATCTCTATGGCGCATTCGATTGAGGCACGAACCCCGTTTTTAGACCACGCTTTGGTAGAACAGTTGTTCACCTACGGCGCAGAGGAACGACTGGGTGCGGAAGGGACGAAACCTCTTTTAAAAACAGCAACGCAGGCCTATTTGAATGATGTGATTAGGCAACGAAAGAAAAAAGGGTTTTCTGCTCCTTACATGGAGTACCTGTGTGCTTCAGGGGAGATTACGTTAATTACCGAGGTCAACAACCAAACGGGGCTCTTTCAATCTGATGTGCTGCAGAAATATATTCAGATGGCACGGAAAGGACGGTTTAAGCACCATGTTTGGGGGCTTTATGTACTCTCTCACTGGATTAAGCGTACTTTATTGTAGTTGCGACTGTACCTCTTTTAGGAGAACTTTCATAATATCATTCATGGTGAGCAGCCCTTCAAGCTCTCCGTTAACGGTGACCAGAAGACGGGTGACTTTATAATTGACCATCATCCGTGCAGCATATTTGATATCGAGCTCTTTGGAGATCTGTACCATCGGTTTGGAGGCAATGTCGTAAACATTGAGAAGATCAATGTCGCCGTCATTGGAGAAGATGGCTTCTAAAATATTGCTGTAGGTGACAATACCGTATGCATCATGAGCATGACTTTTATTGACAATGACCGACTTGACGTTATGACGGTTCATCGCTTCAAGAAGATCACGAACTTTTGCCATGGCGGCAATAGTGACGACTTTTTCTTTGGGTTTCATGGCATCTTTGACCAGAGTCGGTTGCATGCTAGAGCTCCTCCTTTACCTGTTCTTGAAATTTTTCGAGTTGGTTTTTCGGAATACCGGCAATGTGGTCAAGCGGTATACTGACGACCAAGCCGTGACCGGAATGTTCCAGATCAAGCTCACGATTGAGTGCTTTCATCACTTTGAGCGAGATCTTTTTTTCTAAAATAAACAGCAAGACTGATTCGGATCGTTCGTAGGTAAGACCGAAAAAAGTTTTTTTTTCATTCAGTCCGATGCCGCTTCCTTTCATTAGCGTAACGCCGCCTGCACCGTGTTCTTTAGCAATATTAACGGCTTGCTCTTCGAGAGTGTCGGCGACAATGGCAATGACCATGGCAAATCTCATGTCTACTCCTTGTGTTGAGATATATTGGAAATGATACCGTATCCCAATACGGTAATCATTGGAAAAAGCGAGGCAAAAGCGATAAGACCGAAGCCGTCAATAAGCGGACTGCGTCCTTCAATATTGGTGGCAAGTCCCAGCCCCAAAGCCGCAACCAGAGGTACGGTGACCGTCGAGGTAGTTACCCCTCCGGAGTCATAGGCAATGGGTATAATATATTTGGGAGCAAATACGGTTAGAAGAATGACAATAATATACCCTGCAATGATGTAGTAGTGAATGGGATCTCCGCTAATAATACGGTATGCGCCCAGTGCAATACCCAGAGCTACACCGACGGCAACAACGCTACGCAGAATTTTTTGTTTAATAGCGCCGCCGGAGATCTCCTCAACTTTCATGGCAATGGCCAAAAGTGCCGGTTCTGCCATGGTGGTAGAAAAGCCGATGAGAAAGGCAAACAGATAGATGTAGAAGACGTTGTTTTGAGCGCTTAACTGCCGTGCCATTGCCTCGCCAATCGGAAAGAGCCCCATCTCCAGACCGACAATAAAAGCGTAGAGTCCCAAAACAACAAGCAAGATACCCGCAGAAATTTTAGGCAGATTGGGTACGGATTTTTTAATGACGCCATATTGAAAAAAGAAGATAACGGCTAAAATGGGAAGAACGTCGGTAACGACACCCAGAAGTTCTTCAAAGAGTTTGTAGAACATTGCTGCCATGCCTTCTGTCTGATGCGAGGCAGATACTGCCAAGGTACGCAACGACTCAAGTGTGGCGGTTTCGGCAAATGAATAGACATAGAGTCCGTAGAGTTGTACAAAGATCATGGGAGTGAGTGAGGCAAAAGCGATGAGACCGAACCCGTCAATGACGGGGTTTCTTCCGCGTATGCTTGCTGCCAAACCTACACCTAAAGCAGCCACCAGAGGGACGGTGACCGTTGAGGTGGTGACGCCGCCCGAGTCGTAGGCGAGCCCGACAATCTCTACCGGAACAAACGGTGTGAGTGCGACGACAATGATATACCCGCTAATGATATACAGGGCAATAGGGTGTCCCGTTAATATCCTAAATGTTCCCAGTGCAATGGCAAATCCGACTGAAAATGCCACCCAGATGCGCAGCACTAAAGCATCAATTCTTCCCTCACTGATAAGCGAGGCTTTTTGGGCAATTGCGATGAGTGCGGGTTCGGCTATGGTGGTGGCAAAGCCCATGAGAAAGGCAAAAGCCAAAAGCCATAAAACGGATCCTTTGGCGGCAAACTCGTGAGCCAGATTTTCACCGACGGGAAAAATACCGACTTCAAGACCCTGAATAAACAGCGCCAAGCCGACGGCAACAATAAAAAGTCCCACAACAATAGAGCCGAGTCCGTCGGGAATCTGCTGCAACACAATAGCTTGAAAAAAGGCAATGACAATAATAATGGGCAACAGGTCGCGAAAGGAACTTTTGAGTTGTTGGACAAAGAGATGAACTGCTTCCATGACTTCCTAAACTGATTTACATGTAAATTTTCGGTATGATTCTACCATATAGACATTGTCATAAGGATTAATAGATGGTTACTATTTGGCACAACCCGCGCTGTTCAAAGTCGAGAGAAGCGTTAGCGTATTTAGAAGCAAAGGGTATGAAGACGGAGGTCTTTAAATATTTAGACGAGCCCCTAACAACGGCAATGCTCTCAGTGTTGCTGCATCAACTCGGCATACCGGCACGTGAATTGATGCGAACGAAAGAGGCAGTATATAAGGATTTGGGATTACAAGATGTTCATGACGAAGCACAACTTATTGAGGCGATGGTAGCGAATCCACGGCTCATTGAACGTCCCGTCGTTATTTATGAAGGGCGTGCGGTAGTCGGAAGACCTTTGGAAAAGGTCGGTGAGTTGTTGGCATAAGCGCACCGCCTTCAGACGGTATGTGCTCTTTAGAGCTTATGCTCTTTTTTATACTGCATTAAAATACTGTAGGCCTCATCTTTGAGCAGCAGCTTCTCTTTTTTGAGCTTTTCAATTTCCAGATCTGTCATGGGAAGATCGCCGTTTTCGGCTTTGGTAATCTGGTCGTCAAGCGCGTTGTGTTTGTCAAAAATACGCAAAAAATGCGCATTGGCAGCCTCATTCTGTTTCATGTGTGTAATAATGTCTCGATACTCATGTAGCATGAAATAAAGTCCTTTGGTAGTGTATATGTAATGATACCATGCGTATCCCCAAAAGGTACTTATACATGTAAAATTTACTCTAAAATACGGGGTAGGGTAATGCCCTCTTGGCCCTGATATTTACCGCATTTGTCTTTGTAGCTGGTTTCGCACGGCTCGTCTCCTTGTAAAAAAAGTACCTGTGCAATCCCTTCGTTGGCGTAGATTTTTGCCGGTAAGGGTGTGGTATTGGAGATTTCAATAGTAATGTGTCCTTCAAACTCCGGTTCAAAGGGGGTGACATTGACAATAATACCACAACGGGCATAGGTTGATTTTCCCAAACAGATTGCCAGTACGTCACGCGGAATTTTAAAGTACTCTACTGTGCGTGCCAGTGCAAAGGAGTTGGGCGGCACAATGCAGATATCTCCTTTAAAATCGACAACGTTGGCATCATCAAAACATTTGGGATCGACTACGGTGGAGTTAAGGTTGGTGAAAATTTTAAATTCGTCACTGACACGAATGTCGTAGCCGTAAGAGCTTAGACCGTAGCTGACAACCCCCTGACCGACTTGATCTTCGCAAAAGGGAGAGATCATCCCCTGTTCAAGCGATACGCTCCGAATCCAGCTGTCTGCTTTTAAACCCATGATATTTCCTCGTTATAAATGGTATGCGAATTATATCACAGTGCGTTTCA
>Ga0256840_1001316_pt1 | contig 23607 bp, 19 predicted proteins | sample 355202metaG_FD_185969 | JGI IMG/M metagenome (GOLD analysis project Ga0256840, IMG submission 185969) | Hydrothermal vent microbial communities from Mid Atlantic Ridge, Atlantic Ocean - 355-202 | ecosystem: Environmental > Aquatic > Marine > Hydrothermal vents | place: Atlantic Ocean: Mid...
AGATTCTTGGAGCCAAAAAAATAATGAAGGCGCTATCGCGCTTGAAAAAACCTTTTTGGAAAGGAAAAAAGAGAGCCAAAGTCCTTATGTACATCGTGTCCGATTTTCAGTGTCCTTTTTGTAAACGGGCCTCCAAGATCTTGGATACAATTTATGACGAGTATAAAGATCGCGTGAAATTTATTTTTGTGAACAATTATCTTCCTTTTCATCGCCGTGCTGAGATTGCACATTTGGCCGCTATCGCGGCAGGAAGACAAGGAAAGTTTTGGCAGATGCACGACAAAATTTTTAGCCGTGAAGGTAAAATTACCCAAGACATGTTGGACGCTTTTGCCAAAGAACTCGGTTTAAAAATGAAGCGTTTCGAACGAGACCGTAAATCAAAGAGAACGAAGAAACAGCTTGCAAAAGAGATGGCCGTGGCAAAGGAAATTGGCGTACGAGGTACTCCATCTTTTATGATTAACGGTAAAAAAATAGTTGGCGCTCAGCCTGCCGAAAAATTTCGCGTGGCCCTTGATAGGGCTCTCGAGTAGTGCGCTCCCGTCCTTTTTTTTACGAAGGAAAAATTTTCTACTTCTTAAAAGTGTAGACCACACCGCCGATTTTGATGACGATGTTTGGCCCCAAGCGAGACGTTACTTTTTTCAACAAGGGATACTTTTTAAGCAGTCTGAAAAAGGCTTTAGTATAGGTTTTTACTTTTACGCTCTTGCCGGATTTGATGTCCGCTTGGCGCCAGAACCCTTTTTCGTAATAGAAGGTTCGCGAGGCAATATAGCGCCGTTTTAGCATACGCTCATTTTTCAATGTCTGAGATTCTTTGAAAGCCAAAGTTTTCTTCGATGCCGCGACCGCCTCTTCTCCAGAGTCTGCGTTAAATCCATCAAAAGTTTCTGCTTCGTCGTACTGGCGAGCAGGTGCGCGATCGCGTGCCCCACGCAGTTTATTGATTTCCCCTTTTTTTCCACTTCCCCTTGGTTCGCGTTTATCTTCAAGGGCGCGTTCCGAAACTGAGCGATTGGAGGTGAACTCAGAATCATCCACAGCAAGATAAGAAGTATAGGGGGTTACTAATCCGAACTTTTTCCCTAAGCGAATCACTTCCTCTTTGAGCTCTTTTGCCTCTCCGTTAACACGAATACTATCGAGTAAAAAACCGACTTTTCGCGTCGCCCAAAGTTTGGGGATGAACTCTAAAGGGGCTGAACTTGAGGCATCTAAGACGACTCTTTTTCCAGATCCCTTCGATCCAAAACTGAAGGTTTTTAGGGCTTTACCGATCCGCCCTCTTATACGAATCGGTGAGCTGAAGTTTTTTTTGTTACGGCCAAATAAGACAATTTGATCGCCACGGAAGAGATCTGGAATCGGCTTCGGATACATATCGTAGACTTTGGTACCGCCAAAATCCAACGTGATATCAGTCATGACCGGCGCCGAAATTCGGGTATAGAGCGCAGCAATCGCGTGTTGAATATCCTCATTCGGTTTTATGTAATCCGGGCGCCCACGGGTAGCCGACGCAATGGCGTCCAAAAGAATTGTATTTACGTTAAAGCCAATCCCGAAAGAAAAAATGCGAGCATTTGATTTCGCGTCCTTTCGCACCGCCGATAAAATCGTGCGAACATCTGTATTTCCAACAGTGGGTTGTCCATCGGTAATGAAGAGAATCTCGTGGGGCTGATACTTTTCCGTTTTCTGATTTAAGGCGATTTGCAAAGCCGAGGAAATCGCCGTCCCACCGGCCGCCCTTAGGCTCTTCACAAAGGCTAAGGCGGCCGCTTTATTCTTTGGCGTCGCCAGAACCGGGGCTGTATGCAAGGTCTCCACATCGGTAGAAAAACGAATAATATTAAAATGATCTTGAGGTCGTAATTTAGAGATACAATAGCTTAAGGTTTTTCTCGCCTGGACCATTTTCTGACCCGCCATTGACCCTGAAGTATCCATGACAAAAGATAAGGTTTGCCCGATTTCGGCATGCGCCGAGGACTCCACTTTTGGCGCAATGGCGACCATAAAATAGCCGTCCTCGCCGGCGTCGCCATCGGGATCGTGGGTCATCAAACTGATGCCGATGTCTTTCTTTGAAAAAGAAATGAAAAGTTCAAAATCGTGGTCCAATTTCTGTTGAAGGGATTCTGCACCAAAGACAACCTTGGTGTCTTTTTTTCTAGAAACACCAATCGTATGACTGGGAGAATAGATATTCTTGATGGGAATGGCCGAATGGATGGTCCCCGTGAGTGTAAAATCTTTCTCAGTCTTGGCGACGATATAGTCCGCACCAGCCGAGAGCGGATAGACGTAGCGATACATATCGCCCTGTTTTTCAAGAACCTGGCCAAACTGGATTTCAAGTTTTTGTGTGCCTCCGGCCGGTATAGGAAAGATGCTGGTTCGAAAGAGCTTAGCGTCCATGTATTCGACCAACCCAGGATCTTGCATACGGCGAACGATGGATTCATAGATTTTGCGCGCTTCATCTTTTTCCAAAATGGCGCCTTTGGTTTTCTTCCCATTCATCCACAGTGAAAAATTGCTTAGCGTTCCGCCTTCGGGAATGGGAAAAACGAATTGTGCCTCGATCGGCCGATTGGTGTGGTTTTTGAACACTTGCACCACCGTTGTCAGAGCTGCGGTATTGGTAATCTCGACAGTGGCGCGATGGGATTCTATATCGAAGGGGCGAATTTTATTTGATGTGGGAATGAGTAAGCCAATCGACCACGCTTGCAGGGGAAGGAGAAAGATCACCAAAGAGAGACAGAGAAGAAGGGGGTGTTTAATGCGCAACATTGGAAACCTTTAGCAACTGTTGAAGGAGTCCTAGACTCCTTGCTTTCCTTAACGTTTAAAAGGCTAAAAAGATCTACAAATTCTAGCGAATAAAAAAAGGCGTTTTATTGGGTTGGGTTATTTGACCTTATTGAGCAAACCCTTTATTCATGCTCGCGAAAGTATTGATGTAAACGTTTTAGCAAAAGGAAAAATATGTCTTCTTCAGTCGTTAATCTACCCGAAACCTTTCTTAACACCGGCCTACCGCTGGAAGCCGATCTTCCTTTTAAAGTTCGCGATCTCTCACCAGAAACCGTTGCTTTTGGTCGTAAGGAAATAGAACTCGCTGAGCACGAGATGCCTGGCTTGATGAGTCTTCGCGAAGAGTTCGGCGCCGAGCAGCCTCTCAAAGGTGCCCGCATTATGGGCTCGCTCCATATGACGATTCAGACCGCTGTCCTTATTGAAACACTGACTGCCTTAGGCGCAGAAGTACGTTGGGTTTCTTGTAATATCTTCTCTACCCAAGATCATGCAGCAGCAGCAGTCGCCGTTGGACCGACGGGAACACCTGAGAACCCAAAAGGCGTTCCGATTTTCGCATGGAAAGGCGAGACCCTTGAAGAGTATTGGTGGTGCACCTATCAGGCTCTTAACTGGCCTGGTGAAAAGAAAGCAAACTTGATTCTTGATGATGGTGGCGACGCTACCCTTCTTGTTCACAAAGGTTTGGAATTCAATCTTTCTGGTGAAACGCCAGATCCATCGACCACCAATAATGGCGAGTTCAAAATTATTCTTTCTTTGCTCCGCGATCTTCAAGCTGCAAATCCTGAGCTTTGGAAAACCATCACACCTCAAATTCTTGGTGTGAGTGAGGAAACAACCACTGGTGTTCACCGTTTGGTTAAAATGGCAGAAAACGGAGAGCTTCTCTTCCCGGCCATTAACGTGAACGATTCGGTCACAAAAAGTAAATTCGACAACGTCTATGGTTGTCGTCATTCGCTAGTGGATGCCATTATGCGTGCCACCGATGTTATGCTCGCCGGAAAGCGCGCGCTCGTTGCCGGATTTGGCGATGTGGGTAAAGGAAGCGTTGAGTCTCTTCGCGGACAACATGCAAAAGTTTCTGTTTCTGAAATCGATCCCATTTGTGCTCTTCAAGCGTCAATGCTGGGCATCGATGTTTTGACGATGGACCAAGCTGTTGATAAGGGATTTGAAATTTTCGTTACAGCAACTGGAAACTTCGACGTCATTACTGCAGATCACATGAAACGAATGAAGCATAACGCGATCGTTTGTAACATCGGACATTTCGATAATGAAATCGATATGGCTGGAATGGAAGCGATGAGAGAAACAGGCGAAGTCGAAAAAATCGAAGTTAAGCCGCAGGTTCACGAATGGAAATTCAAGGACCACAGCATCATCGTTTTAGCCGAAGGACGTCTAGTTAACTTGGGATGTGCGACCGGTCATCCTTCTTTAGTGATGTCAGCATCGTTCACCAACCAAGTTTTGGCGCAAATCGAATTGCACAAAAACGCAAGCAATTATGGGAAAAGCGTAACGACCTTGTCAAAAACCTTAGACGAAAAAGTTGCCCGTCTTCACCTCGATAAATTCGGTGTCAATTTGACTATATTGAGCGACGCTCAAGCCGAGTATATTGACGTTGATAAGAGCGGACCTTTCAAGCCAGAAACCTACCGTTACTAATTTTTAGTAAATTAAGTTACCACTAAGCAGCTACTCTAGCTGCTTTTTTATGCGCTTAAGCGCCCTCGCCCGGTGACTGATCGTTGCCTTTTTTTGTCGCGAAACTTCGGCGAGGGTGAGATTCCATTCTGGAATAAGAAAATGAGGATCGTAACCAAACCCATCGCCTCCTCTTGGTTCATCAACGATTTCTCCCTCACACTCACCGCGGCCATAGAAAAAGACAACGCCATTGTCTTCTTCCCCTTTAAGAAGCGCGCTGGGACTTAGATTCAGTTGTTCAAGTTCGTTGCCCGGTATGGCTAAAACAACTTCGGCGACGAAGCGGGCTTTTCTATTTTTTTCAGATCTTAGAAGCTTGACGAGTTTACTATTATTCTCTTCGTCGCTCGCGTTTTCGCCAGCAAAACGAGCAGAGAAAATACCTGGGCGATTGCCAAGAGCCTCAACCTCTAAACCCGAATCATCGGCGAGGGTGATGAAGCCAAATTCGACGACGGCTTCTCGAGCTTTCTTTTTTGCGTTTCCTCGGAAGGTCGATTGATCTTCAACGACGTCAAAGGAGCGTGGGTAATTTTGCAATTCGATATCCGAAAAAAGAGTGGACATCATATCGAGGAATTCTTTTTCTTTTCCCTTATTATGTGTGGCGATTAATACTTTCATTTGTAAAAGAATTTACTACTTCATCGATGCGATTAGAATTTTCTTGATGTTTTTTTCTTTTCCAAGCTTTTTAGGAAGCGTCCATAAAACGCGCAGACCCCAATACTTGAAGGGTTTCATGTCCACCTCGGAAATCGACACTTTGGGAGAAAGAATGGAGCTCGATACTGGCCGGCAATTTTTCCAATTCAATTTTGCGACGAGGTGTCCGCGCTTCGTGTTAATCAGGACAAAAGCGGATGCGCTTTTCTTACTCATCAAGCCAAGCACTTTTCCTTCTTTTTGGGGAAAGCTTTGGTAGACAGTTCCGCCGATTCTTAGATCTGTCATTTTTATTTTCTTGATCTTATATCCTTTACCAGAAATCGCGCGATAGAGTTTTCGAGACGCGCTTTGAATATATTTTATCTTAGAGGCGGTGCAACTTCCTATCGTATTTTCAAGCGCAGGCGTCTTTGTCCTTGCCGCTTCTTGTTGAAGATCGTCCCCTTTTAGAGCGAGCTCTTCGGTCTCTACTTTGACCAAAGGCGAGTAATTGAGTTCCGATTCGACGCCTTCTGTTTTCTGACCTTGGGTAGGTTCGGCAAATAGAAAAGGGGTGAGAAAGAGAACGTATACAAATACAAGATGTTTCATAAGAGGGGCCGCGTTTTGACTTGTTTGCGAATGTTCTTGAAAGGAGTATACCAGGTTTTGAATTCGGATCCTAAAATAAAGAAAACTTTTGAATAACGAATTATCATTCATAGGGCTGGCACTCGTACTCGTTTCGAGTTTGGGATGGGGACTTTTAGACGGCTTCCGAAAACAGATTGGCCATAAGGTTTCGGCAATAAGTACCGCTGGCGGCGTGTGTTTATTGCAACTTCCCTTTTTGCTCCTCTTCGCGGGCGGACAAGACTTTCATATAAGCTCTGCTTACTTTCTGCAGGGCGGCGCGAGCGTGATTCTAAATGTTATCGCGGGTTACTTTTTCATCCGTTCCCTACAGATGTCGCCATTGAGCAAAACGATTCCTTTTCTATCCTTTACACCTGTCTTTACCGCCGTTTCGGGTTATTTTTTCTTAGGTGAAACCTTGCCACTGGCTGGCATGGTGGGAATTCTTTTGGTCGTCTTCGGCGCGTTATTTTTGGGGTGGGAAAAGGATGATTCCAACGCCTTTACTTTTGAAAAAGGGAGCGCGTTGATGATTTTCGTATCCCTAATCTGGAGCATTACGCCAGTCTTGGATAAGCAAGCCGTTCTGGCTTCCTCGACCTACCTTCATACCTTGATTCTGGCCGCCGGAATTGCGATTTCTTTTGGTCTTATCGCCGCCTATCAAGAAAAGAAAATCTGGGCTTTCCCAAAAGATGTAGCAAAAGAATGGAGGTTATTTTTGATCGCAGGCGCCTTGAATCTCATCGCCGTTTACAGCCAATTTGAATCCTTTCAATATTTGCCCATTTCCTACGTTGAGGCTTTAAAACGCGCGATTGGTATTTCCTTAGCTTTTCTGATTGGTGTGTTCTTCTTTTCCGAAAAAATTAGCTACAAATCGGTTATCGCCGGCGCCCTGATGATTTTTGGCTCGGCATTTATTATTTTTTCGAAGTAAGCCAATGGCATTTCTACCTACAATTCATATAGGGTTACCCCTACAATATTCATGGTATTTCTAAAAAGGGCATTTTTGTAGGCGACCACAGAGGCACAACTTTCTTTTCTCTGCGTTGGGTTTCCTCGCTTTGCTCGGTCAACCCAAACCTACCTTTTATTGCCGTTAAATCGACAACTTAATGTGGCCGAAAATCGTCCGCCCGACGCCCGGAACCCCGGAACCGTGACGACGATAGCGCTCATCGAAAATGTTTTCGATCCCAAGACCCAAATCAAGTTTTTCAAAATGGGTAGCTGCACTAAGATTAAAGGTTGCCCAGCCATCTGAGCCTTGGCAATTTTTGTTCAATTGACCTGGGGTTATTTCACAGATTCTAAGATCTTTACGATCGTCTAAAGAAAGGTTGCGCTGGGCACCATTTCCGGCGATCCAAAACGCGATGCGAAAGGTTGAGGGTTTGTACTCTACGCCAACTTTATAGGACAAGGGAGGTAGTCGCCTCGCATGTTGATAGTTCTGATCCGAGGTGGCCAGCAAATCATGCAAAATGCCCCCATCGAAATCGCTATCTTCATTTTTACTGGACACCGCCCCTTCTATAAAACTTGCCGACGCGTTCAAGGAAAAATGTGCGATTGGTCGACTAGAATAAGAGGCCTCCCATCCATAATAATAGGCATCACCTTCGTTCACTCGCCGTCGAACTTCTTTCTCGTCGACCACATCGGCGCCCTGAAAAGTCGATGCTTCACGTGTAATTTTATTGTTAATAAGATTCAGAAAAAGGCTTCCATTTAAGTTGCCAACCTTTTCGAGGCGATACTTTGCACCGATTTCGAAACTATTGCTTCGTTCAGGGCTTAGCGCGTCATTTGGAATTTCGAAAAAATTACCGGTATCTCCAAGCTGAATCGTTTCCGCTAAATTGGGTGGGCGAAAGCCTTGATGCCATCCTAACCAAGAGGTCAAGTCCTCGGAAAGATAGCTCAAATTGAGCGAACCCACCGGCGCGATGTGGGAGTAGTCAACCTCCCCTAGGCCCTCAACATTTTTTGCGTTCGCGTTAACCCAATCCGCGCGAACGCCACCTTGAAGTTCCAACACTTCATCGAGGTTCGAATAGAATTCCCAACTTATGAGCGCGAAAAGGCCGCCCGTATTATAAGATGCATCGGGAAAATTTCCGTCTTTAATTTTAAACACACCATTTTTGGTTTCCTCTGCTTCTGATGCCACCTCGTCCCGGTAAATATCCAACCCTGATGTGAGTGATAAAGAGCTGCTAAATTCGCTCCGTAGCGAGGTCGATAGGCCGAGGGTTGTGACGCGATCTCGGTTTTCTTGGGTGCGCGTGATCTCTCTAAAATCAGAGCTTGCACAAGCTGCAATATCGCGCGCGTGTCCAGCGATTTTTTTGCAACGAATCTTCTTTTGGCTCTCCTTGGTGCGATGAAACATGACCGCCACAGTAGCCGAGTCAAAGAATTTTGGACCAGCGAGGATGGCTTTTAGATATCCAAAATGATCCTCGTTATTGGCAATTCTTAAACGCCCCGCGCCAATTCTATCGAGCCGAGGTGCATCGCTAATCGTTGAACCTAAGTAGCGCGCGTTTAATCTAAGGTTTTTAGTCGGACGACTATTTAAACCGAGCGACCATCCCAAGCGTTCGAATGAGCTGCCCAAAAAGCGACCATCTTCCTGCAAAGCGGCCATCAGAAAAGGTCCTTCACCGGCCGTGAGTTCGCCTTCTCGGCTGTAGTTTAATCCAAGTGAGAGCGTGGCTTTTTCCGTCGCCAAGGCAGTCTTAAACAGTCCAAAAACAGAAGATCTGCCGCTATTGAATCCCAAGGTTGCCGCTGCTTTATTCTGCCTAAAAAGTTGAGATTCCGTTTTTAGGTGGATAAGTCCACCAATGGCGTTGGATCCAAAAAGCAATCCCGCGGGTCCATTAAGGGTCTCGACTTCGGTAATTGCGCTCAACCCGATAGTGTCCAGGTATTGATTGGGTCCCGTTCTAAAGGTCGACTGGTTGAAGCGAAGGCCATCGATAAGAATCAAATTTTCAGGACCGATGAGGCCACGTATAAATAGCGTCCCGCCACCTCGGCTGGTCTCTTGAAGACCAACGCCGGGCGTGCCGTCCAAGGCTTGGCTAAGTGAAGGTGATGCTTCTATTTTTTCTTCATCCAAGGACGCTGACGTTCGTGTTTTAAAAAAATTAGTCTGCAATTTTGGGGCGACAGTCTCGACATTATCTTCGATAATTTCATCGGCAAAAAGCGCCGATGTATACCCATTGGACAGCACCAATACGAAAAATATTTTTTTATAAGATGGAATCACGATTTACCTTTTTTATAGAGAGCGTTTTTAATGGGTGAGATTAGCTAAAACTAAGCATTTCTCTTTTGAGGTCTCTGGACATGATATCTTTGACGGCCTGGCGGGCATCTTTGTCTTCATGAATAACTTGGTAGACCTGATCTGAAATGGGCATTTCAACACCGAGTTTTTTGGATAAATCGTAAACAGATTTACTTGTTTTGATGCCCTCGGCAACGGTGTTGGTTTCGTCGATGATCTCTTGGAGTTTCTTTCCCGAGCCGAGTTTAAATCCCAAGGTTCGATTCCTCGATAGGCCACCTGTACAGGTCAGGACAAGGTCGCCCATGCCCGATAGACCCGATAGAGTCAGTGGGTTTGCACCAAGGCGAGTTGCAATTCTGGTCATTTCGGCGAGCCCCCGCGTTATCATTCCTGCCGTTGAATTGTGCCCAAGTTCCATTGCACTAATAGCGCCGGAAGCAATCGCGATCACGTTCTTTAGCGCGCCTCCAACTTCGACTCCCACAACATCGTAGGTGGTATAGACCCGGAAATAATCGGTACTAAAAATATGCTGAACGGCCTCGGCAATCTTGTGATTATAGGAGGCAACAGTAACTGCAGTGGGTTTATGTTCGGCTGTTTCCTTGGCAAAGGAAGGGCCCGATAAGTAGGCCAAGTAAGGATGATGTTCGATCGGTAGAACGTCTTCTAATACGTCTGACATCAACATCAAGGTGCCGTTTTCGATGCCTTTGGACGCACTTACGATGGGTACGCCTTTGGGAAGGTCGTTTTTAATATCGCCCAAAACGGATCTCAAACAATGGCTCGGCGGAACGGTGAGAATCAAGTCTTTTCCAGCCACACATTTTGTACAATCGTCGGTCGCGCTCAGGTTTCCAGGAAGCTTAAATCCGGCCAGATAGGTTGTGTTTTCGTGTTCCTGATTGACGGCATCAGCGACCGATTTTTCGAAGCACCAAAGTTCAACATTGTATCCCTTATCCGCCAATAATTTTGCGAGAGCCGTTCCCCAAGAACCGCCACCAACTACACCAATATTCATGCTCTTTCCTTTTGTCTTTTTGTTGAGGGTAGAAGAGGTTTTGGGATTTGAACAGATAGGAAATTCGAATGACTCAAACTAAATGCGTTGTATGGAATTTCCGATAGTCGATACGGAGGTTCCCACTTGAGTCTCGGTCCATAATATCTTCAAAATCTCGTTCGAAATAAATCTGCTCAGGATAGTAAAGATGCCTGGCGTGGACCTGATGACCAAAAGTAGAATCGTATCCCATCATGGTACAAATCACGACGATAAGCCTCTCCTCAATATCGTCATCGTTCATACCAAAGATCGGCGAGTTATCGTCGATGTCGTGCATGACCGTCCAAGTAAGAGAGAAAAGAGGGCTCGTTTTGCGAACCAAATCCATATCGTATAGCTTTCTAAAGGTTTTTCCCTTCGCTTTTTGGATCTCGATAACCGCCGTTAGATTCATTTCTGCTTCAACGATTTCGTTGCCCCGCATGTTTCCGACTCGAAATTTCAAGCGCCGCACGCCTTCATCATTTACGATAACGGCAGGTTTGCTAAACAAAATGATCGAAATTGGTCTGGAGGCTTTAGCAAAAAAGACACCTGTACAAATCGCTACACCAAGCAGTCCAAGCGCCGACTCAACGGTTACGATAATATTCGTAAACGCGCTTTGGGGCGCCATCGTTCCAAATCCGATCGTGGTCAGGGTTTGAACGCTGAAGAAAAACGAGTCACCAAAATGGCCAGGTTTAGCCCCCTGGGTCGGTGAGGTAAACGAGCGCAAAGAAAAGGTTAGTAACCAGAAAGAGTAAAAAAAATAGAAAAAACGCAGAGAGCCAACTGGCTTTCATAAAACGAAAATAGAGGTCGCGACGAAAGACGGGATCCACGCCAATACGATGTGCCTCAATGATAAGCGCAGGATCTGATGCGGTGGGTTTGGGTCGATTGGGATGATCTGGAAAGACGAATGATTTCATTTGCGAATCTTAGCATGCTTTACTTAAAGCCAAAGAAAATCGCGCGAAGAAAACGTCATTAAATATGTTGAATGTCGATATCAGTTTGAGCGAACTTCGTGGCCTGAACGCGAAACAAGATATTCAATTCTTGTAGGGGGCGACCCTCTGTGGTCTGCCCTGAACCAATCGTTCGTCCGTGAAAAAGATTATATTATTTGGAAATAGTGAGACCCGATTTCACGAAAAGAACGTCAAAAATGCCCTCTTTTTCTGTCTTTTTGAGCTCGAATTTTTGAAGCGTGTCTCCCACGCAGGGACCGCTTATGCATTCCCCATCTTCTGGCGAAAAGGTCGCACCATGGGTGGGACAAAAGATAAAAGCACCGGAAGAATTGAGAAAATCACCGTCAATACCCAGCGGTAAAGACCAGTGTGGACACCGGTTTTGGAACGCGACAAAGCCCGATTTCCACCTCATCGCAAATCCTTTTGACTTTTTTCCGAGGCGATTTTCGTATTCGAAAACAATGCCTTGCCCTTCGTTCTCAATCGATGATAGGTCCACCGTAGCGAGAATGCCTACCCCAGGCAGCAATATTTCTGATGCATCTGTCATTTGTGTATTGTAGTTTGGAATAACGATTAATCAATGGCGAAAAAGCAATGAATAGTTCAAAAAAAAAACGGATCGCTATTATTTATCTGTCTGCACTTGGGTTAGTTGGAGTCGGGATCTATCCAACGCTGAATTGCATGAGCGAATTGAGGAATGATTTTAATAAAGTTCAGAGCCGCGACGAGGCCGTTCTTGCCCTCAAAGAAAAATTGGATGGACAGTTTCCAGAAACCAACAGCGCTATTTCAAATATACTCACGCCGATCTGTAGAGAACGGGAGCCCCTTACGGATGCGCTACCTTTTCTCGCCTTTGCCGGTATTCTTGCCATATTGGGGTTCATCCCCATTCTTGGGAAAAAGGGCGCAGAAAAAGATGACCCTTTCCAAGAAGAAGTACGCGTGCCCAGAACGCACGTGGGTCGACAACATCTGAACACCCAACAAATTGCCGCCATAAATGTTGATGGTGCGTTCGAGATCGATATTCCTGATGATGAACGGCCGCCCGATGATAGCGGTAAAAATACCTTGATGGCCCTCGTTGAAAAACAGAGAAAGATCAGCTCTGTGGGCGCCGAGAATCAAAAGAAAACACAAAGCCGAAATTTCACACCCTCCGGATTTGAAGAAAGTTCTACTATTTTTGTAGATCCAGAGATTCGAGCAGATACACCAACCCGTTTCGGCGATTTAGAAGATGCGATCATCGCCGCTCAAAAAATGATGATTGGGGATCCCAAAGGCGTGCAAGTACGTGTTCTCCCGGGCGTCTATCAATGTTCAATCGAGATTCCTCCCAATGTTGCCGTGGTAAATCACCGCATGCCCAATTTTCCCAGTCTCAGAGATGGCCTTTTATGGGTCTCCACACTTGAGTTGGACGACCCACAGCGCGTAACCATTTTAGCCGATCCCGAAAAGCCTTACGGCGTTAAATTTGTGCGCGGTTCTCGCCATGGTATTTTTGGTTGCCATATTATTGGCAGGGGGAAAAAGGGACAATGCGGTATTTTGATCGAACGCAGCGAGAGTGTCGACATTGTCAATTGCGTGATCGAACAATTTGCCTACAGCGGCTTAAGAATCGAAGAGGGCGGATCGGAGTTTCCAAAATTAAGGGTTAGTATTGGCGGAACGATGATTCGCTCGAATGAATCCAATCTTGGTGGTGCAATTTTCTCAAGAACGAGTTCGGTTGCTATAAAATCCTCGGTGATAAAAACCAACCGCGCTTTTCAAGGGGGTGGGTTGTACATTAGTGGTGTGAAACGTCCCTTTCTTTTAGACGCCGTTCGATTCGAAAAAAACGTTGCATTCGATCCCAAAAAACAAACACTAAATCCCAATATTTCGCTGCAAGAATGGGAAAAACAACGAGGCATGGGAGGGGCGATCTTCGCCATTAAATCGAAACTAAAAGTGTCCGATTTAGAGTGTATAGAAAATCTCGGAGAAGGTGCCGGCGGTGCAATTGCTCTTCTTCATAGCCGGATGACAATGAATAACGGCGCCTATAAATCTCGTATTGAAAGAAACCGATCCCAATTTGGCGGTGGGGTTTTCGCAGTCGGAGTTATGGGAAAAGAATCACTCTTAAAGGCCGAAAGAACCTCTTTTCTTTCCAATATTTGTAAGGGATTTGGTGGGGCGATTTGTGTACTCGGCACTGCCATCGTACAAGCTCAGGAATGTACAATAGAAAAAAATCAATCCTTGAAAGGGTCCGGTGGAGGCGTGGCGTGTCTTCTCGGCGGCTCCATTGATTTGAACGGCGGTAGCCTTTCGGAAAACCTCGCGAAATCTGCTGGAGGCGGCATCGCCTCCCTCAATGGTAGAGTGCGGATTCGAGGCCTTGCAAAAATCACCCATAACCACTGTGAGGGTTCCGGCGGCGGGATTTTCGCAATTTCAGATCCTTCGCCTCTCGTTGAGACTTTGGTAAAACAGGGCGCGCTTAAACTTCCGCTTAAAATCATCATCGAAGACGCCCAGATACGCTATAACAAATGCGATCAGGTTGGTGCAGGTTTACGACTAGGGAACTTGAAAAAACAGCCCACGATGCCCATCGATTTTCGAATCGCGGGCAAAGCCTCGATTCGATCCAATGAATCGACCAAAGGTACAGCCAGCGATCTCTTTGTATCTTGGGCCGGAGAGATCTTATCCGATGATCCCACTGAATATAGAAAAAAACTGCTGTCCTAAGACGGCTTTCCGACGACCAAATCTCGTCGAGCCGCAATAAGAAGCGCATCGATGGCCGCATAATCGGGCCGGTCGGGTAGGGTCGTTTTTTCAAAGGCAAGATCCATTTCGACGTGCAAGGATTTTCGCCATGCATCGATATCAGGCCAGGGGCGCTCTCCGTCACGAATTTCACACAAGGCTTTATGATGTTCTTCCACGCGTACTGGAACAAAACCTTCCTTGAGAATCGTAATTCCAGAAAGGAGAAGACGGATCAAATGCATGGCATGTTTCCAGCGAATCTCATCACCGCGTTCAATGCGATGGGTCAACTTCTTAAACTGGGAAAGCACGTAGCGGTTGAAGGTTTGGTAAACGAGTTTGGATAGAAAGAGCTCTCGTTTTTCGAGGATGATCTGACCGACACCCGAGGCGTGATTAACCAAAGGGGTATACAAAACTTCAAGGACGTTGGGGTTTGCCTTCAAGGCAAGCGTGAGAAATTTCTCCAACTCCCAATAACATTCATCACTTTCCTTTTTTTCCAATTGAGGAGGCACTTTCATCAGTGACCAATGTAGGTCGGCCGGCGCCTGGTAGATTCCCCTCAAGTCGGTATCTGAATTGGCGTGATCGAGACCATAGGCACGTGAGCCGACAACACATTCTAACACCACTTTGTTAAAGAGATCGTACTTTTCAATTGCGTCCAAATTTTCACCGAAATCAACATTTTGAAAATGTTTGAGAACGACGATTTGCCCTCTTTTGGCCATGACTTCAATGCCATCAATGAACCCAATTTTATAGCGATGGGTTTCTTCTCGGGGAGAGGAAAGAATGGTGCCCACCGCCCCTTCTTTTTTGAAGGCCTCCTTTTCAGGATTGGCCGATTGGCCTCCAATACTTTTCAAGGTGCAGGCGAGGACAACCCGTGTTCCTTTGGGTAATATCATCGAATTTCGAAGGTGGTGACCAACATCTTTTCGCCTTTGCGCTCGACTTCACATTTCCAGGTTCCCACTGTTTGCTTTTCTGGCGCGAGATACTCCCAGCTCTGATTGCTGTTTTTAGGAATCTTATGGTGTTTGACGCTGACTACGATTTTTCCGTTCGGATCGATAATTCTCCAATCCGCATTTACGCCAGGATGTTTTGTCCATTCGGCCACGCATGCAAGCGGCCCGTCGCCTCTATCGTATACGCGGTTGGTGTCATAAAAATATTTTGAACTACCGAATTTCTTTTCACGCGCCATGTAAATATGCTTGGCGTATTTCGTTGCATCGCTTGGCTTATCTGGTTTTCCACGATGGATACGAACATGCCAACCGTGATTTTCTGCCCACGTGCCCTTGGTTTTCCATGGCCTGTCCATGAGAGCATAAAAATTGACATCAGGGTTGTTGTCGATGAGCCACTTCTTCCAAGTATTCCCCTTAGCAATCTCATTTGGAGGCCATTTGATGTCAGGAAAATTGTCGAAGAAAAAGTTTCTATACCATTGTTTATTCTTGAGGTGGAACATGACGGCATCGATGGGAATGACTTTGCGATCTGGGTTTTCCACGTAGGCTTGGTACCACATCGGAAAGGTATGCCCGTCAACGGTCGTGAAGATGATCGCTGGGTCTTCAATATCGCGCATGATAGATTCGCTCATCTCTTGGGCGACGGCTTCCTTGTAGCCATTGCGTCGGGAGGTATAGCCAAGCCCGAAAAGCCAAGCGAGGGAGATAACAACAGCCAGACCACGTAGAATCGTTAGTTTGACGCCTTTATCACCCCTATTAAAACGAACGGAGACCAACCAATGAATGCCGTTTCCGAAAAAGAAAATCGCGACGAAAAAGAGCAAAGAATAATAGGTTGAAATATCGTTGATGGGATAAACAGAAACGTAGCCAAGCGTCGAAATGGTAAACAAAAAGACAACAAGCAGAAGTTTGGCGCGCTTGAGAAAAATTTCGAAGAAACCCAAGACACAAACGACGAGAATTCCTGGAAAGAAGGTGTTGTTTAGAGAGGTATGAAACTTATTGAGGGTTTGTGGAATTTTATCGTAGCGCATAAAAATCGCATACTCTTTTCCTGAGACGTGAAACCAAAAACGTTCAAGGGTTTGCGGATCGTTCCACGAGATGCGGTCGCCGCTATTGGCCATCGCTTGCAATGGAAAATAGAAATAGATCGAGGAACACAAAATCGCGATGCCCAATAAGATAAAGATATTCTTCGGTTTTACCATTTCTCGGAAGTTCCCCATCATCATTCCAAGCGTGATCGGCAAAATCAAAAAGGCGCTTGTGAGGTGATTGGTCAATGCCAAGCACGTAAATGCCGTTGCGATGAAGGCGTATTTTCGCTCTCCTCTTCGAAGGAAAACGGCTATCGACCACAGAGCGACGGCGCCCAGAAAACAGTGCAGAGCGTAAACTTCAACGCGGGTTGATTGGTAAACGATGTGGGTATTGAGCGCGTAGGCCAAGGCTCCTAAAATAGCAATGGGGCGATGGACTTTGGTTTCACGTAAGAATAAAAAGAGAAATCCGGCCGCTAGCGCACCAGGGATGGCGGCTGTACAAAAAGAGGCCAACCACCAGGGCGAAGGTATACCGATTCTAGCGGGAATGAATCCCAACAATGTGAAAAGGGGATAGCCGCTGGGATGGGCTCCGCCCAAACGGTACATCGCCGTGAGGAGCTCGGGACCATCACCAAAGGTAAATTGAACCCGAATAAGGGATGCGTAGTAGGCCAGAACACTTACGCAAATCCAGAAGAAAATTTTAACATCTGTTGTATTCTGAAAGCGTTCGCGAAGACGGTCTTGAAAGGTCATACAATTTCCAAACTTCAAATAAGAAGGTGGGTTTACCTCAAAGTCAAAATGCTTACAATTCTATACCCACCCCCTTTTTAAAGAGAGGTGTCCAAAAGATCAGCCTTCTCGTCGTCTTGAATCGTAAAAACGCTTACTTCTCGATTTTTCTTACTAATGGAAAGTTTGAGATCGAGATGACGAATCTTCTTTTTTAAAACGAGCGAGGTTTCCATGTCCGATTCATCGGTATGCATGCACACAACGACGCCGTCTTTTGCCATCCATTTCTGGGCCATTGCTAACCATTCCACCGGTTTTCGAAACGCTTTGGCAATGACGTAATCGTAATCCTTGAGATCGAGCATTTCGACGCGTTTTTGGAAAACCGCGGCGTCATTGATATCGAGCGTTCTGAGCGCCAAACTTAAAAAATCTGCACGTTTGCGGCGAGGCTCGACCACGCTTAAATGTATTTCAGGATAGAAGATGGCCAGTACAATCCCGGGTAATCCGGCGCCACTTCCAACATCCAATACGCGGCCCTTGGGCGGCTCGGCTATGGCTGCCACAAGAGAATCAATGAACAATTTGGTCCTAATTTCCTCGGCGCTCATCGGTCCGATAAGATTCATGGTCTTGTTAAATTTGAGAAGAAGATTGACGTAGACGTCTAGTTTTTCTTCGATCTTCTCCGACCAGGGCAGAGAATTAGAAAGACAAAAGGTTTTAATTGATATCATGATTTACTATTATAACGACGGAGGTGATCAAAAGCTGCCACCACCAGAGCGTGGTGGATTTTTTCCTTAGAGCAAAGATCGTCGATTTCGTAAAGGGGGATGCGTTGGGTTTGTAGTTCTTCGTGTTCATCAAAATGCGTTTGACCGCTATCTTCTACATCGATTGCCAAAAAAGTAACGCAGAGATTATTTTGGAGCGCTGGATTTGGAGAAAGGCGCCCGATCTCAACCCACTTGTTCGCAGAAAACCCGGTTTCTTCTAGAAGTTCACGCTTGGCAGCCTCAAGATGGGTTTCGCCCGGATCGACAATACCGCCGGGTATTTCCAAACTAAATTCCTGAGAACCATGGCGGTACTGTTGAACGAAGAGGACGTCATCGCCGTCGATGGCGACGATGTTTACCCAGTCCGGGAGATCAAGAATGTACCATTTCGCCTCGGTATTCGAGGCCGAGCGAACCTTATTTTCGAGTATTTTATAGAAAGGCGTTTCACAAAAAACATCCGAACTTTGAAGCGTCCATTTTTTTAGAGAATGTTTCTTCGAAGCATGACCTGAACTCACTCAAGGCCCGCTTTTGCCTGTGCAGTGGCATCTTCATGCATTTCTTGTCTTTTCTTGGGATCCTTCCAATTTTCTCGCATGTCATCTGAAAGGCTGTGAAGAGGATCGTAGTAGTAAAAGAAGGTGTCTTTTTTCACGCTCGGTGCGGTGTAAACACTGATGCCGGTATCGCGATTGTAGTGCTCGTAACTATGGGCGTCACGTTTTCCTCCCCCTTGTGGGGCATCGACGACAAAAGTGGGCGTATTAAAACCAGCCGTGACACCACGGACCGCTTTTTCGATATCACATGCCTGTTGCAAACTTGTTCGAAGATCTTCGACGCCTTGAACCATGTCGTGTTGATAGACGTAATAAGGATGGACGTTGATTTCGCCCAAACGTTTTATCAGAAGCGCCATCGTATTCGCGTCGTCGTTAACCCCGCGTTGAAGAACGGTTTGATTTCGCACGGTGATGCCGTGTTCAAAAAGTTTGTTCATCGCTTGTCGAGAAATATCGGTAATTTCGGTGGGATGATTAAAGTGGGTATGGATGCAAACATGAACGTGTTTTTTGCGCCCCATTTTTTCGACATCGCTGATGGCGGTGAACCAGTCATCGTCGCTGAGCATTTTCATGGGCATGACGGCCAATCCTTTGGTCGCAAAACGGATGCGCCGAATATTGGGCAGGGCAAGAAGGCGTTCTCCGATAGCACGGATATGCTTCGCCGGAAGATTGTAAGTATCACCGCCAGAAATCACGATATCTTCGAGTTCAGGCCGAGAGGCTATGTAGGTGTAGGCTTCTTCCCAGCGTTTGGGATTAATCTTCAAGTTTACTTTTTCAACCGTATCGGTTTCCTTTCCCACAGCGTAACTACGCGTACAAAAACGACAATAAACGGGGCAAGTATTGAGCGGAAGGAAGAGCGCTTTATCCGTGTAGCGGTGGGTCAATCCGTCAACAGGGGCATCCTTTTGTTCATGCAAAGAATCTAAGGTGAGCATGGGATGATCCATCTCAAGTTGTTCGGCAAGCGGAATAAACTGACGTCGAATCGGATCGTTCCATGGATCTTTCCAATCGATGAGCGAGAGGAGATAAGGCGTGACGCGGACCACCATCGGAGCCACACGAAACCCTCTCGCCGCGTCTTCTATAAATTTCCCAGGAGCGACATTTTCAAGAACCTTCATCAGCTTCTTCTCGCCGTAAAGGGAATTTTTCATCTGCCACATATGGTCTAAAAATTGTTCTGAGGGCACGTCAAAAACGGGCCTCCAAAACTCGCCTTCTAGAAGATTGCGATGGGTGAGCGATTCTATATTAACCCTCGGTTTTTGATTTCGAATGGCCGGTGGCGCGGCTTTTGATTTTTCCACCGCAATTTTTTCTGCTGTACTCATATTTATTTACTCCAAGTATTAGTGGTTGAAATCGAACGATTTAATACGATCCTGACAACACACCACATCCGTTAAACGTTAAAAAAAACGCGTTCGAAAATGGCGCGGCGGGCCGTAACCGCATACCTGAAATCCACACTTCAACAACGAAGCCCGGCCCTTGCATTTTTACAAATTTAAAACAGGGGTCAAGCTATATTGTTGTTTATTCTTCTTCAAAAAAGGGAATGTCTTCCAAGGTCACTGAGGACGAAGCGGGATCTAATTCGGCGGCTAAAAATAGATGTTTTTTTGCCGAGTCGCGATCGTTACTAAATGCGTCAAAAAGATGGGCTAAGGCCAAATGAAGCGTGGCATCAGGCGCGATATCGACGACCGATTCTAGAATGGAAATCGCCCCTAAGTAGTTCTTACGACGGATGAATCCTCGACTTCGGGAAAGCACGCGTTCGACGTCATGGGGAGAAAGTTCTACCTTCAACCTTTGCGTTTCCTCTCCCATAAAAGAAATAGGCTCGGTTTCCTCGTTGGCGATCGTATTCTCAGCAATCGAGGCCTCTTCCAATGCGACCGATGATGCAGCCATTCCACTTTGGGAGAGCTGGGCAAACTCTTTTTCGATAAGACGGGCGATACAGCTCTCAAAATCTATCGGAAGGCCAGTGCATTGAACGCGAAGACAACTTAAGGTTCGGCATCGATCCGTGATTTTTGTTAAAATTAAAGCCTCGCCAACCGTTAGCGAAGTGTCAGGCTTTCGGGGTAGCGGGATCAAGATATCATGTTGGATGAAACCAAAACCGAGTCGGTGTTTGGTAAGAAATTGGTTTAAATTCTTGCGAAATAGAGGGTCGATTTTTAATCCAAACCCGCCCTCGGACCTGTTGGAAACCACCCCCGCGAGTTTTACGTAGGTGTTTCGAGGCTCAAAAATAATCTCAATTCGAACCTCTGTACCTTCCAACAGGTGGGTGTCGGCCGCAATAAAAAGACGACCAGCGATAAGATGACGACGATATTCGCGACGCAAACGGTCCGCGTTTCTGAATGTTAACGATACCCGGGGACGCTCATCGTCATCGTGTTCCACACCAACGACCAGGGATTGGCGCAGATCGTTGGAAATGACAATCCTTGGTTGAGTGGTTTCGTTGGGATCTAATTGAGGCTCGATATCGATTTCAAAATGTTCGACGATAGCGGAAATAAAGTCCTCAATCGTCGAAAAACGCTCGCGCCGTTGAAGCGATAAGGCCCTCATAATCGGAGCGTCCAATTCCGGCGGACCTTCACTGATCCGACTAGGGGGAAGGACTTTATAACGTGCTCGCGACTCTGGCATCGCATCGTTCCAGGTGTTTAATTTCCAGGGCGTTTTTCCGGTTATCATTTCGTAAAGGATAACCGCCAGGGAAAATTGATCCGCACGCGAATCGAGCTTTAGACCCATCGCTTGTTCGGGCGCCATGTACTTTGGCGTACCGAAAATCGTATCACTTTTAATAATATCGGTAACGGCGTCAGAAATACCAAAGTCGAGTATTTTCCATGTGTTATTGGAAAAGAAGATGTTTTCCGGTTTTAAATCGCAATGGACGATTCCCAGTTCGGCAACCGCGCTGAGCGCGTTGGACACTGATAGAGCGAAACGAAGAATCTGTTGAAGAGGGATTTTCTTCTGACTGCTGAGGATATCGGCCAGCCTTTCCCCTTCCAAATACTCCATCACAAAATAGGGGCCATAGGGATCCACAGTGCCAAATTCTGTGACAAAGACGATGTTTTCATGCCCCAACAAACTTGTGATTCGCGCTTCTTCACGAAACCTTTCAAGGTTGGCAATATTTTGTGCAATGCTCGGCAAAAGAAATTTCATCGCAAATTTTTGTTTGAGGTGAAGATGTTCAACGCCCCAAACCCAACCCGAGGATCCTTTTCCGAGGTTTTCAATAACACGGTATCGGTCGTTGATCACTTCACCGATTTGCGGAAGTTGTAAGGCATCCGCCGCGGCTTCTAGCGCGTTAAGCGCCTTTTCTTGTTTTTTTTCCGTTGGCGGCATTTAATTGTTTGTCTTCTATCTACGTCGTTTGAGGTCTATGTTACACCCTTCTCAACATATCGCTAAGGATAAGAATGTCCATAAAAACCCTAGAAGCGTGGCTCAACATTGAGTCGATTTCAGGCAATGAAGCGCAATTCCTCATCGTGCTTCAAACCCATCTCGAGTCCCTCGGGTACACCTGTAGCCGTCAGGCGTTAAGCGATTCCAGATGGAATCTCTTGGCCTTAGGAAGCAAGGATCCGCGCCTCTTATTTTCCACACATGTTGATACCGTGCCGCCTTTTCTTCCCGTACTCGTCGGCGAGGATTCCATAAAAGGTCGAGGCGCATGCGACACCAAGGGGGGAATTTATGCGATGATTTTAGCTGGGGAAAAACTAAAAGAAGCAGGCCATCAGGACTTCGGATACCTTTTTGTTGTTGGTGAAGAGGTCGACCATTGCGGTGCTAAAAAGTCGTCCGACTTGGACTTGAAGGTCAATCGCATTATCCTCTGCGAGCCTACTTTAAACACAGTCGTTTCAGCGCAGAAGGGAATGATAAAGCTCCTGCTTAAAGCAGAGGGAATTGCCGCCCATTCGGCCTATCCAGAAAAGGGCGAATCGGCGATTCATAAATTGCTAAATTTTCTACGCCTTGTCGACGATTTCCAGTGGCCCACCCATGATCTTCTCGGTCCGACGACGGTGAATGTAGGGGTCATCGATGGCGGCGTGGCACCAAATGTTTTTGCGCCCCATGCCTCAGCCCAGGTACTCATCAGAACGGTTTCAGATACAACGCCTTTCCTTGAAATCTTAACAAAAATGGCCCGCGATTCAGGGGTGCAGATGGAGATTCCGGCCTCCAACGATCCGGTCTTCTTTGATCCACCTGAAGGGTTTCCAACAAAGACGGTCGCGTTTAATACTGATGCAACCTATTTACAGGGCATCGCACCCATCTGGCTCGTCGGTCCTGGCGATATCGAGGATGCTCATTCCGTAAACGAGTTTATCAGTTTTGAACAAATCGAGCAGGGCGTAGACACCTATTATAAGCTCGCTTTATTGGTCGTGAAATGAAAACAACCCTCCTCGCTTTGTTTTTCCTAACCTGCATTTTTGAACTCAGTTCATGTTCGGCGGTGTACAAAATTCGAAAAAAAGAGGACTCCGCTTACTTACATCTTGAGGTCCAACCAAAAACCGCTATCGTTTACATTGATGATGAACTTTACGGTGAACTGAGCAGTTTTCGAAACGGCATAATAGGATGTCGGCCCGGCCTAAGAAGGGTCGAAATTCGTGCCGAAGGATATGAGAGCGAAAAATTCGATCTCGATCTGCATAGCGGAGAAGAACTGACCTTAACTTTAAATCTCATTTCAATGCTGGATTTTAAAAAAGCCTATGATGATGAAGATCCCCGGGCTCCAAAAAAGAGAACCTTCCTGAAGAAAACAAAACCTTAATGTCTAACGTAGAGAAAAATTTCAGAACTTTTATTTCCACCTTGGTGGACATCGAGAACGTTGTTGCGGACCCGAATTGTTCAGGGATTGTGATTCGTCCCACAGGCGAATGGTTTTACGAAAAGCTTGGTCGGATACGTTCTGACCGCGGTGCGATTTCCTCAAAGCAGGTTTGCCAAATTGCCGAAAATTTAGGAAAGGGAATTAATCTTTTCGGAGAATGGGCAGTACATAAACACAAAGGCGCCGATGGAGCGTTGATCCTTTTTGAAAGAAGGCCGATTACGATTTTGGAGCGCATGTCGCATCGCGTTTCCAAAACTCTCGTTGATGCGGTGCGTTTGCCCGGCGATGGACTCGTTGTCGGCCCCGCTGGCGCCGGAAAAAGTTCAATCCTTTGTTGGCTTGCTGGCCAATCGATCGACGAATCTTTACTTTTCGTGTCCGAAATACCTCCGAGCTCACTTCCCGGCAAACATGTTGTTCATGTCTTTCCACCCAAGACCAATGAGGATGCGAGAACCTTTGAGCGGCTGATACGTCTTTCTTCGGTAGTCTTCTGGGACCGCATTCGCTCCGAGAGCGAAATGAAAATGCTTTTGGGAAACACGAACGCTAAAAAAAGATGGTTCTCTTTT